>SMVB01226073.1_pt1 | contig 11926 bp, 7 predicted proteins | sample 2456461 | NCBI WGS metagenome assembly SMVB01 (sample SAMN11095934, study PRJNA526329) | marine sediment metagenome | biome: Marine sediment; feature: Surficial sediment; material: Deep marine sediment; isolation source: Hadal surficial sediment | place: Pacific Ocean | collected 2014-05 | depth 0-1...
AAAGATCATCCTGGTCCAGAACTGGTTCGAGGAGCTTCGCCAGCGGCTGGGGAATTGAAGGCTCAGATCCCCTGGCTTCGCGTCTTCGTGGAAGGCGTGGTGACCTGACGGGCGCTCTTTCAGCCCCCGGCGACAACGTGTACCCGCTCGATACAGGTGCGATTGTTGTCCGCACGGGTGGGAGTTTGATGCGGCGGCGGCTCGCCCGTATCGTGATCAAGTTTCACTGTTCCCGATGCACACCCTCGAGATCCACCAAGGGATCTTCGTTTGACGAAGCCTGATTCCGGTCCGACCCCGAACTCCAGACCACCCACTCCGGTAGCGCCCGACGCGATTCGAGCGAACTTGAGCCGGCGCCCCGAACGGCCAGCGAGCACGAAGGGGCCAGGAGAGGTCGATCTGGCAGCGCGTGTCCGACTGGTGAAGGCGATGTCGCTCGGCGGTGTCAGTGGCGGTTTTCTCGGCTTGCTCGCCGGCGGTCTCGTCGGCCATCCCTTTCTGGGTGGGTTGCTCGGTGTGCTGGGAATCGGCTTGGGCTCATTCCTCGTCTCGGAGAAAGTGGGGGGAGTGGCTCACGTCCTCTATGCCCCCGGGGGACGCTCGATGCGTCCGAATCGTGACTATTCTCGTGCGGAGTCGCTGGCTGTCCGGGGCCATTACGACGACGCCATCGCCGTCTACCAGGAAGCGATCGATGAAATCCCGTCCGACCCGGAGCCGTACCTCAGGATCTCGAGGTTGCTGACAGACAAGGTGAACGATCCTGAGAACGCCGCCGTCTGGTTGCAGCGTGCGCTCGAGGAAGCGGAGCTGCGGGATAGGTGGGAGATGGTCCTTGTTCGGGAGCTCACGGAGCTCTATCGGCACCGAATCGGGGCGCCCGCCCGAGCGGCGCCCCTACTCGCCAGGATCGCCGAGCGTCATGAGGGCAGCCCGGATGGAGAGTGGGCCCGAGAGGAGCTTGCTGACGTAAAGCGCCTCATGACGGAGGATGCGGAGTAGGGCCCTTGCTGACTTGAGTGGGGCCCTCGCTGACTCAGGACCCTAGGAGATCTTACGCCGCTTGCGCCGCATGAAATCCATCATGATGTACTGCCCGAGCGTCTGGGTCGACGTGAAGTAGGCCTTACCTCTCGCGATCTCCGAGACCTTTTTGACGAACTGCACGAGATACGGATCCTGCGCCAGCATGAAGGTGTTGATCAGGATTCCGGCACGCCGGCACGCGGATACCTCTCGGAACGTCTGCCGCAGGATGTGTTCGTCCATCCCCCCGGAGTTCTTGTAGATCAGTCCGTCGGGCAGGGTGACCGCAGACGGCTTTCCGTCCGTGATCATGATGATCTGACGCATGTCCTTCTTCTGCGCCTTCAGAATGTTTCGCGCCAGAAGCAATCCCTCCGCCGTATTCGTGTGGAAGGGTCCCACCTGAGTCTTCGCCAACTGGCTCAATGGGATCTCCTCTGCTCGATCTCCGAACGTGACGACCTGGAGGGAGTCTCCGGGGAACCGCGTGCGGATGAGATGGGAGAGAGCCAGCGCGACACGTTTGGCCGGAGTGAAGCGATCCTCCCCGTAAAGGATCATCGAATGTGAGATGTCGAGCATCAGCACCGTGGCGCACGAGGATCGGAACTCGGTCTGGTGCACCATGAGATCCTCATAGTCGATGTTCAGCGGCACACCGAGTCCCTCCCGCTCGATGGCATTCTTGAGCGTAGCGGGCACGTCGAGGTTCATGGTATCCCCGAACTCGTACGGCTTGCTCGTAGCGTCGGACTCGACGCCGGTCGCGAGGTGGGGCGTTTCGTGAGAGCCGAAGCTCGAGCTTCCGATCGCCGAGAGAAGACTCTTGAGTGCCCCGTACCCGAGGAAGTCAGTGCCCTTCTGGGTCAAGTTGAACTTCACATGCTGGGCCGCATCCTTGGCCTCGTCGATCTCGCCCATTCCGGTGACATCCTGGACCGCACCGGGCATGGTCGGCGTGCCATGCTCGAGCGTCAGATAACCCTCCTCGACCATACGCTGGATCAGCTCGTCCAAGAGGTCGGCGATCTGCTGCTGAACCCCCTCGTCTCCCTGGCCCTCGCCTCGCAACTCCTCGACCATTTCCTGCGTGAGCTGACCACTCTCGACCAGCGCCTTCAGGAGGGCGTTCTTCAGAGCGTCGACCGAACTCGTGTCCTCGAGTCCCGACCATCCCCAGAAGGGGTGGTAGTTGGGTCCCCCGGCGAAGCCTCCGTTCATGAAAAAATCCGAGAGGGATTCCATGAGGCTCTCGAGGTTCATGGCGTCGAGCCAGCCGCCTCGATACTTGGTGTAGGTTGCAAAGCGCATAGTGAAGCCGGACGATGGGTGGTGACCCTACATCTCCTTATCAAGTGTAACCGAGGCTGCGCGCGGCGGCCACTTCGGAGCGGTGGGGCTCACCTCAGGGGAAAGTCGGAGGTCGACAGGCCTAAGAGACGCGTCTGCCCCTTTATTCAGCTACCTTCTTGCCTGTCCCATCCCTCTCCGGATGACTGACTCGCTGATGACAGTACGCCTTTCCCTCCTTCCCCTGGCCGGCCTTCTGGCCGCTTTGATCGCTCCGACCCTCACCGCCCAAGAGAGACCCGCTTCGGGCGAGGCCGGCGACGATGGTCCATCCCTCCCGATCGGCGTGGCCGTGGCGGTGGGGGTTTCGGATCCGCCGGTGATCGACGGCCGCCTCGACGATGCGGCGTGGGCGCGCGCGGCACCGATGACCGGCTTCACTCAGCGGGAACCCCGCGACGGGCAACCCGCGTCGGAACGCACCGAGGTCAGGGTCGTCTTCGACGATGAGGCTCTCTATGTGGGCGTCTGGGCGTTCGACAGCCGGCCCACCGAGATAGTCCCGGGGGAGCGCATCCGGGACTACCAGGTGGAGCAGAGCGACAACGTGATCCTCATCTTCGACACGTACAAGGACGAACAAAACGGATTCGTGTTCGGCACGACGCCTGCCGGCATCGAGTACGACGGCCAAGTCGCCAACCAGGGTCAGGGTGGGGGACGGTTCGGCGGCGGTGGTGGTGGTGGGGGAGGCGGCCAACGTCGTTTCCAATCCGGGGCGGGCGGCGGCTTCAACAAGAATTGGGACGGGAGTTGGACGGTGGCCGTGTCTCTCGACGGAGAGGGGTGGTACGCGGAGTTCCGTATTCCCTTCAACACCCTGCGCTACGGGTCGGACAGCCCCTCCTGGGGATTCAACGTAGCCCGCCGGGTCCGACGGCTGAACGAGGAGTCCTTCTGGTCTCCCGTGCCCCGGGAGTTCAATCTCTACCGCTTGAACTACGCCGGTGACCTGGAGGGACTCACGCCCCCCTTCCGGCGGTTGGCCACCGTAACGCCGTACGCTCTGACCTCGACTGCGCGGAATTACGAGGAGGGTGAGACCTCGTTCGACGAAGAAGCGGAATTCGGTGGCGAGGCCAAAATCCAGGTGACACAGGGTCTGACCTTCGATGCGACCGTGAACACCGACTTCGCCCAGGTCGAGGTAGACAACCAGCAGGTGAATCTGACACGCTTCTCGCTTCTCTTTCCCGAGAAGAGACCCTTTTTCTTGGAGAATGCGGGCTTTTTCACGGTGGGTGCGAGTGGTGCGGATCTTTTCTTCAGTCGAAACATTGGGATCGCTGACGGTCTGCAGGTCCCGATCAAAGCCGGAGGACGTCTGTCCGGTAAGGCCGTCGGCTTGAACGTCGGTCTTCTCCACATCCAGACCGATGGCCTCGCCGGGGTTCAGGCGGACAATGCCTATTCGGTGGTTCGTGTCGCCCGGGAGTTACCCAACCGCTCCCGAGTTGGGGCGTTGTTCATCGATCGACGGAGCGACCTGTCGGGCGACAACAACCAGACTTATGCCGTGGATGCACGGGTGGCGATCGGTGAGCCGGTGACACTCTCCTCCTTCGTAGCACGGACGCAGACGCCGGGGCTTTCGGGTAACGAGCACGCCTACGATGCCACCGCCTCCTGGGCCAGTCGCAGTTGGGACGGGAGTGTTGCCATACGTGAGATCGGTGAAAACTTCAATGCCGAAGTGGGCTTTGTCCCGCGGGACGGATACCGGTCCTACTCGGGGCGTGTCCAACGATACATTCGGCCCGACGGGTTCCTGAGGGAGATCCGCCCCCACATGTCTTTCAACACGTTCCGGAGTCGGCGGACCGGGGTCGAAAAGGGATTCGAGGAGTCGAGTCGCCTCCACCTCGATACCCACTGGGAATGGCCCGACGGAATGGTGGTCTTCACAACCGCCAACTGGGTACGGGAGGGGCTTTACGAGGACTTCGAAATCAGCGGCACAGACGTGGTGGTGCCTCCCGGAACGTACGACGGGTGGGAGGCCCAATTCGCCCTCAACACGAATCGGTCAGCTGACATTTCGTTCAACGGCAGATTCACCGCTGGAAGTTTCTTGTCGGGAGATCGTTGGAGTCCGTCGGTCGGGGTCACGCTGAGGAGCGGAGCCGCGTTCAGCACGTCTGTCAGCCTGGACTACAACGACGTCAACCTTCCTGAGGGTGACTTCGAGACGACGCTCGTGTCCGTGAACCTCGGTTACTTCTTCACGCCGCGTATCTATCTTCAGTCGCTCATTCAGTACAGCGACCAGATCGATCGTCTCTCGGCGAACGTGCGCTTCGGATGGCTGAACACGGCGGGCACGGGATTATTCATCGTCTACAATGAAATCCAAGGGATCGACGAACTCGACGGTCCACTCGGTCGCTCGTTGACCCTGAAGTATACCCGGCAGCTCAACGTGCTTGGGGGGTAGGAGCGGGTCCGCTGCGCTCCGCCGTGCGGTTCCATCCCTCGTTGGCGGCACCACCCGTGGCCGACACCCTTGAGGCCATCTACCTTGCCCCCGGAATGACGACCACCCTCGACCCTCGCCGACTCCGAACGCTTCTTCTGGAGCACTACGACGCGCATCGCCGTGACCTCCCTTGGCGAGAAAGCCGGGAGCCGTACCGCGTGTGGGTCTCCGAGATCATGCTCCAGCAGACGCGTGTAGAGACCGCGATTCCATACTACCGCCGGTGGATGGAGCGTTTTCCCACGGTCGAGGCACTTGCTGACGGGGACGAGGAGACCGTGCTGAAGGCCTGGGAGGGGCTTGGCTACTATTCGCGGGCCCGGAATCTCCGTCGCTCGGCCCTGATCGTGAGGGAGCGGCTCGGTGGGGTGCTTCCGCAGGACTCTCGGAGTCTCAAGAAGCTTCCGGGGATCGGCGAGTACAGCGCGGGCGCCATCGCGAGCATCGCCTACGGGGAGGTGGTGCCCGCCGTGGATGGGAACGTGCGGCGTGTCCTGTCCCGGCTCTTCGACCTGGCGGACCCCACGGACGTGAGCCTTAGGACACTAGCCGGTGAGCTCGTCGATCCTGATCGTCCCGGAGACTGGAACCAGGCGCTCATGGAGCTGGGAGCCACGATTTGCACTCCCCGGGCCCCCCGCTGCGAGGCATGTCCGTTGACCGGAGATTGCCGGGCCCTGGCCGAGGGTACGCAGGAGCTGAGGCCCACCTCGAAGCGCCGGCCGCTTAAGCGTACCGTTTCCTACGCGGTGCTGGTCGCACGCAACCCGGCCGGCGAGCTACTCATGGTCCGTCGTCCGCCCGACGGTCTCCTGGGTGGACTTTGGGAGTTTCCGGCGGTCGAGATCGGGGTGGAGGACCCACCGCCTGAGGACCACTCACCTATGGGAGGCGCACCCCGTGTGGGGAGCCCGCTCTACGATCGATGCCGGGCCCGCCTGGAGAACCTGGGTGTCCAGCTATCCGCCCCAACGTTTCGCTTCAGGGTCCTGCCGGAGGTCCGTCATACGTTCACTCATCTCAAGGCGGTGTACCATCCGATGTTGGTGGTCGGCGCGCGATCCGGAGGGGCAAAAGCGATTCGCTCGAACGGGCCGGTGCCGGACGAACACGAAGGCGATCATAACTCCGAGCACCAATGGGTCCTGCCTGACCAGGCGGACCAGCTCCCGCTCCCAGTCGCCCAGAGGAGGATCCTCGATCTGGCCTGGGCTAGGCGCTGACACCTCCGAACGGATCGAACCCTTTGTAGCCCTGGGGCGGAGGAGTTTCATGGCGGGCCTTCGCGTAGCTGCCGCTGACCGAGCGGCTGATCTTCCGATCTGCCGCCAGCGCTTCCAAGACGAGCTCACATGCTCCCGCCCGTAATCCGTCTGAGCACGACTTCGGGGCGAGGCCGACCGCTTTAACCAACTTCAGAAGCCCAGGAACGATCTCGAAGCCCTTAATACAGGCCTCCGCCGAGCTGTCGGACCCCACCTGGAGCGCACCTCCCTGCTCGAAGTACTCGACGATCTCCTCGACATCTGAGCCGCCTGCGAGCGCTCCAAACACACCGCTAGCGGCCGAGCTGATCAACTCACGCGCGATCCGGTCAGAGCCCTGCAGCTCTCCTTCGTACTCGAGTTCCATCTTCCCGGTGATGGCGGGCAGGGCTCCGTAGAGGTCGGCCACGCGGGGGACGACGTGGTCCTCGGCGAGCAAGAGCGCCCTACGTTCGGCCGACGATACAACGCTCTCGAGTACGGTGATCGGCATACGCTGGCTGACGCCCGAGCGCTGGTCGATCCGCTTGTCATCTCGGGCCAGAAAGACGATGCGCTCGACGAGCTCCGCGATGAAGTCCGGGATCTCGATCTGAACGCCATCCCGGTCGACCCAGGCCTCCTGCCGAGTGATGTCCATGCCGATGGAGAGTTCGGTGGGATAGTGCGTCTGGATTTCGGCGCCGATCCTGTCCTTGAGCGGAGTGATGATCTTTCCGCGCGCCGTGTAGTCCTCAGGATTGGCCGTAAACACGAGGAAGACGTCCAGAGGCAAGCGGATGGGGTACCCCTTCACCTGCACGTCACCCTCTTGGAGGATGTTGAAGAGGCCGACCTGAATCTTCCCCGCAAGATCGGGCAGTTCGTTCATGGCGAAGATGCCGCGGTTGGCCCGAGGGAGAAGTCCATAGTGAATCGTCAGCTCATCTGCGAGGATGTGTCCTCCCCGGGCGGCCTTGATGGGGTCCACATCCCCGATGATGTCGGCCATGGTCACATCGGGCGTCGCCAGTTTTTCAACGAAGCGACTATCCCGGTTCACCCAGGCGACCGGTGCCTCGTCACCCTGCTCCTCGAGTACTATGCGCGCGTACTTCGAAATCGGCTTGAGAGGATCGTCATTGATCTCGCTCCCCTCGAGGATCGGGATCTCGGGGTCGAGAAGGTCCACGAGCTGTCTGAGAATCCGGCTCTTTGCTTGACCACGTAGACCCAACAAGACGAAATCGTGATGTGCGAGAATGCCGTTCACGACCATGGGAACGACAGTATCATCGAATCCGATGATACCCGGGAAGATGTCCTCCCCGGCCTTGAGCTTGGTGATCAGGTTTTGCCGTAGCTCGTCCTTCACAGTGCGGGGCTCGTATCCGGAGGACTTGAGTTCACCGACGGTTCGGGGCCGGTTAGAAGTCATTGAAAGTGTTTCATCCGTGGGTGGGCGAAATTGAAATGGAGGCTCAGCGCCTCCCGTATGGTGGCGAAGTTGGAATCACCGCGTCAATCCGCGAACTTCTGAGCGGGCCCGGAGGAGACCTGAGATCGAGGGCCGGTGATCACGATTTACGGAGCGACGATGTCCGAGAAACTCCAAGTGCCCCGGCACATTCGACCGGCTCGATTTCAGGCGCCGCTTCCTGCCGACCGGCTGATTCTGCGAGAAACTCCCGACCCGGAAGCGGTGCCGATGGACGTCGTATTCGTCGGGGGTGGGCCCGCCGGCCTCGCGGGGGCCATCGAGTTGGCCCGGCTCGTGAGGAAGGACAACGAGGGTGACGGGGGGCTGGGCGAAGTCGAGATCGGGGTCCTGGAGAAGGCGAGCCAGCTCGGCGAGCACGCTCTCTCCGGAGCCGTGGTGAACCCGATTGCGTTGCACGAGCTCTTTCCGGAGCTCGACATCGGCGACTTTCCTTTTCGGGGCCGCGTCGCAAAGGAGGCGGTCTACTTCCTTACCGAGAAGAAGGCGCTCCGGATCCCCACACCTCCCACTATGAGGAACCACGGCAACTACCTGGCCTCGATCTGTGAGATCGTGCGTTGGTTGGGGGAGAAGGCCGAGGGCCTCGGCGTCAACGTGTTTCCCGGCTTTCCGGTCGATGGATTGCTGGTCGAAGCCGACCGTGTCATCGGTGTTCGTACGGCGGCCTCCGGCCTCGACCGCGAAGGGCGGCCGGGCCCGGACCATATGCCGGCCATGGACCTGACCGCCCAGGTGACCGTTCTAGCGGAGGGCACCCGCGGGCCTCTCACCCAGGCGTACTTGGAGTGGCAGGGGATCGGCTCCGAAAATCCCCAGATCTTCGCCCTCGGGGTCAAGGAGTTGTGGGAGACCCGGGTACCGTTGGATCGGGTGATTCATACGATGGGATGGCCGCTGCCGGGGGATGCCTTTGGCGGAAGTTTCATGTATCCGCTCGATGAGAATCTGGTCGCGCTGGGCCTTGTTGTCGGACTCGACTATCGGGACGCCCATCTCGATGTCCACAACGTGTTTCAACGTATGAAACTCCACCCCCTCTTCCGGCCCTATCTGGAAGGAGGCGAGATGGTGGAGTGGGGGGCGAAGACGATTCCCGAGGGGGGATACTACTCGGTACCCAAGCGCCGACACGGATCAGGAGTGTGTGTGGTGGGTGATGCGGCCGGGTACGTGGACGTGCCGTCTCTCAAAGGAATCCACTACGCGATGCACTCGGGAATTTTGGCCGCGAGGGCGATCTTCCGTGCGCTCAAGACGGAGGACGTGTCGGAGGCCGGCCTGAGCTCCTACACCGAGTCCGTGAACACGAGCTACATCATGAAGGACCTACGGCGGACCCGGAACGTCCGTCTGGCGTTCAAAAAGGGTTTCCTGGGAGGGGTGATCCGGGCCGGCCTCATGACGGTGTCCGGGGGTGTGATCCCCGGCGGGAGGATCTCCGTTCCCGAAGACGCCGAGGAGGAGCGAAGGCTCGGTGGCGGAGGGCCGGCTGTCCGACCCGACGGCAAGCTCACGTTCAGCAAGGTGGACGCGGTGTACAAGGCGGGAAACCAGACGCGCGACGACGGGCCCAGTCACCTGGTCGTGGGCGATGATGTGAGCCCGGAGGCGGCTGAGCTGTACATGCACATGTGCCCCGCCGGCGTCTACGAGCGGGACGGCGACGAGCTGCGCGTCAACGCACCGAATTGTATCGACTGCAAGGCGACCGACGTTCTCGGGCCGCGGTGGACTGCCCGGGAGGGTGGGAGCGGACCAGCCTACCGGCGTATGTAGAACCCAGCCTTCCTGATCAGCTCGGCATGCCCTGTTCGAGGATGCATACTTCGCCCTTGGACAGTTCCTTCTCAGACAGTTCCTTCACGCGCTCAGCGTTGTCGCGGGTGTCGTTGCCGCCACCCCAGTGCACCGGGACGACGACGCGAGCATGGCACGCATCGGCGGCGCGGACGGCATCTTCCGGCCCCATCGTATAGTGACCATGGCATGGCAAGAACGCGACGTCACACCTGATCTGGTTCATCGCTTCGAGGAAGTCGGTGTCGCCGGAGTGGTAGTATGTGATCCCGTCCACCGTGAACACGTACCCCAACCATCCGTTCTCCGGAGGATGGAACTTCTTGTTCTCGTTATAGGCCGGTACGGCGAGGATTTCGATGCCGTCGAGGTGGACCATGTCACCCGGCCGCATGAGATGGTCCACGTCTTCGAGCTGCTTCCTCATTGAAGCCGGCGCCACCAGCGTGGTATCCGGACCCCGTACCTTCGCGATATCGTCCTCGGAAAAATTGTCGTAGTGGGGATGTGTCAGAAGGATGTAATCTGCCTTGCTCTCCTCCGGTATTCCCCAGGGGTCGATGTGGATCTCGATACCACCTCGCCGAATCCGAACGGAGGATTGCCTGAACCAAGTGACACCTTCGAGCATGGTTGGGCCGGATGAGGAAAACGTATGCTCAGCGAGATTTTCACAACCTAAGCACTCACGTCATGCCAAAAAAGGCCGACATTATGACAGGGGGACTGCAACTACGGCATAATTTCGTGCGATGGGGCTGGCAGGATTCATGCAAGTAGGATCAATTCCAGAGCCGCCCTCGACTTTATCACGCCGCGCTGGAACGGGTGTGAGGGGGTAGGCGTTACGATACCAGCGATACCGTGATCCTGAATCAAGGCGGGATCGAGTGAGGACTCATGGGTGATCGATATACACTTCCTGTTTTGCCACTGAGGGACACCGTCGTCTATCCCGGGGTCGCAGTGCCGATCTCGGCCGGGCGGCCGGGTACGGTGGAAGCCGTGCAGGAGGCACTCGACGGAGACCGGCGGCTCTTCGCCGTGGCGCAGAGAGAGAACGTCGATGACCCAGCACCCGAGGTGCTGTACACGATCGGGACGGTTGTACGAATCATCCAGACCCACCGGGTCCGGGGCGGCGTGCAACTCCTGGTGCAGGGCGAGGAACGGGCACAGGCCATCTCCTACGAGCCCGAGGGTGAGGGGATGTTACGCGCCGTTCTGCTCGAGATGGAGCGCCAGCCGAGCCCGAATCCCGATGATCCGGCTTTTCAGGCGCTCGATCATGAGTTGAGGGAGCGCGCCGCCGAGTTGGGCACCCGAAGGGGGGTCCCGGCTGAGGCTCTCAATCAACTGATCCAGGGCGTGGATGAGCCGGGAGCGTTCGCGGATCTCGTGTCGTTCTATTTGGAACTCGAAACCGAGGACAAGCAGGCGCTCCTGGAGATGCTCGACGACGAGCAACGTATGCGTGAGGCCCTCGTCGCCGTAGAGCGCGAGTTGGCACGGCTCGATGCCCAGGAGGAAATCCAGGCGAAGGTGCAGGAGGAACTGGGCGAGCGGCAGCGGGAGATGCTGCTTCGCGAACAGCTCAAGCAGATCCAACGCGAGTTGGGCGACGAAGACGAAAAAGACGACATCGACGACCTCCGGGAACGGGTCGAGGCGTTGAAGCTTGGGGAGGAGCAGCAGGCGGAAGTGGAGCGCGAGCTGAAGCGCTTGGAGCGCACGAGTCCACAATCCGCCGAGTACCAGGTCATCCGAACGTTCCTCGAGTGGGTGACGGAGCTCCCGTGGAGCATCCGGTCCGAAGACAAGATCGACCTCGCTTTGTCGACGGAGATCCTGGACGAGGATCACTACGGTCTCGAGGACGTGAAGGACCGCGTCTTGGAGTTTTTGGCGGTTCGGAAGCTCCAGTTGGATCGGTCCGAAGATTCGGAGGACGGGGCTGACGACGGGGAGACCGGTGAGGCCGCCAAGCCTGGCGAGGCGAGCGTAGCGGAGGAGTCGGGCGAGGCCAACGGTGCACAGGAGTCGAGCGAGGCCAGCGGTGAGGCCGAGGTTACGGACGTGCCCGAGGAGTCGGCGGCGGCAGAGGCCGTCGGTGGCCGGGGTCCGATTCTCCTGTTCGTAGGCCCGCCGGGAGTCGGAAAGACGAGCATCGCGCAGTCCATCGCCCGTTCACTGGGCAGAGAATACGTGCGGATCTCGTTAGGCGGCGCTCGTGACGAGGCCGATATTCGCGGTCACCGCCGTACCTACGTCGGCGCAATGCCCGGCCGGATCATCCAAGGGATGCGGCAGGCCAAGTCAAAGAATCCGGTGTTTCTGCTCGACGAGGTGGACAAGCTGGGCGTGTCGTTCCAGGGAGATCCGAGTGCGGCGCTGCTCGAGGTGCTTGATCCGACTCAGAATTCGAGCTTCACGGATCACTACCTGGGTATGCCGTTCGATCTCTCGGAGGTGCTCTTCATCTCGACGGCGAACTACGCGGACCGGATTCCGCCCCCGCTGTATGATAGC
>SMVB01295617.1_pt1 | contig 11923 bp, 9 predicted proteins | sample 2456461 | NCBI WGS metagenome assembly SMVB01 (sample SAMN11095934, study PRJNA526329) | marine sediment metagenome | biome: Marine sediment; feature: Surficial sediment; material: Deep marine sediment; isolation source: Hadal surficial sediment | place: Pacific Ocean | collected 2014-05 | depth 0-1...
GAATGTATTGGCAATTTGCAATTTTATATTATTATCTTGATTTACGAACAGTAAATAACAGGATACGTAGAACAATTGAAACAGTTTAAAATTTGTCAATGAATATTGTTATTCTTTCGCGTGGCCCTGGTCTTTATTCCACCCAAAGTTTATTCCAGGAAGGGCATCGCCGGGGTCATCGAATGCGAGTAGTTGACCATGTGCGTTGCAGTATTGTAGTTGAAAAAGGGAGGCCAAAGGTTTTTTATGAAGGCGAGCGATTGCATACCATCGATGCTATTATTCCACGGATTGGTGCTTCTGTTACCACAAAAGGTGCGGCGATCATTCGTCAATTTGAAATGATGAATGTGTTTTCGTCTGTAAGTTCTGACGCTTTGTTAAAGTCGCGGGATAAACTGCGTTGTTTGCAGTTGCTTGGAATGGCTGACCTCGGTATTCCAAAGACTGTCTACACCGATTATTCACAAAATATTGTCGATTTAATTCGTGCAGTTGGCGGATTGCCGGTGATCATCAAATTATTGGAAGGAACGCATGGATTAGGAGTGATCCTGGCCGAATCAAGTAACACAGCTGAATCAGTAATTGAAACTTTTAACCGATTGAAAGAACGTATCATCATCCAGGAATTTATTAAAGAATCCAAAGGAGCAGATATTCGAGTTTTTATTATAAATGGGGAAATTGTGGCGGCGATGAAACGAATTGCTGCACCCGGAGAATTTCGTTCAAATCTGCACCAAGGTGCCAGCTCTGTTCCAGTTGAACTTTCAAAAGCGGAAGCCATCACGGCACTCAAAGCAGTTGAGATTTTAGGCCTGGATATAGCAGGAGTAGATATGTTGCAATCTCATCGGGGACCATTGATTTTAGAAGTGAATCCAAGTCCAGGCTTAGAAGGAATTTCAAAAACTTCAGGAATAGATGTTGCCTCCGGAGTCATTGATTTTGTGGAAAAGAAAGTCAAAGAAAAACGTGGAGTTAGATTTCAATGAACAATGGACAATGAGCAATGAACAATGAACAAATGAGCAAATGAGCAAATCAGCAAATCAGCAATGAACAAATGAACAATGAGCAAATCAGCAAATGAACAAATGAGCAAATCAACAATGAATAATGGACAATGAACAATGGACAACAGACGAATAACTCAATCAACGAATAACTTAGTATTAAAGCATGCCCGAACATCTTCTAGTCAATAAGAAAAAAATCTACCCCGGAGAGAATCAAGTCATCAAAATTAATGTGGCTCGCCTGCCTTCAGGAACAGTGATTAATTTACGAATTCATGTCTATCGAAGCGAGCAACCGGGGCCGGTGATGTTGGTGATGGGTGGCGTTCATGGTGATGAAATCAATGGAGTGGAAATTGTCAGACGTGCAATCCAGCAAGGGCTTTTTGAAAAAATGAATACCGGAAGTGTTATCGCCATTCCGCTTTTGAATATTTATGGTTTTATCAATTTTTCGCGCGACGTTTCAGAAGGAAAAGATGTAAACCGTGCATTCCCAGGCAATATGAGTGGTTCTTTAGCTTCCCGCGTAGCTGCTACTTTGACGAAAAGGGTACTGCCGGCAGTAGATTTTGGAATAGATTTCCATACGGGCGGAGGAAGCCGGTACAATTATCCGCAGATTCGATATTCAAAAGGTGATAAAAAAGCAAAGGAATTAGCCAAAGCTTTTGCAGCACCTTTTTTGCTTTGCAAAGCAAGCCTTCCGAAATCCTTACGTAAAGTCGCGATGGGATTAAAAAAACCGATTATAGTTTATGAAGGTGGAGAATCCTTACGTTTTGATGGTTTGTCTATTGATAATGGATTGGCGGGACTGAAAAGAGTAATGCATTCAAAAGGCATGATCGATTCGGCACCAGAGCCGCTAGTGAAACCAAAATTATTCAACAAGACAAGTTGGTTAAGAGCTTCCCGTTCCGGGATATTTATATGGTGGAAACAATCCGGAGCTAAAGTTAAGGTTGGAGAGCCACTAGGAATTATCAATGATCCATATGGTGAAAATTCCGTCCGCGTTTTGGCACACCGCAGCGGTTATATTATCGGCCACAATAATGTTCCTGTGGTTAGCCAGGGCGATGCTTTGTTCCATATTGCTTATGATGATAAAAAATAAAGTTCATTTCATTTTGATAAAACTAATTTTTTAACCTGCCGCCCTAATTTTAAAAAGTAAATGCCATTTTCCAACCTGGAAAGATTCAATTCATGCAGAGTAGTTTCGAGTTTTCCTGTTAAAATGACTCTTCCAAGCATGTCAATTAGCTGAAAATCAATGACTTCAATGTTTTCTTTTTCAATAAAAATAAATGCTTTTGCAGGATTAGGGTAGAATTTTACCTTTTGAAAAGGTTCTTCATTGAAACCAGTCAAAATATTACAATCCGTGCTGCTCGGTAATGCGTTTGGCTCGATAGGATCACCAGGACTTAGGTCCTTATTTTGTAAGCCTGGAAAATCTGTTGCATAACGGATACAACGAAAAACGATGTTCCCGTTCAGTCCACCAAAAGGTGGGATATTTTCCTCTTGTGGTGTAGGCCCAAATTGAGTAACCGGATTGATGTATTCCCAAACGATTTCAGAATTCAAATTTATTTCAAAAAAACGACCATCTGCACCACTGCAAATCAAGGTGTTACCATTTGGGAGTCGCTGCGCTCCGGATATAAAACTGGTATACCAATCTGTCGGATTATTTGCCTGATAAGTCCACTCCGGCGCTTCCGGCCCATATGAATTTCCTTGCTGATAAATATAATTTCCATCGCCATCAATTGGCGGATCGATAATATCGATAGAAGAAGCATTTCCACCTGGCCGATCCCGGCCATTATTGAAAATCATGATCTTTCCGGCATCTGCCATGCCTTCCGATATCCAATGCACATCATGTTGACCAAAGAGTTTTAAATCGCTGCTCGCTCCATGTCCATAGGCGATTGAATTTCCCCAACGGTAAAGAATGTCACCCCCTTTTCCACTGTTTCCACCACTATGGCTTGCCGCTTCAACAATATTGGTGCTGTGATCAATCACATATAATTCATTCAAGCCGGGAGAGCCAATGACAATTTGATTGAGGGTTTCATTATAATCAATTCCATTTGCATGAATCCAATCGGCATCACCTAATTCAGGGATATCTGAAACGAAATTAATATCCAGCAATTCAGGATGATCTTCAATCGCTCCAAAATTAGTTTTTGTATTATCAAAATCCTGGATCAGGTGATCCCAAAGATGCCATTCCCAAACGATGATTCCTGAGGTAGGGTCAGTCTGCTGTACCTCGATGATATGTTCAGGCCAAACAGCGTTATCTGGAAGCAATGAAGGATCGCGCCCTGCTGCGATTGCTTCCTCGCTCGATTTATATTCCCAGGCAAGGATAAGGACATTGCCATTGGGCAGTGGTTCGATATCGTGATGCATTCGGACTGAATCATTGGAATAAATAAAATCCCATAGCACATTTCCATCCCAATCTACTTTTTGAATGCGTTCTCCAGCTCCACCTGCATTGATTACCGGATTGCCCTGATTGGATTTTACAGCTCTGAGTAAAGTGCCATCTTCTAACAAATAAGACATTCGGCTCGGAAGATATGCTCCCTCCCAGGAATGCACTATTTGCCCGCAATTGTTTATTAAATAAGTTGTACTTGATCGCAAAGGACTGAAAAGGGTATAACCATTGAAAGCATCTTCTTCATAAGTAAACAAACCAACGGTTTGCTGAGCATCCAGAAGGGGAATAAAAAGCAAAAAAGCAAAATAGGGTAGCAGTAGTTTTTTTACCATAAACAAAATTAATAGTATAAATTTTAGTTCTCTGCTCTCAGCACTTCCAATGGAGGTTTGTTCAACACATCACGACTATTAAAAAGTCCAATAAAGACCGTTAAAGCAGTTATACTTAAAAATACTAAAAATGGTGGAAGCAGACTCGGAGAAAAAGGTATATTAAAACTAAACTTAGCTATCAAAAAAGTGCCAATGAAGGATAATATTATTCCGGTAAACGTGGCCAATGTCCCTAATAAAAAGTATTCAGCAGCATTGATCATCAGAATTTGCCGACGGCTAGCTCCAATTGTTCTTAATAAAACACTTTCCCTAATCCGCTGATATTTACTAATAGCTACCGAACTGATCAGGACCAGTAAACCTGTGAGTATACTGAAAAGCGCCATAAAACGAATCACAAAGGATACTTTACTCAGGATATCATCAACAGCTTTTAAAATCAATGTCAAATCAATAATAGAAACATTTGGAAAAGCCCGAACAACGGATTGCTGGTATGCTGCGGATTGCTCGGCGGAAGGTACCCGTGTGATCAAAACATTGAACTGAGGCGCACTTTCCAATACCCCAGTCGGAAAAACAATGAAAAAATTGGTTTGAACCCTGTTCCAGTTGATTTTTCGAATACTTCCAACCACAGTTTCAATCGGAACTCCCTGAACATTAAAAATAAGCTTGGTTCCTACATCGGCCTGCATATCCTCTGCTATACTTTCCGCTATAGAAACATATATGATTCCATCACCATTTTTGCCATCATGCCATTCCCCTTTTACGATTTCTTCAGTATCAATAAGTGTGTCCCGATAAGTGACCCGGTATTCACGACGGTAAACCCAACGCCTGATTTTGGATGTTGTGTCACGCATCCGCATAGCTTTGTCAATGCTGTCAATTGCGTTCAATCGCATGGTTACTATGGGGACTTGTTGGATGATTGGCAGGCCAAACTTTTCTGTCATTGCAGTCAGTTCCTCTTTTTGAGAAGGTTGGATATCAAAAAGAATCATATTGGGCTGATCTCCCGTGCTGGACATTTGAACCTGACTGAGTAACAATTCCTGTGTAAAAAAAAGCATAGAAATCAAAGCAGTTCCAAGGCCAATTGAAACCATTAAAATCAATGTTTGATTATTTGGACGGTACAAATTGGCAATACTCTGTCGCCATACATAGCTCCAGTTTCTTGGGAAAAATTTTCGTACAAACCACATCAGTAAAAGCGCCATGCCAGCTAATAATAAAAACGCTAAGCCAATGCCTACTGTAAATCCAACAGCTACAATAATATTGCCTGTTTGGAAAAGTGTAAATCCCGCAATAAACGCAGCAATCAAAATATAAACCAGCCACCGCAAAGGATCGCGTTTGTTATCATTTTCTTCAAAAGAAACCCGAAGGGTTCTCAGCGGTGAAATTTTTCGAATACCCAGCAGTGGTAAAAGCGCAAAAAGAACCGCAATGCTCAATCCGGTCAAAATACCTTTTAACATGGAGTACCAGGAAATATCAGTGCTTACGTTTTCGATCGGTAAAAACTCACCAAAAACTAAAGGAAGGATCATCTGCAAACTACTGCCCAAGGCTGCACCAAGGATGCTTCCCAGCAAGCCCATCGTAACGATTTGCAACAAATAAATAACAAATGCTTGTCTTCCACTGGCCCCTAGTGTACGCAAAATCGCAACTGTTGAAAGTTTGTCTTTTATGTAAATATGCACTGCACTTGCAACACCAATACATCCTAGTAACAATGCAATAAATCCAATGAGATTGAGAAAGGTATTCATGTTTTTAAAAGTCTCTCCGATGTTTTCTTTCCGTTTTTCCACCGTGTCATAGCGCATCGTTATTTCTTTATTCGATGCTCTGAGACTATCTGCAATGGCCACAACAGGAGCATCTTCCGCTAATTTATAATAATATTGGTATTCAATCCTGCTTCCCATTTGAACAAGCCCGGTTGCGTCAAGATATTGCTTTGGAATAATGACCTGAGGTGCAATGGAGGAAGCAATTCCAGCTCGGCCGGGAATAGAATTGAGCTTTCCTGCTATCGTAAAAGTTACGGCTCCAATTTTTATAAGATCACCTTCTTTAATATCAAATTGCAGCATCAATGTTTTATCGACTATTGCTTTTTTATCATTTTGAAAATGCAAATAAGCATCAGACGGTGTCGTATTGAACTTTCCGTAATAAGGAAAGTCACCTTCCAAAGCTTTTATAAAAGCAAGTCTTGTATTTCCGCTTTCCGGAAACAAAACCATGGACGCAAAATTAACGGAGCTTGATTGAGAGATGGCAATGGTATCAAAATATGGGTCAATGATTGTATCAATAGCTTGATTACTTTCAAAAACCAGGTCAGCTCCAAGCAGTGATTTAGCTTCACGGTTAATATCTTTCATCAGATTTTCACTAAAGGAATTAATGGCCACTAAAGCAGCGATTCCCAATATGATGGAAGATATAAATAGTAAAAGCCGGCTTCTGTTTCGACGGCTATCCCTCCAGGCCATTTTTACAAGCCACAGAAATTTAATATTTGCCAAATTTTATAGTTTCTTAAATTGAGAATGCAAAAATATCAATAATAACGGAATATTGATTTTAAACATGTTGTTATATCTTTATCTTCAATACCGATTATGTAATAAAATTTCGCATACTTTCGCTTCACTCAGTTTGCTCCTTTATTTCGATATCGGCATTAACAATTGTATGATTTATAATTTTCTACGACATTATAAACCACAATTGATATAACACCTAAAAGACAATAATATGAAGCGTTTTGTTTTGTTCTTTTTAGCATATCTTATTTTAAATATTGTAGCGGCACAATCATCCCTTCAAAAAGCGATTGACCAGTTAGCAGCTGATCCTGATTTGAAGCATGCAGGTCTGGGGATTTGTGTGATTGATGTTGAAAGCGGAAAGGTCATCGCTGAGTATAAAAAAGACCAAAGCTTAATCCCTGCATCCTCTTTGAAAGTGGTGACAACAGCTACAACACTTAGCAAATTAGGGGAAGATTTTAGGTTTAAAACAGAGTTGCAGTATGACGGACAGCTGAAAAGCGATGGGACCTTAAACGGCAATCTTTTTATTAAAGGTTATGGTGATCCGACCTTAGGATCTGATCGGTTTGATAAAACTACATCTGTTGATCTGTTGATGAATGAATTTGTGCAGGCAGTGAAAAAAGCGGGCATCAAAAAGATCAATGGGAAAATCATAGGAGATGCTTCTTTTTTTACTTCTTCGGTGAATTGTCGCACCTGGCTTTGGGAAGATATTGGCAATTATTATGCATCCGGTGCCTGGGGTTTGAACATCCTGGAAAACAAATTTTATTTAAATTTTAAACAAAACCCCAATCTTGGTGGCCAGCCAAAAATTGAAAACACAGAACCTTCGATCCCTAACCTTTTGCTGATCAATGAAGTACGCTCCGCGGAAGCCAATTCAGGAGATAATGCCTATGTTTTTGGTTCTCCTTATTCTTATACGCGTTTTGTTCGTGGGACAATCCCCATCGGGAACAGCACTTTCACTATCAAAGGAGCCATTCCCGACCCTCCGTTTTTTGCTGCACAATTGCTGATGGAGGCTTTGGAAAGTAATGGGATTTCTACATCGAAAATGGCCACCAGTCTGTTTGAATTGGAAAGAACAGGTAAAACAAAGGCATCACGTACAACGATTCACGTTCACCAATCTCCATCATTGAAAGAGATCGTAATAGAAACGAATTTAGAAAGCGTCAACCTATTTTGCGAAAGTATGCTGAGATATTTAGCAATCACAAAGGGCAATGGAAGTGGACCGGAAGTTGGATTGGAGGTGATTTACGAATTCTGGAAACAGAAGGGATTGGAAACAGAAGGATTTTTTATCGAGGATGGAAGCGGCTTGTCTCCCTACAATAATGTTTCTGCTTTTCATTTAACCAAAATAATGCAGCTGATAGCCAAAGATCAAAAACTGTATAAAACTTTTAATGAATCACTGCCAATTGCAGGTAGGTCGGGAACTTTGAAATTTATGCTTCGAGGAACTGCAGCAGAAAATAATCTTCGAGCAAAAAGCGGCGGAATGAAGCGAGTAAGAAGTTATACCGGATTTGCCCGAATGAAGTCCGGGAAACTGGTGTCATTTTCAATTATAGCAAATCACTTTTCTTGTAAAAGCAATATCATGCGCAGAAAGATGGAGAAAATAATGGTAGAAATTTGTCGTTGAACTATTTTGCTCTTTTTTAATTTAGTTTATGCAATAGAAAGGAATACTATTTTTTTACCATTCTGAAAAGATTAACTTTACCCAAATTATTTTTGATTTATGAAAACCACCCTCCCAATTTCAGTATTAATCTTGGTTTTTTTCAGCTTTAGTTTGGGCTGTGAAAACAATAGTTTGGAGAATAGAAATTTTAATAGAAAGCCGGATAACGGGCAGCTTACAGCTGATGAATATGATACTTCCAGTAATGATGCTCGAATAAAGTCTGCTCAAGATACTGATGACATTGAAGCCAACATTGAAATAAGGGGAATATGGCAAAAACCAAGTGTAGTCATTGAAAAATTGGGAGACCTTGACGGAAAAGTTGTTGCTGATATAGGAGCTGGCCCTTTTGGTTATTTTACTTTGCGTATTGCACACCAAACGCAGGCAAAAAAAATTCTTGCACTAGATATTGACCCCAAGGCTATTGATGATATTGAAAGCGCAAAAATCTATTTGTCAAAGAATATTAGAGATCGTATTGAAACCAGACTGGTGCTGCCAGATGATCCAAAACTAGAGCCTGGAGAGGCGGATGTGGTTTTGATTGTTAATACTTATACTTATATCGAAGACAATGTTAATTACCTCAAGAACTTAAAAAGGGGAATTGCTAAAGGTGGAAAAATTGTAATTATTGATTTCAAAAAGCGATTTACTCCGGTTGGCCCTCCGGTTATCAATCGGGTTGCGCTTGGAGAAGTAGAGCAGAGTTTGATGCGGGCCGGGTATCAAAGAATTGATTCGGATGATAAAACACTGGCATATCAATACATTATTACTGCCTATGTGGATTGAGGTATTATAGTTATTAAATTGAAAAACCCCAATAACTTTGTTGTTTACCGGGGTTTGTTGTTCTTGTTAAAAAGCGTTTTCTTAGTTTAAGACACCTATTTCTTTCAATACTAGTTTTTTTCGCTCCGGTCCTGTTGAAATCATAGAAATCGGGACATTCAAATGCTTTTCCAGAGCTTTAATATAAGCTTGAGCAATCGGTGGTAAATCATCGTAGTCAAAAATCCCATCTAAGTTTTCATTCCAGCCGGCAAAACTTTTATAAACTGGTTTTACCGGAATATTGCACATATCATAAGGTAACTGCTCATGCCGTCCACCTTCGTATTCGTAGTGAGTAGCAGCTTTTATGGTTTCAAATTCATTGAGCACATCAATTTTGGTGATGACCAATTGGGTTACTCCATTCAGCATAATTGTGTAAGCCAGTTGCGGAAGGTCAATCCAACCACATCGCCTTGGCCGTCCTGTAGTCGCGCCAAATTCACCACCTTTTTCGCGAAGAAATTCGCCTGTTTCGTCTTCCAGCTCAGTAGGGAAAGGCCCTGAACCTACACGAGTGCAATAAGCTTTTGAAATACCAATCACTTCACCAATCGTAGATGGAGCGACACCTAAGCCATTACAAACCCCGGAACTAATTGTATTCGAAGAGGTAACAAACGGATAGGTTCCAAAATCTACATCCAACATACTTCCCTGCGCGCCTTCTGCAAGAATTCGCTTTCCGTCTTTCAAAGCCTGATTGATATAATATTCACCATCAACCATTTGAAGCGACTTCAAATGGTCGAGACTTTCAAACCATTTTTCTTCTTCTGCTTTGAGATCGAAATCAATTTCGGGGTACAATTTTAAAATGCCGAGATGTTTTGTACGCAGCGACTCGTACTTCTCCATAAAATTGGGGAGCATTATATCTCCAACGCGAATTCCGTTTCTACCGGTTTTGTCCATATAAGTTGGACCAATGCCTTTAAGGGTAGAGCCAATTTTCTCTTTTCCTTTAGAAGCTTCAGTGGCAGCATCAATGTATCGATGTGTAGGTAAAATGAGGTGCGCTTTTTTTGAAACTAAAAGCCGTTCTTTATAGTTAGTTACGACTCCTTTAATATTATCAATTTCTTTCTCTAAAGTTATCGGATCTATGACAACACCATTGCCGATGAGGTTGAGGAGATTTTCTCTGAAAATACCGGAAGGAACAGTGTGAAGCACAAATTTTTTGCCATCAAATTTGAGTGTGTGCCCGGCATTTGGTCCACCCTGAAATCGAGCCACAATGTCATAGTCTTTGGCCAGATAATCAACGATTTTACCTTTCCCTTCGTCGCCCCATTGAAGGCCTAAAATTACATCAATTGCCATGAAATTTCTTTTGAAAAAATTTGAATTAAACTTAATAAATCCAATGAAGTTGTTGAAGAATGGGTGTTAAAATTTTTGTAAGTGCTAGATTTCTAAGACGAAGCTTCTTTTTCTTTCATCACGCCTTGCGTGATGGGAATAAAAATAGCTGAAGTATTTAGGAAACAATGACTTACAAATAAATTATCAATTCATTTTTAAACAACTTCAAATACTATAAAAATACAAAACCTGGCGGATTAACAAAAGCCCGTCAGGTATACAAAGGTAGTTCTTTTTCGTAATATATAACTCTAATTTGTAGTAAATTCCTGAAGTGCTATCTCTACAGAAGGCTTCAAATTAAACAGCTGTTTAAGCTTAGTTATTTCCAATAATCCGATAATCTGGTCATTTGCATTTGCCACAGCAAGCTTCCCTCCGGATTTTTTGGAATTTTTCAACATAGTTATCAAAAAATTAAGCCCGATACTATTCATGAAATTTAAGTCCGAAAGGTCAACTACAAATTTGGTGAAACCTTTTTCTATATATGATTCCACATCATTGAGAATTTTTTTATTGTTCAATTCGTTGAGTAAACTCTCAACTTTGACAACCTGAATAGTCTGATGTTGCTGAATGGAGTAAGAAGTCATGGGGTGTTTGTTTATGTTGGATATTTGGTTAATTTAAACCTACATCAAAAAACTTACCAAATATATGACGATAAAATGTAATTATTGAATATATCCCTAACAAATTAAATTAAAAATAATATTTAAATATTATTTATGCTTATCACATGCTCCATCACAATGGCCATATAAATTTAACGAATGATCAGTTATTTTAAATTTTAGAATATCACCCATCATATCTTTAATTTGTTGAATTCGCGGATCACAAAACTCCAATACTTTTCCGCAATCCGTACAAATCAAATGATCGTGCTGTTTATAACCATAAGATTTTTCGTATTGTGCCAGGTTTTTCCCAAACTGATGTTTTTTGACCAAATCACAGCTGACCAACAGGTCCAGCGTATTATAGACTGTAGCCCTGCTCACCCTGTAATTCTGGGTTTTCATATGGATATATAAAGCTTCCGCATTAAAATGATCGCTGCGTTTATATATTTCTTGAAGGATAGCAAAACGCTCGGGAGTTTTACGAAATTTGTTCTTTTCAAGATGATCTGAAAAGATACCCACTACTTTCTTGATAAAATTATCTTCTTTCTCCTTAATTGTCATCTGCAAAATTTGTTTTGTAAAGATAGTTAACCCCTTTTACAATTTCGAATAACGACTGCTATAAGTACAGGGCTAAATAAAATAAGTACAGGATTAAATAAAGCTTGAGCGTTGTTTGAGTAGTTTGAAATTGTTGTTTTTTGTAATATGCTGAATATTAATGAAATAAATCACCTTAAATCAGAATATAGAATATAGAAGTAAGAATATTTTTTAGCTAACAACTAACAGCTAACAGCCAGAATATAGAATCTTCAAACCACTCAAACCACTCAAACAGCCTCAAACCAATTTTGTCATAGGACTTATCAGGTAATAAGGTGAATTGCATTTAAAAAATACAGTAAGATTGATACGCTTTGTTTTACGATTCTCTACGTGTAACAGAAGAAA
>SMVB01400368.1_pt1 | contig 11923 bp, 5 predicted proteins | sample 2456461 | NCBI WGS metagenome assembly SMVB01 (sample SAMN11095934, study PRJNA526329) | marine sediment metagenome | biome: Marine sediment; feature: Surficial sediment; material: Deep marine sediment; isolation source: Hadal surficial sediment | place: Pacific Ocean | collected 2014-05 | depth 0-1...
ATCTGGTACCCAACCTCTACGTTCTTCTTGACCATCTCCAAGATTGTTTGTGTTTGGTCCTTCAAAAAGGTCATAGAATTCAGCTAAAGTAGTAAATCCATTCCAACCACCTCCAGTATTACCAGGAGTTACCTGATTATAATGCAAACCATTCCAAATCCGGTTTCCGATACCGATTTCGCCATACCAAATGGTTTCATTGTCAACACTTGGTTCGAATAACTCAAAATACCCTGCTTGTAATGCAAATCCATCTCCGGCGATTGCATCTACAGCACTAATTACATCTTGGTAATTTGGAGTAGTACCCGTATAACGTTCACTGTTTAATATAACCTTAGCTTTTAAAAAATATGCCGCAGCTTTCGAAGCTCGATTTGTTTGTGTACTCGGCCCAACAGTAGGCAAACTCGAAATAGCTTCGTTAATATCATTTAAAATAAATGCATAAGCTTCAGAAGCATTCATAACAATAGGATCAATATTAGATGCATCTGTTGCATTTCTAAAAGGCGCTTGTCCCCATAAATCTAAAACAAAATACATATTAAAAGCTCTTAAAAATTTTGCCTCAGCTATCTGTAGAGCACTTGAAGCACTCAAAGGATCAATAATTTCGGTAGCTTTGAAAACTCTTTCGTTTAATTGATTCCAAACTGTAATTAAAAAACTATGATCTTTTTTCCAGGAATGAGAATGTAATACTCTCCAGTTACCATTATCGCTCCAATCAGATCCTCTTGTAGGAACTAAAGTTTGATCTGTAGTCACTTCATTTAGTGCAAAGAAGTTTGCTTGATCTCCTAACATACCAAAAGTTCCGCCATAAACAGCTGCTAATGCTTCTGCAGGATTTGCAACCCCTTCAAATATTAGTGCTCCTTTAATTATTGAATCTGTTCCTTCAATTTCTAGATCTGAACAAGATCCTAATGCCAACATCACAGTAAGTGATAAGGCATACTTTTTTAAGTTAAATTGTTTTTTCGTTTTCATTTTTTTAAAATTTTACGTTTATCCCAAAAGTAAATGTTTTTGGAGTTGGATATGCACCGTAATCTATTCCTAATGCTGGTAAACCCTCCGTTGATGTTCTTGTACTTACTTCAGGATCCAGTCCAGAGTAATCAGTAATCACAAATAAGTTTTGTCCCGTTACAGAGAATACCATCGATTTAAATACTCCATCCCCACTTAAAGGCATATTATAAGATACCGACAGATTTTGCAAACGTACAAAATCACCTTTTTCTAAAAACCGTGTAGATACATCAGCCGAAGCACCAAGATCTTCACCGCTTGTAAGCGTACTTGGTAAGACATTTCTAGTAGTGTTGAACGCACCAGCTGTAAAGAATGCATTCGCTGTATTATTATATATATAATGACCAAATTGTCCATTAAAATATAATGAAAACGCCCAGTTTTTATAATCTAAATTAAATGACAGACCTCCAGTTAAATCTGGTAAAGCGCTTTTGCCTACAAATTCTTTATCCTCAGAATGAATAGGCTGGCCACCTGAATCATAACCACTAAACACCAACATATAATACGAAAATATGGGATGCCCTTCTTGAAGCTTTTGAGCAAAAGCCCCTGATAAGCCAGGTCCGTTAATAGCTCCTGCAGTATATTCTCCTTGTAAGGACTCGACCATATTATCATTATAAGCAATATTGAAGTTCATATTAAAATTGAAATCTTCAGATTGAACTATATCATATCCAAAATAAAATTCAATACCTTCATTTATAATTTTAGAATCATCTAAATTCTTAAATTGTGAAGGGTTTACAGCAGGTTGTGCCGTATTTATAAGGAATAATAAATCTTTGGTTTCTTTTCTGTACACATCTATACTCCCTGTAAAACGATCGTTATTAAAACCAAAATCCAATCCTGCAGCGTATTGAAGTGTTGACTCCCATTTAAGATCTGGATTAGCAAAAGCAACTGCTCCTACACCACCAAGTAAGTTGATATCACCTCCATCATTTGGTCCAACTCCTCCCCATCTTTCTCGTCTCACATAGTTTCCATATCCTACACCTTCCTGGTTTCCTGTTAAACCAGCACTCACTCTTAATTTAAGCGTAGAGATACTACTGTCTGCCATAAAGTCTTCTTCAGCAATCTTCCATGCAATTGCCCCGGAAGGGAAGTAACCATATCTGTTATCTTCACTAAATGAAGATGAACCATCGGCTCTTATGGTTGCCGTAAATAAATATTTATTGATTATAATGTAATTAACTCTTCCAAAGTAAGATTGCAATTCAGTAAAGAAATCATAAGTATCAACCGATAAAGATCTTACAGTTTTTGGTGTGCCAGAAGTTATGAACTCTGATACAGGATCCGGGAACAATCTGTTTACATAAATACCAGGAAGATTATCGGCATATCCAAATTGTTGGTAAGATCCTTCAATATCACCGGCTATACCTTCAACGACTGCTTGAAGATCTTTTCCCATAGCATCTAAGTTATTTGTTCCGAATCCCCAACCGGTTGCATTTATTCCAAAGTTATCAAATTTTTGGTATGAAAATCCAACTAAAATTTCTAAGTCAGATTTTTCAAATTCCTTCTTATAATTTAATGTAATTTCTAAAAGCGTGTTCTCAACATCCAGTTCGTTATATTCACCACGACCATCTCCAGATGTGCCTTGAAGTGTATTTACTTTAGCCGAACTTACATTATAATTTTTGGAGTTAGATCTGTCATACCCAAGATTAACTTTTCCTGTTAGTTCATTAGTAAAGTCATATTCTGTAGATAAACTCCCCAAAAATCTTCTTGTATTTGTAGTACCTTGAGTATAGGCTAGTAAGTTAGCAGGGTTTATCAAACTGCCTCCAAAACTAAAATCAGGATCACTAGACCAGGTAGGATTTGCAGAGTAAGCTGCACCTAGTAAATCTCCTCTAAAACCTGCGCTTCCAGCTATAGGAGGAGTTTGATCATTGATTCTTGAATAAGTTGATTGTAAATTAAATCTTAATTTATCGTCGAGAAATTTATGATTAATGTTTAAACGACTGGTAATTCTTTCTAAATCTGATTTTTCAACAATACCAAATTGTTTTCCATAACCAAATGTTGCACGATAAGATCCATCACCGTAATTTTTAGAATATGTTAAGAATTGATTGTGAGATGTGGAAGTTCTATAAATAACATTCTGCCAATTTGTTTGACTACCAAGATCTCTGTCTGAAACATTGTATCCTAGTCTGGCGCTTTCAGATAAAAATTCTGAAGCAGACAATAGATTATAAGTTTCTCTTGGTTTAGAAATACTTAAACTTGTACTATATTCAAACAATCCTTTTCCAGATTTACCCGATTTTGTAGTAATAATAATCACACCGTTTGCACCTCTAGACCCATAAATAGCAGTTGCAGAAGCATCTTTTAAGATACTAATACTTTCTATATCATTAGGGTTTAAAAAATTTAAAGGATTTTTAGCAGGATTTGAACCTACACCGGCTACATTATTAGATGCAGAGGTGTTTCCTCCGGATAATGGAATTCCATCCACTACAAATAAAGGGTTGTTGTTAGATCGTACAGAGTTAGAACCACGAATACGTATATTAATCCCCGCTCCTGGTTCACCACTGGTTTGTGTTATTTGCACCCCGGCTGTTTTACCCTGAATTAATTGTTCTGGTGAGGAAATAATACCTCTGTTAAAGTCATCTGATGTTACTACAGCTACAGCTCCTGTAGCATCCTTAATAGTTGTAGTTCCATAACCAATAACTATAACTTCATCAAGTACTGAAGTATCCTCTTCCATGAGTATGTTAATTACTGATTGTCCACTAACCGAAATTTCTTGCGTTTTATAGCCTATAAAACTATAAACGATAACAGCATCTGAAGGAACATTATCCAATGTGTAATTTCCATCAAAATCGGTTTGTGTACCAGTTGTAGTACCTTTAACAAGGATATTCACACCTGGTAATGGTCCCGAAGTATCAGAAACAGTACCTGTAACTGATTGCGCATAAATAAAACTTCCTATAAGTAAAAATACCGGAAGTATTAGTTTCTTAAGTAATTTGTTTTTCATATTTATTTGATTAGAATTGTGAATTAATATTTTATAAAAACTTAATTTTAAAAATGTAATGCGAAAGCTAATCTCAACTTTATTTTTCAGAAAATATAAAAAAAGATTAAAAAACGTATAAATAACTAACGAAAACGATTTCGATAAAAATAAATTTCTTATTATTTTAGTTTTAAAAATTATGAAAAAATACAAAAAAAAAGGCAAATAACATTATAGTTTTAAAATAAATTTAAATTGTATTTAATTAAGAATAATTTTTCTACCTTGATTCTTTTAAATAACTGATTTTTATGTCAACAATCACACTTAAAAAAATCGCTTCTATTTTAGAGCTTTCAATTGCTACAGTATCTAAGGCTTTAAAAGATTATCCTGATATTAGTGAAAAGACTAAAACTAAAGTTAAGGCTCTAGCATCATCCTTAAATTATACACCAAATTCATTTGCACAGAGTTTAAGAAACAAAGAGTCTAAAATTATTGGTTTAATCATTCCTACAATTGTTCATCATTTTTTTTCAAATATAATAAATGGTGTTATTGATGCAGCAAGCGATCAAGGATATTTGGTTATTACCCTCCAATCCAATGAATCTTATGAAGATGAAAAAAATAAAATAAACTTGCTCATAGAAAAAAATGTAGATGGTATTTTACTGTCACTATCAGACAAGACCGTAAATTATAAGCACATTAATCAACTTATTGATGACGGTGTTCCGATTGTTCTTTACGATAAAATATCGAAATCGGTAAGCTGCTCAAAAGTTATTATTGATGACTTTGGAGCTGCTTTTAATGTAACACAATACTTAATTGGTACAGGTTGTAAAAAAATTGCTCATATCAGAGGTCCTTTAAGACCACAAACTACTATTGATAGATTTATGGGTTATAAAAAAGCCTTGGAAGAAAATAATATTCCTTTTGATAACGACCTTGTTTACATTAGTGATAATTTATCTTTTCATGATGGTTACAACATTACATCGCAAGTTATTAATGACCATGATAAAGTTGATGCCATTTTTTCTTTTACAGACCTTGTTGCTACTGGAGTTTTATTAAGGCTTAAAGAATTAGGTATTGCAGTTCCTGAACAAATATCTGTTATGGGTTTCAGCAATTGGTTTTTATCAACAATCACATCACCAACCTTGTCAACGGTTGATCAACCTGGATATGAAATGGGAAGAAAAGCTTTCACCTTACTATACAATGAACTCAATCAGATTAGAAATGGAGAACCAATAAAACACGAAATTGTAGAAATTGCCACCAAAATTATTCAAAGAAACTCTACTAAAAAAATTTAATAAGTCAAATTTAAATATTCATTAAATTGTTTATTCCTTTTTTAATGTATTAGTTTTAAAACGAAAACGTTTTCGTTTAATTAATGCCCTCTTTTTTTAAATATTTCTATGAAGTCTTTAAAAAAATGAAGAAATTCGTTAATACTTAATCAATTTATAAAATAATGAAAATATTTCTGTTTATTTTATTTTCCTTAAAAACATTGATGCCAAATGCACAAAATGATGGCTGGAATATATCTACTACCTACAATACAAATTACACTGGTATTGTTGTTGCCAATGGACGTATAGGAATGTTGCCGTCAGAACAACCATTTAAAATAGAACATATTATTTTAAACAATGTTTATGATAAAGCATCTGCATTAGGTGTTAGTCGAATACTAAAAGGAATGAACTTTGGTAATCTTGAAATTGAAATTGATAGTGAATTAATTTCTTCAAATAACATTAGTAATTGGAAACAAACTTTAAATATGAAGGAAGCTAGTTTTACCACTTCATTTACATTTAAAGACAAAGCAGATATTTCATACACAATGTATGCATTACGAAATGTGCCATATAGCGGATATATAGATATAAGCATAAAAGCCAAACAATCTATCAAGGTAAAAGCAACCGGTAAAATTGAAACTCCAAAAGAATACCAAGAACCGTTAAGTACATTCAGAGTTTTAAAAGATAATGAAACAACAATGCCAATTCTCCAAACAGTTGCAAAGAGTCGAATGGGTAAGCATACCGTTGGAACATCTGCAACATTTATTTGGCATGACATTAATTCGGGTAGAGAAAACCAACGACCAGAATTGACTCATAATAAAGTTTCTGATTATGACAACAGGATTTCTTTTGAAAAAGAAATAAAAAAAGGGGCATCTCTTGAATTTGCATGGACTGCAGCTCAATGTACGACACAAGATTTTTTCGACCCTCAAAATGAATCAGAACGCTTTGTAATTTTTAATTTATTAACCCCAAGAGTTGATCTGTTAAGACAACATAAAGCTCTTTGGGAAGATTTATGGGAAGGCGATATTATTATTGAAGGTGATCTGCAATCTCAACAAGATATTAGATTAGCACTTTACCATTTGTATGCTTTTAGCAGAGGAGATTCAGATTTAAGTATTTCACCAATGGGATTATCCTCACAAGGATATAATGGGCATATTTTTTGGGACACTGAATTATGGATGTTTCCACCACTTTTGTTGCTCAATCAAGACATTGCAAGATCTCTTGTAAATTACAGATCCGACAGACTGGATATGGCAAAACGAAAAGCAATCAATTTTGGTTATAAAGGTGCTATGTTTCCATGGGAAAGTGATGATACTGGTGAGGAAGCTACTCCTGCTTGGGCTTTAACAGGTACTTTTGAGCATCATATTACAGCTGATGTTGCTATTGCTTTTTGGAATTATTATCGAGTTACTAAAGATAAACTTTGGCTTGAAGAACGCGGCTACCCTTTGTTAAAAGAAATTGCTGATTATTGGGTAAGCCGCTCAATTAAAAATAAAGATGGTTCATACTCTATAAAAAATGTTGTAGGTGCTAATGAATTTGCACCAAATGTAGATGATAATGCTTTTACAAATGGTTCAGCTATAACCGCTTTACAATTCGCAGTTTTGGCTGCAAAAGAATTAAATATTAAACCTGATACAAACTGGATTACAGTAGCAGATAAAATTATTATTCATAAGTTTCCTGATGGTACAACAATGGAGCACAGTAAATACAATGGAGAAATTATTAAACAAGCTGATGTGAACTTATTATCTTATCCACTAAACATTATAAAAGGAGATGCGCTACTTAAAGATTTAAAATACTATGAGCCTAAATTGGCTAAAGAAGGACCTGCTATGGGTAAATCAGTTTTCGCTGTAATTTACGCAAGACTTGGTAATGTCGAAAAAGCATTTCGTTTGTTTAAAGAAAGTTATGAACCCAATAAACGGCCTCCTTTTGGGGCATTATCAGAATCTGCCACAAGTAACAATCCATATTTTGTAACTGGAGCTGGTGGAATGTTACAAACTATTTTATTTGGTTTTGGAGGGTTACATTTAACGGAGGAAGGTATTGTTCAAAAGAATCCTATTTTACCAAAGGAATGGAAGTCCCTTACTTTAAAAGGTATTGGTATTGAAAATAAAACCTTTATTATAAATTGAAACTTTGAATTTCTTAATTTTTATATAATGCTCAATATTATTTCTTTTGTAGGGTTTACACTTTTAGTAGGTGTCATTGCATATTTAGCAACTCGAAAAACGGATGAAAATTCATCTGACGGTTATTTTCTTGGAGGAAGAAGTTTAACTGCAGGTGTTATTGCAGGATCTTTATTATTAACCAACCTATCAACAGAACAAATTGTTGGACTAAATGGCTCGGCTTATGCCAATGGACTCTCGGTAATGGCATGGGAATCTCTTGCAGCTATTGCCATGGTAGTTACGGCAATGTTTTTATTACCAAGGTATTTAAAAGGAGGATTAATAACTGTTCCTCAATTTTTAGCGAAACGGTTTGATGTTGCTACAAAAACATTCACCTCTGTATTATTTTTAACGGGTTATGTGGTGGTCTTATTACCTGTTATTTTGTATTCTGGTTCTTTGGCAATTAGTGGTATGTTTAATATTCCGGAATTATTAAATGTGACACACACACAGTCTATTTGGATTTGTGTTTGGGGAATTGGAATTATTGGTACCATTTATGCAGTTTTTGGCGGCCTTAAAGCGGTGGCAGTTTCAGATTCTATTAACGCAATTGGATTGTTAATTGGTGGAATGTTGATTCCTGTTTTTGGTTTGATGGCTATAGGCGACGGAAGCATTATGGATGGCATTTCAATATTGACTACTGAAAATCCTGAAAAGTTTAAATCGATGGGAGGAGCGACAGACCCTGTTCCATTTTACACCATTTTTACAGGAATGATGTTGGTACAATTATTTTATTGGGGAACTAATCAGCAAATTATCCAAAGAGCTTTAGGTGCAAAGGATTTAAAAGAAGGACAAAAAGGATTGTTATTGGCATCCTTTATAAAAATATTAGGACCTCTTATCGTGGTGTTGCCTGGTATTATTGCTTTTCATTTGTTTGACGGAAGTCTGGAAACAGCAGATGCAGCATATCCAATGCTGGTAAATCTTGTATTGCCAAACTATTTAGTTGGCTTTTTTGCTGCCGTTTTATTCGGTGCTATTTTAAGCTCATTTAATAGTGTGCTGAACAGTTCGGTTACTTTATTTGGCTTGGATATTTACAAGCAGCATATTAATAAAAATGCAGACGAAAAAACAATTGTTAAATACGGAAAAATGTTTGGAATTATTTTGGCAGTTGCGGCAATGTTTATTGCACCTTTAATTGCCAATGCAGGAAGTTTATTTGATTATTTACAAGAAGTAAATGGCATATATAGTATTCCAATATTAACAATTATTGTAGTGGGATATTTAACGAAAAGAGTCCCAGCTATTGCAGCTAAAATAGCTATTATTTCAGGGTCTGTCTTGTATATTTTAAGCCAATTTTTTATGCAACCCTATTTTGTGAATACCGCTTTAGAAAACGCTTCGGAATCTGGTATAACAGATAAAGTTGCATTAGCATTAATTGAATCACAGGCATATCCGCATTTTTTAGATGTAATGGCAATATTGTTCCTATTGAATGTAGTAATAATGCTATTGATTGGTAAATTCTACCCTAGAAAAGAAGCATATGTGCAAGAATATACCAAACAAGTGGATATCACACCTTGGAAATACATGAAACAAGCAGGCATCGCAATTTGTGTTATAGTTATTGGAGTTTATATTTATTTTGTTTAATTAATCCATATGAAAAACATAAGTATCATAATGGTATCGATTATTCTTTTCTTATCAGGATGCGATAGTTCTAATCAAAGTTCGGAATTATACGATTCCAAAGATGAGATTGATAAGAAAGTAGATTCAGTATTATCCTTAATGACATTACAGGAGAAAATAGGACAGATGAATCAATACAATGGATTCTGGAATGTTACTGGTCCCAAACCAAAAGAAGGAGATGCGGCGAAAAAATATGAACATTTACGAACAGGCATGGTTGGTTCTATGTTAAATATTAGAGGAGTCGATGAAGTGAGAAAAGTTCAAAAAATAGCTGTTGAGGAATCTCGCTTAGGTATACCACTAATTATAGGTTTTGATGTTATACATGGTTATAAAACAATAAGTCCAATTCCTTTAGCCGAAGCTGCTAGTTGGGATATGGAAGCTATTAAAAAATCTGCAGCAGTTGCTGCAGCCGAATCTGCAGCTAGTGGTATTAATTGGACATTCGCACCTATGGTTGATATTTCGAGGGATGCAAGATGGGGACGAGTAATGGAAGGCGCTGGCGAAGATCCTTATTTGGGAAGTAAAATTGCTTATGCACGAGTTAAAGGATTTCAAGGTGATGATCTTTCTGCGGTAAATACAATTGCAGCAACAGCAAAACATTTCGCTGGTTATGGATTTTCAGAATCGGGTAGAGATTATAATACTGTTGATGTAGGTACTTCAACATTATATAATATAATTCTCCCTCCTTTTAAAGCCACTATTGAAGCAGATGTTAAAACCTTTATGAATTCTTTTAATGAATTGAATGGTATTCCTGCAACAGGCAATAAATTTTTACAAAGAGATATTTTAAAAGAAAAATGGAAATTTGATGGCTTTGTTGTTTCTGATTGGGGTTCGATAGTAGAAATGAAGAATCATGGTTATGCAAAAAACGATAAAGAAGCAGCAATGCTAGCTGCAAACGCTGGTTCAGATATGGATATGGAATCATATTTATATGTAAACTATTTAGAAGAATTAATTGCAGATGGAAATGTAGATGAGGATTTAATTGACGATGCTGTAAAGAGAATTCTAAAAGTAAAGTTTGAGTTAGGTCTTTTTGAAGATCCTTATAAATATTGTGATTCTGATCGTGAAAAAAGAGTAGTTGGAAGTAAAGAAATTAATGAAGTTGTTCTTGATATGGCAAAAAAGTCAATTGTTTTATTAAAAAACGAGAACAACTTACTACCGTTAAAAAAAGAAGGGCAAAAAATTGCATTAATAGGACCTTTAAGTGATGATAAGAATAGTCCTTTAGGAAGTTGGCGTATTGCTGCCGATGATAATACAGCTATATCTGTATTAGAAGGAATGAAAAAGTATGATAAAAATACGTTAACACATCAAAAAGGTGCAGATCTAGTTGTAGGAAATCCTGCTTTTGTCTTTGAAACTGAAATTAATGAAACAGGCACTTCAGGGTTTCAAGCAGCAATTAAAATTGCAAAAAATGCAGATGTTGTAGTTATGGTTTTAGGAGAATATGGGTTTCAAAGTGGTGAAGGAAGAAGTAGAACCAATCTAGATTTGCCTGGTGTTCAACAACAATTGCTAGAAGCCGTATATAAAGTAAACAAAAAGGTTGTTTTGGTTTTAATGAATGGTAGACCACTAACAATTAACTGGGCTGATAAAAATATCCCTGCCATTGTAGAGGCCTGGCATTTAGGAACTCAAAGCGGTAATGCAATTGTACAAGTTTTATACGGAGATTATAACCCAAGCGGTAAACTACCAATGACATTTCCGAGAAGTGTTGGACAAATTCCTATTTATTATAATTATAAAAACACTGGAAGACCAACCTATCCAGGTAATAATTTAGTGTTTTGGTCACATTTTAGTGATGAAGAAAATACACCACTGTATCCGTTTGGATATGGCTTAAGTTATACTACATTTAAGTATGACCATCTTAAATTAAGTACTGATTCTTTTAGAGGGAACGAAAAAATTGAAGTTACTTTCGATTTATATAACACTGGCAAATATGAAGGAAAAGAGGTTGTACAACTATATATTAGAGATTTATATGGAAGTATAACTAGACCTGTAAAAGAATTAAAGGGTTTTGAAATGGTGTCTTTAAAGCCTGGAGAAACGAAACAAGTAATGTTTACAATTAATAAGGAAATGTTGAAATTCTATACTGCCAATGAAAAGTGGGAAACAGAAACTGGTGATTTTAAGGTTTTTATCGGAGGAAGCTCCTATACTAAATTAGAAGCAGATTTTGAATTTATAAACTAGTAATATGGCTACGTTAAAATCATACATATTAATAGTATATATCATATTTACTGCTATATCATGTACAAAGAAAAAGAAAATCCTCGTCTGGGAAGAAAATTTTGATGGCAACATTTTAAATGAAGCCATTTGGAACTATGAGCTAGGAGATGGTTGTCCTAATCTTTGTGGCTGGGGTAATAATGAATTGCAATTATATACTAAAACTAATCATTATAGCAAGGAAACAGGATTCTATATATACATCTACCCGAATTACAACTAAAGCCAAAAAGGAATTTCAATATGGTAATATTGAGGTTAGAGCTAAGTTACCAATTGGAAGAGGACTTTGGCCTGCG
>SMVB01044176.1_pt1 | contig 11922 bp, 9 predicted proteins | sample 2456461 | NCBI WGS metagenome assembly SMVB01 (sample SAMN11095934, study PRJNA526329) | marine sediment metagenome | biome: Marine sediment; feature: Surficial sediment; material: Deep marine sediment; isolation source: Hadal surficial sediment | place: Pacific Ocean | collected 2014-05 | depth 0-1...
AAACGCAGCACACCCTTGATGTCGTCCCAGGCGGTGCGGATGATCTTGACGCGACTGTCGTCGTCTTCGATCCAGGTAACGGGGACGTCCTTGATCGCATACCCGCTCCTCTCCGCGAGGACCAGCAGCTCGGTGTCGAAAAACCACGACTGGTCGCGAACCCGGGGCACGAGTTCGCGCGCGGCCTCGCGGCTGATCGCCTTGAAGCCACACTGGGCATCGGAAAAGGACACCTGCAAAACGAGGCGTAAGAAGAGATTGTAGGACCGCGAGATGAGCTCGCGGCTCGGCGAGCGCGCCGTATGCGAGCCCGCAGCGAGGCGCGTGCCGACCGCGAGGTCGCAGCCGCCGTTGACGATCGCGTCGACGACGACCGGAAGTGCGGCCAACTCGGTCGACAGATCGACGTCGGTGTAGCAGAGCACGTCCGCGTTGCTCCCGGTCCAGGCCTTTCTTAGCGCACGCCCCCGGCCGGGCTGCCCGAGCTCCAAATAGTCGACGTCATCAAATTGGGCCGCGAGACGGGCCCCGATCGCAGCGGTGTCATCCGTGGAACCATTCTCGACGATGACGATCCGCCACGCGTATGCATCGTGGGCGGCGAAAAACTCGCGGAGCGTGGCAATGCTGCTCTCGATGACGTGAGCCTCGTTGAGAACCGGAATGACGACATCGACCGAAGGCTGCACTATCGAATCATCCCGGTCAGCGCACATCGAGGAAGATGGTGAGATATCGTGCTCAAGAGCGTCCATAACGGTATCAGAGGGCACAACCGTGAACGACTCGGGGCGGCAGCGAGTGGTGCGAAGACTCTTCATTACCGGTGCGTCGGGGTACGTCGGCCGCCGGCTGCTCGACCGCTTGACGCCAAATCACTTCGAGTCGGGTGTCGCCTTGCTGCGCGGCCGCGACGCCGGCCTGTCGCGGCTCCTCGAGCGACGCGGCTTCGAGACGATCCACGGTGATCTGCTGGATCCGGCGAGCTACCGCGACGCTCTGGCCGGCTGCGAGACGGTTGTCCACCTCGCCGCGCGGACCGGCAAGGCGCGGAGCCGGCATCACTTCCGGGTCAACAGCGAAGGCACGCGGGCGCTCACTGAAACGTGCGTCGACGTCGGCGTGCCGCGCATCGTGCACGTCAGCACGATCGCCGCGAAATTCGCGAATCAACGCCGATACTTCTACGCCCAGTCAAAGAGGCAGGCCGAGATCACCGTCGCCGCCAGCGGGCTCGACTACTCGATCCTCCGGCCGACGATGGTCTTCGGCCCCGGCGCACCGGTCCTCGAGGGCCTGTCGCGCCTCGCCCGGCTGCCGATGGCGCCGGTGTTCGGCGACGGAAAGACCCACGTGCAACCGGTCTTCGTCGACGATCTGGCCGATTGCCTCATTGATGTCGCCGGCGATGACGAGCTCGGAGCGCAAACAATCGAGATCGGTGGCCCGGACGTGGTCGCGATCGAGGACCTGTTGTCGAGACTCCGGCCGGCCCGGCGTCGCGTCCACATTCCCCTGCCCCTCTCCTACGCTCTGTTGGCGCCCCTGGAAGCCATCGCGCTCGAAGCCCTGCCGATCACCTGCAGCCAGCTGGCAACCTTCGCCAACGACGGCACCGCCGCACCGAGCGTGTTCATGCAGAATCGAGCGGCGCAGATGACGAGCCTCGACGAAATGCTCCACGCTCGCTAGCCCGCATGTCTCACCGCCCTTCGGATGCGGGCGTGGAGAAGCGCGCATCGACGGCGCTGCGCTCGGTTGGGGACGCCGGCCCGTTTCCGGCGGCCGGCCGCGATATAATGGCCGCCGACCCTGAGGAGGTTGCGTTGTCAGACGCCGTTTCCATTGAAGAAGCAGCCGCGCGCGACGACTTCCCTGTCGCCCTGGCCCGCACCTTCGCCCATCTGGACCCGATCGCCTTGGGCGTCGCCTGCGGACTGGCCGGCGGCATCGGGCTGATGTTCGGCACTCTCGCTCTCGTTGTGCGGGGCGGGCCGAACATGGGCTACCACTTGTGGATGCTGGCCCAATACCTGAGAGGATACGAGGTTAGCTGGGGCGGCTCGCTCGTCGGTTTCTTGTACGGCGCCGGGCTGGGCTTCCTCGCCGGCTACGCAGTGGCGACGGTACGCAACGCCCTCGCCGTGCGGTACTTGCGCCGAGCGTATCGGCGGGCCGAGAGAGAATCTCTCGGCGACCTTCTCGACCGGCTGAGTTGACTACTCTCGAACCGGAGCAGGCAAGGCATGTCCGTAAGTCGCGCAGAAGAAGAAAAGTTGACCCGGGCAGTGGCACGCGTCAACGGCGGCATGACCGGAGTCGTTCTGGGGTTGCTGTTCGGTTTCGGCCTGTTCCTGGCGACCAACGCCCTGGTGCTCCAGGGTGGGCCCGATCCCGGCCCCCACCTCGGCCTGTTGAGCCAGTTTTTCCCCGGGTACACGGTGACGTTCGTCGGCAGCCTGATCGGCTTCGCCTACGCTTTCGCGGTCGGCTTGGTTGCCGGCTTGTTCGTCGGTTTGGTCTACAACAAGCTCGCCCGATAGTCAGCCCCGGCAGCCATTCCCGGAACTCGCCGCCGCTGCGGTGCTCGCCGGCCGCGCGGTGGAGATCGAGGCGTTTCTAGTCCTCCTCGATCGCCTCTTCGTGGTACGCCTGATCGGCGTTGACTTCCCAGATATCGTGAGCGGCGCCGTAGAGATTGTCGACCGCCAGTATCGCGGTCAGCATCGAGTGGTCCTGGTTGTTGTACTTGTGCAGTCCGTTGCGGCCGACCATCTGCAGGTTGTCGAATTCCTTCAGGAACGCGCTGATCGTGTCGAGGTGTTCGCGGTAGGTCGGATCGTAGATCGGGTAGGCCTTTTTTTGCCGGTACACGGCGCCCCCTTCGATGGCAGCCCCCTTGGTCAATCCGAGGATCTCGAGCTCGCGGGATACGAGGGCGATGAGGTCCTCGTCGTTCATCTCCCACAAGGTGTCACCCTCGTTGACGAAGTACTCGCCGCCGACGCTCGACTTGGAGGCATCCGGAACCATGTGCGGGCTCCAGTTCTTGAAGTTCTGTAGCCGACCCATTTGCACGTCCGGGCTGTGAACGTAGATCCAGTTGTCCGGGAACAGGTCGGGATGGTCGACGATCACGCACACGGTGAGGAAATCGCGGTATTTCAGGTGCGACACGGCTTCGAGAACGTCGGCCGGAGCAGGCGGGTCGAGGCTCCGAACGAGCTCGGTAATCGGCATGCTGACGATGAACTGGTCGCCGTCGATCCGTGCCTCCGTCCCGTCGCGTCGCACCACGATGTCCGTAACGTGGTAGCCGTCGCGGTTCACCGAGGTCACCTCGGTGCGCAGGCTCACCTCAGCACCCCCCTCCTCCAGCAAGCGGGCCATCTCCTCCCACATCATTCCCGGCCCGAGCTCGGGGTAGTGGAACTCCTCGATCAAGCTCTTCACCTTCTTGCCGCGGTCGCCGATGAGCGCGTTGATGACGGCGCGCTCGAGGGACAGCCCCTTGATTCGCTGCGCCGCCCATTCCGCCTGGATCTGGTCGCACGGAATCCCCCACACTTTTTCCGTGTAGGTCTTGAAAAATGTCAGGTACAACCGCCTGCCGAAACGGTTGATGATCCATTCTTCGAAGTTCGCCTCGTCACGGTACGGGAACAGTCGTGCACGGAGATAGCTCATCAGGATCATGAAGCTGTTCCACACCCCCAGGCCGCGGATTACGTTGGTCATCTTCAAGGGATAGTGAAAGAAGTATCCGTCGTAGTAGATGCGCGACAGCCTCGGCACGAGCATGAACCGGTCGCCGAGCACTTCGTTCCAGATCGCCATCACGGGCTTGATCTTGGTGAAGAAACGGTGCCCGCCGATATCGAAGCGGAAACCCCGGAACACGTCGGTGCGCGAGTGTCCGCCGACGCCGCCGGCCTTCTCGAGAACGGTGGGACAGCCACCGCGACGCTGGACCTCGTAGGCGGCCGTGAGGCCGGCGGGTCCGCCGCCGATGATGACGACTCTTCCAGGGGAGGGATCTGTGGCGGTCATGATCGTACGGATCCTATCAAGACGGGGGCTCCGACCCACGCCGCGCGTCGATGCCGGCGAGCTCGAGATCAGCCACGGACTCGGGAACGAGCTGCCAGCGAAAGAGCGTCGTGGTACGGGGCCATGGATTCTCCCCCAGCGGGGCGATTGCCTCGATGGGCACATCGATGCTGACGTGTCGCCACTCGGCGTCGACCGGCCAGGAGCCGATCAGCTCGTCATCTCGGAGCAACTCGACGGCGAGGTCCGACCCGACCGGAGCTTCGACGCGAACGTCGAAGCTCAGCCGGGCCCGGGGCGCGAGATCCGAACGGACATAGAGACGCTCCACAAAAGGTCCTCGCTCGCTCGATCGGTCGATCGCAAACGCCCAGGCGCCGCGACCCTGGTAGGCGCGGCTCCACCCCTCGTGACCCATCGCCAACCGCGGCAACAGGTTCGACGTGACCTCGACCGGCAAATGACCCTCGTGTACGAGAACGTAGCGCACCGGCAAATAAGACCGCACGAAGGAAAAAAACTCCGCCGACCACGGCTCGACGACGAAGAACTTCTCATGAAGGGGCGGAACCTTCCCCCCCGTTCCGTTGACGAGCCTCTTCCAATGGCGGCGCGAAGCGAGCATGTAGTAGGAGCGCTCCCACGTCGACTGCTGACCGGTTTCGGGCAACTCGAGGATGCCGAAATCACCGGGCACGCCGGCCAGCCACTCGTATTCGGGTAGATCGGTACCAGCAACCACCGCCATTCCCCACGGCTCGTCCGGCAGATCGATCGCCAGTCCGGCGACAACCAGGATTGACAGGACGCCCGCCGCGGACGCACCCAGGCGGCGCTCGACGGCGGGAAGCGATGCAAGATAAGCGAGTGCCGCGGCGGCAGCAACGCTCAAGAACATGACCACGTAATTGCCGAAACGGGCCGGCACTCGGGTGCCCTCGAAGACAGAGCTGAGCCTCACGAGCAGTGCGTAGGGGGCGACCCCGATCGCTTCTCCGCGCACGTGCAGCACCGGACCCATCGACAACGCCAGCGCCCACGCGGTCGTCGCCAGGCCGAAGGCCGCTGCCGTCGCGTGCCCCACCGCCGGCGACCGCCGCGCCGTGCCCACGGCCCAGATAGCAAGAACCGGCGGGATCGTCCACACCGCGGCAAGGGCGAGCAACTCCCATGGTCGCCGCAGCAGGTCAGGCGGCTGCACCACAAGGCCGATACCGAACAGCGACACGACCGCAACACATGCGCCGCTCATCCACCGCGCAATTCCCGCTCTCTTCCAGGCGCCCATCGAAACGGTGAGCGCCGCGACAATGCCCAACACGCTCAGCACCGCACCCGGAAACAGGCGGGCTTCCGGGTCGAGCGTCGAGGCGTTCTCGGCCGAACCCATGAACGGCGGAGGGACCCCCAGCGAGGTCAGGTGCGCTGCGAAACGCTCGAGATCGCCGGGATTCCAGGGTATCCCGCGCATCAGCATCGCTTCCCAATAGGGGTACGCCAGGATGGTGACCAACGGCAAGACAGCAGCACCCGTGACCGCCAGCGTGGACCAGGTCTTTCGATCGCGGTGGCCGCGGAGAGCGGCAAACCAAACGACCAGCGGCAGAAGAGGGGCGAGATAGAGCGCTTGATACAACGATGCGCCGACGACCAGGACGCCCGACAGCGCGGTGGTCCAGCTCCAAGCCCAACTCGGCGTACGAAAGTAGCGCAGCAGCGCCCAGCAGAACAGCGCCGGCGGCCACGCGGCGATGATCGACAGGTGTTGAATGTGCAGGAAGCGAAACGGATTGAGTGCCAGCATCGCGCCACCGAGAACCGCCGTCCACCACGAGCCGGTGAGCTCCTCGATCAGCAGGAATCCCGCCAGGCCGCAGAGCACGATCCCCCCGACGAGGGCTAGGTTATACGCCAGCACGCTGCTGTCGAAAAAGACAGCGGGGAAGGTCAGCAGAGCCGGCGTAACGAGAAGGTCCGAAGTAGCGAGTGTGTTCTCGTAGGGGAAAAAGATGTTGGCCGCCGACCAGCCGAGGGGGTTTGTCAGAAGGATGTGGTGCAACCAGTTGATGTGCCAGGCGGCCGGCCAGGCATCAGTCTTGCCGATGGTCGCGCTGCCGAGCTGCGTCGCCAGCGGCCAGGTGGCCCACGTCGCCCCGATTCCGGAGACAAGAAGCGACAAGACTGCGCCCAGCGCCCGGCGGTTGCCGAACAACCCGACGAATCGGGGCGCACCGGGGCTGGGGCTCGCAGCGTTCGCGAGCTTCGCTGGATTCTCGGGGTTCGCCGGATTCGGCAATCTCATCAGTCCTCTTCGCGCTCAACGGCAACGGTGAGATCGCGTGGTCGGCTTCCGGTAATGTACCCGAGCCACTCGCCCCAGGACCACGCCAGGACCATCAGGGTCAGCGGGACGCAGCCGGCGAGGAGTCGCCGCCGGAGTCTCGACGAGCTTAACGCCTTGCGAAACATGCGGCCGAGCAACAGCGCCGGCAGCGCCGGCGCCAGCAACTTGTAGACCGTCCGCATGGCGCCCTCGGTACGCTCCAACCGCTCGCAGCCGAACAGTCGCCCGAAGGCGTAGCGCTCAGACAACGCATCGCGGAGCCGGACTCGACGTCGCATCGTGACACGAGGCTTCGGGCTCAGATACAGCGGACCTGCGCGGCGCCGCAGGCTGTCATTGACCACGGTCTCATGAAACACGTCGTCCCAGGCCTCGGTGGCCGCGTCGAGGTCGGACCGTCGATACGCGACGTTGCAGACCGTCAGCGTCGGTGACTCTCCTGCCTCCACCGGGTTCGCGTAACGAAAGAAATCGACGAAGTAGAACGCCCAATCAACCGCGGTCGCCCCCTCTGCCAGCTCGACAACGCCCCCCGCGGCGCCGCGACCGCGTGTCAATGACCGGGACAGCTCGGCCACCCAGTCGGGGGCGGGAACACAGTGGTCCTCGGTCAACAAAACGACCGCGCCGCGGCTCTCGCGGATCGCCCGCGACGCAAGCTCGAGCGGCGTGCGTTGCCCACGATTATCGACAAGGCGAACGTCGGGGTAATCATCCCGAACCTTATCGATACCTTCGAGCACCGGATCGAACGCTACGACGGTCTCGAAAGACGGTGCCCCTTCCTGCGCATCGAGGGCCCGGAGACATCTGCGTAGATGGCCGGCGCCGCAAATTCCGACGATCGCGACGGAGAGCCCCGAGCGGCTGCTGCCGCCTCCTCCGGAAGGGGACGTCATCGCATCCCCGCGGCGCGGGCAGCGGAGTATGATCGGGATCCCATGGTTCCAGCCGAACACACGCCGCGAGGATCCCGCCCTACAAGCCGGCGAGGACGCCACCGGCGAGACTCCGTGCATCGCGCCCGTTCACGCTCGCCGGCCTCGTGGAGCTTCGTCACGGGCGGTGTTCTCATCGTCGTCGGCCTCGCGGTTCCGACGCGAGTGTGGATCGACGGGCTGACCTCACCGGCAACGCCGCAGCTCCTGCAAGGCGCGCTGCTGTTTCGCGCCGGTCTCCTGGCCCTTGGCATCTTCATCATCTTCGTGGCTCGTTTCATGACGCCGGTTGCAGCCCCCGATTCGCCGGATCACCGGACCTCCCAGCAGTCCCTACCGCCGGCGCTCGGCGCCATCCTGGCAGCGGCGCTGGCGTTGCGACTGTACGGGCTGAACTCTGGATTCTGGCACGACGAGATCCTGACGCTAGTGAACTACGCCAGGCTGCCGTTCGGCGCCATCGTTACAACCTACGGCGACCAGAACCAACATATCCTCTACTCCATCCTCGCCCATGGATCGATCGAAGCCTTCGGGGAGAGCAACTGGGCGCTGCGACTCCCCGCCGCCTTGTTCGGGGTCGCGGGTATCTGGGCGCTTTACGCGCTCGGCGCGCTCGTAGCCGATCGGCGCGAGGCGCTGTTCGCCGCCGCCTTTCTGGCCGCCTCGTACCATCACATCTGGTTCAGCCAGAATGCCCGAGGCTACACCGGGCTGCTGTTCTGGGCGCTCCTCTCGAGCTGGTTGCTGCTGCGTGGGATACGGACCTCGACGTCGAGCATCTGGGTCGCCTTTGCTGCCGCCACCGCCCTGGGCGTGTACACGCACCTGACCATGCTGTTCGTCGTCGCCGGGCAATTCTCGGTCTTCGCGGCCGAGTGGTATCGCCGGCGCGGCGACGTGTGGCCGGGTCGATGGCCGGGCCTGCTGGTGGGTTTCGGGCTGGCGGGAATGCTCAGCTTCCAGCTACACGCGCTGATGCTTCCTCAGATCCTGTTGCGCGCCGCTACTGAGGGCAGCGTCGTGGCAACGTGGATGAATCCCTTGTGGACGATCGCGGAAATCGCGCGGAGCTTCCAGTTCGGCGCCGCGGGCTTAGTCGTCGGGGTCGCGGCGGCGGTGGTCATGGGAATCGGCGCCCGCAGCTACGCTCGGTCGGAACCGGCGATCCTGCAATTATTGATTATTCCACCGGCTCTGTGCGCCGCCGTCATGATCGGGCTCGGTCATCATTTATGGCCCCGCCTCTTTTTCTTTTCGGCCGGCTTCGGCGTACTCGTCGTCGTGCGCGGCACTGTGGAAGCGGGACGCTTTCTGGCGCCGGCCGTGGGCTGGCCTGCCTCGCGGGCACCCACAGTGGGCGGCACGCTGTGCACGTTGTTGATCCTCGCCTCGCTCGTCTCCGCTCCGCGCGCCTACCTTCCGAAACAGGACTATGCGGGGGCTCTGGGTTTCATCGAAGAGCAGCGACGCGCCGGCGACGTGGTCATTGCGGTGGGGCTGGCGGCCATACCGGCGAAGGAGCTGTATGGAATGGACTGGGAATACGTAGACTCCGCGGCGGCACTCGAAGCGGCGCGCTCACCGGACGGGCGGACGTGGCTCCTGTACACCTTCCCCGTGCAGGCGTTCGAGCTCTACCCCGACGTCATGCGCATCGTGGAGCGCGACTTCGAAATCGTCGGAGAGTTCCCGGGAACCGTCGGCGACGGAACGATCCTCGTGTGCCGAACCGTCGAGCAATGAGTCTCTTCGATCGTGCCGCGCGCAGCCCGGGTGGTACGCTGCGCGTTCTATCATACGGTCTCGCGAGAAGAAGATGAACGTCGTCTCCAGGGCGCTCCGCCACGCCCGCATCTCATGGAAGAATCTCGCCGTCGGCGGGCCGCCGAGCCCGCCGTTCCTGACCCTGTTCATCACCTCTACGTGCAACCTGACCTGCGAGCACTGCTTCTACTGGCAAAGCCTGAACCAACGCGACGACCTTGCCGTCGAGGAGTATCTGGCCCTCTCGCGCGACCTCGGAAAGGTGCACAACCTGAACCTCGGCGGCGGCGAGCCCTTCCTCCAAGAAGGCTTCGCCACGATCTGCCGCGCCTTCATCCGGAACAACGGGGTCGAGCAGATCTACTGCCCGAGCAGTGGATTTTTCACCGATCGCACCATGACGGCGGTCACCGAGATTCTCGACAACGAGGACGGCCTACAGCTGCTCGCCATCGAGCTGTCGCTCGACGGCACACGTGACTTCCACAACGTCTTTCGTGGCAACGAGCGCAGTTTCGACCACGCCATGGACACGTACGACCGGCTCGCGGAGCTCCAGGTCCGGGACCCACGGCTGCGCATCCACGCGATCTCTACGGCGACCAGGGAGAATATCGGCGAGATTCACGATCTCACCGAGTTTCTCCATCAACGCTGCCCGGCCATGGATCATCACAACATCGCGTTGATCCGCGGCGATCGGAAGAATCCGTCGCTCCAGGGTCCGGACCTCGAGGCCTATCAGAAGCTGTACGAGCATGTGCGTAGGCTCTGGGCCCCCCGCGAGCGAAGAAGGTTCGGGGCGGTCGTCGAACCGATGCTGCAGTGGGCCAAGGTGCGCGCGGCGCGCGAGCAACGGCAGGTCGTGCCGTGCCGCGCCGGCGTTCTGAGCGCGGTGGTGTACGCCAATGGCGACGTCGGCGTCTGCGAGACGCTCGATCCGATCGGCAACCTGAGGGAGCGGCCTTTTTCCGAGATATGGAACTCCGAGGCAACAGCCTCGCTACGCTGCTCGATCGCCGCCGGCGATTGCTATTGCACCAACGAGATCTTCATGTGGCCGAGCATCGTGTTTCAGCCCCGGCAGTTGGTCAGAAGCTTCCTCGCCGCCCGCGCCTGGCGCAAGCCCGATGCCGTAGGCGGGGAACAAGACGGATAGCCCGTAGCAGGCTGGCAGACCCGATGACCGATCGCGGCCCGATTACGTTTCAGCTGTTCGCGAATTTCGGCCTCCTTTCCGCTGCCGAACTACTCGCCAAGATCCTCAGCGCCGTCGCTTTTGCGGTCCTGGCGAGGGTGCTCGGGCCGGACGAGTACGGCCATCTGGAGTTCACCCTCGCGATGGTCTTCTTCTTCGCGCTCTTCGTGGACAGCGGGCTGAGCACTTACGGCGCCCGAGAGATCGCCCGTGACGCCACCGCCGTCGGTCGCCTCGCCGCCCGCATCGTCGCCATCCGGCTAGTGCTCGCCGTCCTCGGCTTCGGCGCGCTCTTCGGCCTCGCGGCGGTGGTCCAGCCCGCCGCCGTGCAAACCCTGCTGGTGTTCTACGGGCTGACGTTGTTCGGCATTCCCTTCCTGCTCCAATGGATCTTCCAGGGCCGCGAGATGATGCACTACGTGGCCATCGGCAACCTTTTGAGATGGTCGATCTTCACCCTCGCGGTGCTCCTGCTGGTCCACGCTCCGGGGCAGCTGCTGCGGGTTGCGGTTGCGGAGGCGATCGCGGTGGGCGCGGCGGTCATCTTCTACCTCACCACCGTCTCGGTACGCTTCGACAGGCCGTGGCAGAGGTTCGACGCGCGGTCGGCCGTCTCATCCTGGCTGCAAGCCCTGCCGATCGGCACCAGCGAGCTCGTCTGGGCCCTCAAGATCTACTTCGCGACCATCCTGCTGGGCCTTGTGTACGAAGGCTCGGAGGTAGCCTGGTTTGGCGCCGCCAATCGTATCGTGGTGGCGCTCCACGCCTTTGTTTGGCTGTACTTTTTCAACCTCCTGCCGGCGATCGCACGTTGCCCGAAGGGTCCGCCCGCGGCGTTGCGGCGCCTGCTTGCAACCTCGATGCGCATCACGTTCCCCATGGCGGTGGTTGGCGGGGCGGTAGCCGCCTGGTTCGCGGCGCCGATCATGACGCTCATCTTCGGGTCGGCGTTCGCCCCGGCGGCCGCCCCGTTCGCGGTCCTCGTCTGGCTGGTTCCCCTGGCGCTGTTCAGCGGCCACTATCGGTACACGTTGATCGGTTACGACCTGCAAAAGCTCGAGCTCTTCGCCGCGGCTTGCGGTGCAACGCTGAACCTCATGCTGAACTTCGCGCTGGTCCCGCGGTTCGGGATTCAAGGGGCAGCCTGGTCGTTGCTGGCGTCCGAGACGCTGATATGCGCGGTCGCGTATCATCTGGTCCGCCGTCGGATCTTCGACGCCGACAGTCTCCGGCAAGACGAGCAATGACCGTCGCCGCCCCAGCATCTACGATCTCCGCCGGCTACGCCGAGCCGTCCGCATGGAAAATGCCGACCACCTCGATCGCGGTACGCCTGTTTCTGACCTGCTGGATCGTGTTCGTGCTGCACTTTGCAACCGACATCGTGCGCGAGATCTACCCGGCCCTGGCACTCGGCGACCACCTGTCGTTTCGAGTCGACGAGTACGCCGACATGCACCCGGATCTCTTCGAAAAAGAAGGGTACGGCTGGCACATCGGCAACAATCCCGGCGCATCGATGCTCGCGGCAATCCCCTACGCGCTCGCCCGCCCGCTCATCGATCTGATCGTCGAGCGGGTGCGGGAAGATCGCGCCGCGAATGGTCTGAGTGAGCCGCCCGGCT
>SMVB01188577.1_pt1 | contig 11917 bp, 8 predicted proteins | sample 2456461 | NCBI WGS metagenome assembly SMVB01 (sample SAMN11095934, study PRJNA526329) | marine sediment metagenome | biome: Marine sediment; feature: Surficial sediment; material: Deep marine sediment; isolation source: Hadal surficial sediment | place: Pacific Ocean | collected 2014-05 | depth 0-1...
AAAAACGGAGAAACCCCTGGTTTCAGAGCCCTTGTCACAGATCTGGCGCATTTAAAACTACTCCCTTTCAAGCCATCAGCGATTCATCAGCAAAAGATCAGCGTTTAATCAGGTCATCCGCTGAACTATGCGTAACACTTCTGACTTCCACTGCCTCAAGCACGGATCGCCAGATAGGGGGGACTTTAATTGTATACCATTTTTTAAGTCGGAGAAGTTAATGAACAAGCAACTCATACTCGCAACGGTCGCACTGGCCGCCTGCACACTGCAAATACAAGCTGTAAATGCTGGAGACAAGCCCTTTGCCAAACTCGTCCCTGCCCTGGAAGGTGCACCGCCCGAAGGGTTCACCATTGGTAAGGGACATACGGCCTATAACGGCTCAATCGATGGCTCAATCTACAAGATGGACTTGCGAAGCGGGCAAGGTGAAATCCTGGTGGAGGCTGAGCCCGGTTTTGACGTGTTTGCCGGTGACTGTTATAAGCTCGGAATGCGGGTCGACCCCCGCTCCAACTATCTGTTTGTCGCCGGGTGTATTAACGGCGACGCTTATGTCTTTGACGCGGATAGCGGCGAAGAGATAATGAAATATCAGCTGGATGATTCAGGGCTTTCGGTAATCAATGATATTGCCATTACCAAAGATGCTGTTTATTTCACCGATTTCGGTCAATCGTTTATCTATCGGTTGCCACTGTCCAAAAATGGCAGAATCCCAAGCGGTGTAGACGCTGCTACTGCAATACCTCTGACCGGTGATTTTGAAGTAGGCGATAATTTAATTGGTGCTTTTGCCAACGGCATTGTAGCAACACCCGATGGAAAGACCCTGATCATCGGCCACTCAGGCAGTTCGAAGATTTTCAAAGTGGATCCAAACACCGGCCACGCGGATGAAATCATTGTTGACCCGCCTCTTTTAGGTCTTCTGGACGGAAGTTTTCTGGACGGAATCGTATTATACGACGGTGTCCTGTTCATTTTGAGCCCCGGCGAAACCGCTGCAGGTGACCTGGTCCAGGTGGTGGAATTGGATGAGGATATGCTCACTGGGAGTCTCGTGGGAACAATTGCCGATCCCGACATGGACGGAGTTGCGAGCGGCGCCATGCATGGGGATTCCCTGTATGTAAATAATGCCCGCTACGGTGATTTTCCTGGGCTCCCCACCGAGTACTGGGTCACCAAGTTGAATATCTACGACATCGAGTAAGCACCGTTTCTATCAGGATAGCCGCTCGAATAGAGCGGCTTGATGGTTCTATTCCCCTATATCCCGCAATTTCCGGAATGCCAAGGCCAGATTTGACAGCTGTCAGTTAATGATTTGTGGATAAAAAATTAATTCTTGATGGAGATATCATGGTTGCTTCCGGCGACACTTCAGAATACACAGTTAGCGGCCCAGGCGGTGCTTGTGTGCAGACCTTTGAGCGCTTGCCGCAAAACAAAAACCGCCATTGATGCGTTGCTGATTCAACCAATTTGGGCCGCCAACCTCTGGCGGCCTTTTTCTATTCCTTAAACTAAATCGGTGCACAATGGCTCATTCAACCATCATCGCAAGCAGTCTCGAAATAGTTCTCTGACCTCATATATGCAGGTATAATGCACGGTTCGCTAAGGCACCCGGGAAAGGCATAACACCGTGAGTTCAACACTCAAGCAGTTATATCAGAGCTCGCATCTTTATGGCGGCAATGCGCCCTATATTGAGGCCTGGTATGAAGCATGGCTGGATGAGCCGGAGGCCGTGCCGGAGCAGTGGTGTCAGTATTTTGAGTCCCTGCCCTCTCCTGATGCGCCAGAGACCGGACACATTGAGATTGGCGAACGATTCCGCCGCATGCCACTCAGCTATAACGGTATTTCTGCGGTGGGTACCGAATTCACAGATCACAAACAGGCGGGTGTGTCCCGGCTGGTAAATTCCTACCGGATTCGCGGTCATGAAACAGCCCAACTGGACCCATTGGGTAAGGCTCACCATGAGCCGGTCGCCGACCTGGAGCTGGGTTTCCACGATCTCGACGATTCCGACCTTGAACATGAGTTTGACACCGGTTCACTGGCGGCGCCGGACCGGATGAAGCTCAAAGACATCCTGGAGTTGTGCAAACGGGTTTATTGCAAAAGCATCGGTGTGGAGTACATGCACATTGTTGATACCGTCAAACGGGACTGGTTGAGACAAAGACTGGAAGGTTCCCAGGGCCATTACGATGTCAGTGATGAAGAGCGCAAACGCATTCTGCAAATGCTGACGGCAGCCGAAGGCCTGGAAAAATATCTACACACCCGTTATGTCGGACAAAAACGATTTTCATTGGAGGGTGGTGACAGCCTGATCCCCCTGCTCTATGAGACCATATTGCATTCGGGTGCCAATGGGGTTGAGGAAGTGGTCATGGGTATGGCCCACCGAGGCCGCCTGAATGTGCTGGTCAATATCCTCGGCAAATCACCTTCGATGTTGTTTGATGAGTTTGAAGGTGTACACGGCAGCAGCAATCCGTACCGCCCGGGTGATGTCAAATACCACCTGGGTTACGCTTCCGATATTCAGACCCCGGGTGGCGAAATCCATATGGCGATGGCTTTTAATCCATCGCACCTGGAGATCGTCGACCCGGTTGTTTTGGGGTCCGTCCGCGCACGCCAGATGAGGCGTGGCGACAGCACTCAAGATAAAGTCATGCCCATTTTGATTCATGGCGACGCCGCTTTTTCCGGCCAGGGTGTGGTGATGGAATTGTTCCAGATGTCTGAAGTGCGTGGGTTTGCTGTTGGTGGCACCATGCATATAGTCATCAACAATCAAATTGGCTTCACCACCAGCGAAATTACCGATACACGATCCACTCTGTATTGCACAGCGGTCGCCAAGCTTGTGCACGCACCGATTTTTCACGTTAACGCCGATGACCCGGAAGCGGTTCACCACGTAATGAAAATTGCCTGTGATTTCCGCCGCCGGTTTAAGCGCGATGTGGTCATCGATCTGATCTGTTACCGCAAACACGGTCACAACGAAGCAGATGAGCCGGCCGCGACCCAGCCGATGATGTACAAGTTGATACGTGGCATGCAAACCACCCGGCAAAAGTATGCCGACGACCTGCTCAGACGCAAGCTGATCGATGCCGATTATCCGCAGAAACTGATGGATGAGTACCGTCGCCGCCTTGATGAAGGCGAGCAAGTCGCCGATGTTGAATCTAACCCACGTACCAACCAGCATGCCGCCAAATGGCAAAGCTTTGAGCTGGGCGGTCGATTCACTGGCAGCGGTATTGATTCCAGCGTGGAAATGACTGAAATTTGCCGATTGGCTTTGGATATGACTCAATTACCGGATGGTTTCACTCTCCATCCCCGGGTCAGAAAAATCGTTGATGACCGGCAAAAAATGGCCCGTGGCGAAATTCGCCTGGACTGGGGGTTTTGTGAAACCGCTGCCTATGCCAGCCTGATCAGCAGTGGTACCGGTCTGCGCCTGGTCGGGCAGGATACTGGTCGTGGAACATTTTTTCACCGCCATGCCGTGTTGCATAATCAGCTTGATGGCTCGGTTTATACACCACTCAAACACATTAATCCGGATGTGGACGTCAATATCATTGACTCTTTGTTATCTGAAGAAGCGGTCACCGGTTTTGAATATGGCTATGCCACTGCCGCGCCGGAAACCCTGGTAATCTGGGAAGCGCAGTTTGGTGATTTTGTGAATGGTGCACAGGTTGTCATTGACCAATTCCTGAGCTCGGGCGAGGCAAAATGGGGCCGCCTGTGTGGTCTGGTCATGTTCCTGCCGCATGGTTATGAAGGCCAGGGGCCGGAACATTCCAGTGCCCGCCTGGAGCGTTTTATGCAACTTTGCTCGCACGACAATATCCAGGTTTGCGTGCCCTCCACACCCGCACAAATGTTCCATATGATTCGCCGGCAAATACTGATGGGCACACGCAAGCCTTTAATTGTCATGACGCCCAAAAGCCTGCTCAGAAACAAGGCGTCCACTTCAAGCCTGGCTGATCTGACCACTGGCGGGTTTCAGCTGGTCATTGATGACGCACTGGTCGAAGACAAATCGCAGGTCAAACGGGTGGTGATGTGTTCCGGCAAAGTCTATTACGATCTGATCGCAGCAGTGGCCGCCGATGGACGCGGCAATATTGCCGTGGTACGTATTGAACAACTATACCCGGTGCCACATGAAGAGCTGGCGGCTGTTTTACACAGTTATCCGACCGATTGCGAAATTGCCTGGTGTCAGGAAGAGCCGCAAAACCAGGGCGCCTGGTACCAGAGCAGACATAATTTCTGTGCCAATTTGCAGGATGATCAAACTCTTTTTTATACCGGCAGACCCAGTTCAGCTTCACCCGCTGTTGGTTATCACGCGGTGCATATCGAAGAACAGAAATCCCTGGTGAACCAGGCTGTCACCATCGGTGCAGGAGAAAAACAGTGATTTTTAAGAATGCAATAGCACACAAACCAGGATCATTACATGAGTATTGAAGTTAAAGTTCCGGTATTACCCGAGTCGGTTGCCGATGCTACGGTGGCTGCATGGCATAAGAAGCCCGGCGACAGCGTCCGCAGGGATGAAAACCTGCTGGATTTGGAAACCGACAAGGTAGTACTGGAAGTACCCTCGCCGGTGGATGGCGTAGTCAGCAAGATCGTCCGTGACAGCGGGGAAACGGTAAACTCCGGCGAGTTGCTGGGCGTGATCGAAGAAGGCGCAGTTGCAGAGACCGTTGAAGAAGCATCAGGGGAAGAATCAAAGACAGCCACCGTTGAAGACCATAAAGCACCCGTTTCGGAAACAGCAAAACTAAGCCCTGCCGCACGCCGCCTGGCTGAGGAAGAACAAGCGGACATGAGCCAGGTCGCAGGTACCGGACGCGGCGGACGTATCACCAAGGGTGATGTCATCAAACATGTGCGTGGCGGCGCCCCGACCGGTGCGCGTCCTGAAGAAAGGGTGAAAATGACCCGTCTGCGTAGCCGTGTGGCTGAAAGGATGAAACAGGCGCAGAACACCGCCGCCATCCTCACCTCATTTAACGAGGTCGACCTCAAAGCCGTGATGGATTTGCGCAAAAAGTACAAAGAAGAATTCCTGCAGAAACATGATGTCAAACTCGGTCTGATGTCCTTTTTTGTCAAGGCTGTATGCGATGCCCTGCGTAAATTCCCGATCGTCAATGCTTCTTTGGAAGACGACGAGATCGTCTATCACGGTTTCCAGGATATCGGCATAGCCGTATCGACCGAACGCGGTCTGCTGGTCCCGATCCTCAGAAATGCCGAACATATGAGTCTCGCAGATACTGAAGGCAGTATTCGCGAATTTGCCGCCAAGGCCCGTGACGGCTCGATCACGCTTGATGATTTGCAGGGTGGAACCTTTACCATCACCAATGGCGGCACCTTTGGTTCGCTACTTTCAACACCGTTGTTGAATCCACCGCAGAGCGCGATTCTCGGTATGCATACCATCAAGGAACGTCCCATCGTGGTGGATGGAGACATAGTAGCGCGGCCCATGATGTACATCGCATTAAGTTATGACCACCGTATTATCGACGGCAAAGATGCCGTGTTATTCCTGGTTGCAGTGAAAGACGCGCTGGAAGATCCGACGCGTCTGTTACTGAACCTGTAACCCGTATTCGGGCCCATATTCGGGCCCATATTCAGGCCCATATTCAGGCCCATATTCAGGATTGAGTAGAAATGACAGAGAAATTTGATGTAATCGTAATTGGCGGCGGCCCCGGCGGTTACGTGGCTGCAATACGCGCCGCTCAGCTCGGTTTGTGCACCGCCTGTATCGATATGACGACCGGCAAAGATGGAAAAGCGGCGCTTGGCGGCACTTGCCTGAATGTCGGTTGTATCCCTTCAAAAGCGTTGCTGGACAGCTCCAAGCACTTTCATCATATACAGCATGATTATGCGGCTCACGGGATCAGGGTTAGCAACCCGAGCATTGATATCGAAACCATGCTCAGCCGCAAAGATGGCGTGGTCAGTAAATTAACCGGCGGTGTTGCGCAGTTATTCAAAGCCAACAATATCAGGCAATTCCATGGTCGAGGGCAACTGATGGCCAACCGCCAGGTCGAATTCACACCGCATGCATCGACCGAAAAGATCATGCTGGAAGGCAAAGATATTATCCTGGCGGCGGGTTCGGTACCAATCGCCATACCCAATGTCGAATATGACAATGAATACATCATTGATAACGAAGGCGCCCTGGATTTGACCGAAGTTCCTGCTCGCCTCGGCGTGATCGGTGCCGGCGTCATTGGTCTGGAGTTGGGTTCAGTCTGGCAGCGTCTGGGCGCCAAGGTCACTTTGCTGGAAGCCTTACCATCGTTTCTCGACGTCGCTGACGTCGATATTGCCAAACAGGCAGCTCGTCTGTTCAAGAAACAGGGTCTGGATATCCGCCTCGGCACGCTGGTCAAGTCAGCCAGTGTCGCCAACGGTGAAGTTAAAGTGACTCTGGAAGACAAGGACGGCGAAAGCGAAATCAGTTTTGACCGTTTGCTGGTTTCTGTAGGTCGTAAACCTTATACCAGGGGATTGCTGTCAGATGATTCCGGTGTCGAAGTCAACGGACGCGGACAGATTGAAGTTAACGATAAATCACAAACCAATGTGGCGGGTGTCTGGGCGGTTGGCGATTGTGTACGTGGCCCTATGCTGGCGCATAAGGCCTCAGAGGAAGGTATTGCGGTTGCCGAGTTAATCGCAGGTCAGGCCGCCCATATCCATTTTGATACCGTACCCTGGGTCATCTATACCGATCCTGAAATCGCCTGGGTGGGTAAAACTGAACAGCAATTGAAGGATGAAGGTGTCGCCTACCGTGTTGGTTCGTTCCCGTTTGCCGGAACCGGTCGCGGTCTGGCGATGGGCGATGCAGATGGTATGGTCAAGATGTTGGCGGATGCAGACAGCGACGAAATACTTGGTGTCCACATTATTGGCCCAAGCGCCTCAGAATTGATCGCCGAATGTGTGGTTACCATGGAATTTCATGGTGCCAGCGAAGACCTGGCGAGAATCGTACACGCCCACCCGACCCTGTCCGAGGCCGTTCACGAGGCGGCATTGCATGTCGATAAACGGGCCATACATCGCGGCAACTAAGCAACAGGTTGAAAAAGGCAAATGACCGACATACCAGCAGCATTCAAAGCGTTTCGCATTTATAACGATGCCGAGGGCTATCGCTCCGGTATTGAAACCATCAGCATTGAAGACCTCAGCGAGGGTGATGTCGTCATTCGCTGCGAATGGTCCGGTATCAACTACAAGGATGCATTGGCTGCAACCGGAAAAGCCCAGATACTCAAATCATATCCACTGACAGGTGGTATTGATGTTGCCGGTGAGGTCATCACTTCAGTGTGCGAACGTTTCGCACCGGGTGACAAAGTGCTGGTCACAGGCTGCAACCTTTCCGAAAAACGGGACGGTGGCTACAGCCAGTTTCTGCGACTCGACAGTAACAGTGTTATCCCATTGCCGGCTGGTCTAAGCACTCGCGAAGCCATGGGTATAGGTACTGCCGGTTTCACCGCAGCGATCTCACTGCTACGTATGGAAGCATTGGGCCAAACACCCGAAGCAGGTCCGATAGTAGTCACCGGTGCCAGTGGCGGTGTTGGCAGTTTCGCAATCGATATTCTGACCCGTGCGGGATACGAGGTACATGCCATTACAGGTAAAGTTGATCAATTCGATTACCTGGAAAACCTGGGCGCAAAACAGTGTATTTCCCGTCACGATCTTCATTGGGGTCAACAGCCGTTGGAATCGGTGCGCTGGGCCGGCTGCATCGACAATGTCGGTGGTGACATGCTGGCTGGAATTTCCCGCGTGATTGATCTTTGGGGCAATATTGCGGTCTGTGGAATGGCTGGTGGCGTTGGTCTACACGCGACCAATTTGCCGATGATATTACGCGGCGTAAGCCTCATAGGAATCAGTTCCAATAACACGCCTTACGAAATTCGCAAAACATTGTGGGACAGGCTTGCCAATGAGTGGCGGCCACCACACCTCGACACCATTATCAGCAATGAGATCAAGCTGGAAGACTTGTCTGACGCCTTTGATGTATTGATAAATGGCGACTCGCTGGGCCGAACTGTCGTCAATTTGTCCTAGGGCCTGTAAACAGGCCCTAAATATTCCCGCCACCAATCCTCAAATGAGAACTGCACGGCTAGCCCGATTAGTGCATAATTGCCGCAAGGGGCCACGCTTAGTAAGGGATACATGTAAATGGCAAAAGTGCTAATAGTTGACGATTCTCCAACTCAAATTTTCACCTTGAAACAAATGGTGGAAACCTGGGGTCACGAGACATTAATCGCTGAAAATGGTGATGAAGCACTGGAAATCGCACGCGTGGAACAACCCAATGTCATCCTCATGGATATTGTCATGCCCGGTATGAGTGGTTTCCAGGCAACCCGCAAACTATCCAAAGATTTAGCCACCCACGGTATACCAGTTATTTTTGTAAGCAGCAAAGATGGCGAGGCCGACCGGGTCTGGGGAATGCGCCAGGGTGCTACCGCCTACGTCACCAAACCGGTTGACCCGGGTTCGCTATTTACTGCTATATCTGAAGCAGTAGCTGCTTAAACCCAAAGCCCCAGGAGCCCGTCATATGAGCATCAATGTAGGTGACCCAATTCCAGATGTGGTACTCAGCCAAATGTCAGATCATGGCCCGCAACCGATAAAGACATCTGATTATTTTGCCAACCGAAAAATCGTTCTGTTTTCTGTACCTGGTGCGTTTACCCCAACATGTTCCGCCCACCACCTCCCCGGTTTTATCCAGCAGGCGGGTGATTTCGCCGACCTGGGCATAGACGCCATTGCTTGTACCGCCGTCAACGATGTATTTGTGATGCATGCATGGGGAAAAAGTGCCGATGCAGAAGGCATTGATATGCTGGCAGATGGCAATGGTGAATTTGCCGTGGCCCTCGGTCTACAGAGCGATGCGAGCGCCTATGGCATGGGCAAGCGTTCAAAGCGATTTGCCCTGGTCGCAGACAATGGCATTGTTACTCATTTGATGATAGAAGCAGCCGGTGAGTTCCGGGTCAGCTCCGCCGAATACGTGTTATCAGCACTCCAGCAAGACTAGCGTTTAAAAGCGCCTTTGGACGTGCTCCACCAAGTGGAATAACAAGGCCTGTTATTCGCCATCAGTCCCGTTAGTCATCTCAGCTTCTTCACCTTTGGCAATTTCTCCATCCTCGCCTTCCTCGCCTTCCTCGCCTTCTTCGTCTTCTTCACTCTGAATCCTGGCTACACCGACCAGGCTTTCATTTTCCCTGAGACGGATCAGGGTCACGCCCTGGGTGTTGCGACCCAGCGTAGAAATTTCACTTGCATGGGTTCTGACCAGCGTTCCGCCGTCAGAAATCAGCATGATGTCGTCCTCGTCGGTGACCTGTAAGGCAGCAATTAACTGCCCGTTGCGCTCGGATGTCTGTATACCGATCACACCCTGACCACCCCGGCCCTGGCAGGAATGTTCCTGCGGCTTGCTGCGTTTGCCAAACCCATGTTCGGTCACCGTCAGGATATCACCATCACCCAGTACCAGCATGGATACGACCTGTTGGCCCTTCTTCAACCTGATACCGATAACACCCCTGGCGGTACGGCCAACAGAGGTCACATTGCTCTCAGCAAAACGGATGCACTTGCCGGAGTTGGCGAATAACATCACATCGCTTTCACCATTGGTGATTTCGACATTGACCAATTCATCATCTTCATCCAGGTTGATGGCCCAGATACCGTTAACGCGCTGATTGCCATAGGCCGGTAATGGGGTCTTTTTGACGATGCCCTTGCGGGTTGCAAAGAACACAAACTGCTCTTCGGAGTATTCACGTACCGGCAAAACGGCATTGATGCGCTCGTCTTTTTCAAGCGGTAACAGGTTGACCATGGGCTTGCCGCGGCTCATATGGCTGGCTTGCGGTAACTCGTACACCTTGAGCCAATAAATCTTCCCGCGCGAAGTGAAGCACAACAGCGTGTCGTGGGTATTGGCAACGAAAATCTCGTCGACGAAATCCTCATCCTTGACCTTGGTAGCCGTCTTACCGGTGCCGCCACGGCGCTGGGCCTGGTAACGGTCCAGCGTCTGCGACTTGGCGTAGCCACCGTGGGAAATGGTCACCACCACATCTTCCTCGGTGATCAGATCTTCCAGGCTGAGATCGAGCTTTTTCTCCAGGATAACAGTGCGTCTGTCATCACCGTATTTCTCAATGATCTCATCAAGCTCTTCACGAATAACGGTCATTAATCTTGTAGGATCAGACAGTATTTCCAGTAAATCCATGACCTTGCCAAGGTTTTCCTCGTATTCGGCGGTCAGCTTTTCCTGCTCGAGGCCGGTCAGGCGGTGCAGACGCATATTGAGAATTTCCTGGGCCTGCACCGGTGACAACTGGTAGCCCTCATCCTGCAAGCCAAATTTCGAATCCAGGTTTTCCGGTCGTGAAGTCTCAGCGCCACCCTGCCCCAGCATTGCGCGCACCAAACCCGGATCCCATTGCTTGGCCAACAACTTCTCTTTGGCTTCCGTCGGTGATCTGGAGCTTTTGACGATTTCGATCAGTTCGTCGAGATTCGCCAGTGCAACGGTCAGCCCTTCGAGTACATGGGCACGGCTACGTGCCTTACGCAGATCGAACAAGGTCCGACGGGTCACGACCTCCCGTCGATGGCCGATGAAGGCCTGAAGAATTTCCTTGAGATTCAATACTCGCGGCTGGCCATTTACCAGTGCGACCATGTTGATGCCAAACACGTTCTGCATCACGGTCTGCTTGTATAGATTGTTCAGAATGACTTCGGGCACTTCACCGCGACGCAATTCTATAACCACACGCATACCATCCTTATCCGACTCATCGCGCAACTCGGTGATACCATCGATTTTCTTGTCTTTTACCAGTTCCGCGATTTTTTCCAACAAACGTGCCTTGTTTACCTGGTATGGCAGTTCAGTCACTATCAGGGTGTCTTTGCCGTTTCGCTCGTTGGTCTCTACATGGGTCCTGGCACGCATATAAATGCGCCCACGGCCGGTGTGGTAGGCCTCATGTATACCCTCGGCACCATTGATCATCCCGGCTGTCGGAAAATCCGGACCCGGCAAATGCTGCATGAGACCTTCTATATCCAGTTCCGGGTTTTCAATCAAGGCAATAGCGGCATTGATGACTTCATTGATATTGTGCGGCGGAATGTTGGTGGCCATACCCACCGCGATACCGGAAGAACCATTGACCAGCAAGACCGGAATTCGGGTTGGAAGAACCAGTGGTTCATGTTCGGACTCGTCATAGTTTGGTCCGAAATTGACGGTTTCCTTGTCGAGATCAGCCAACAACTCATGCGCCAGCTTCGACATGCGGACTTCGGTGTAACGCATGGCCGCAGCGGCATCACCATCAACCGAACCAAAGTTACCCTGGCCATCCACCAGCATGTAGCGCATCGCAAACGGCTGCGCCATACGCACAATCGTGTCATATACAGCGGAATCACCATGCGGATGATACTTACCAATGACATCACCCACCACACGGGCAGACTTCTTGTAGGCCTTATTCCAGTCATTTCCTAGCACGCTCATGGCGTAAAGCACACGTCGGTGAACCGGCTTCAAACCATCCCGGACATCCGGTAATGCACGGCCAACTATGACACTCATTGCGTAGTCCATATAGGACTGACGCATTTCGTCTTCCAGATTAACCTGCAGGACTTCTTTGGCGAGTTCAGCCATTAAATGTAAATACTCCGGAATGAGTTATATTTATTTGTTTTATAA
>SMVB01260114.1_pt1 | contig 11915 bp, 8 predicted proteins | sample 2456461 | NCBI WGS metagenome assembly SMVB01 (sample SAMN11095934, study PRJNA526329) | marine sediment metagenome | biome: Marine sediment; feature: Surficial sediment; material: Deep marine sediment; isolation source: Hadal surficial sediment | place: Pacific Ocean | collected 2014-05 | depth 0-1...
ATAAATATTTCGGCGAAAAAAAGCGGCCCTATGTTTTCCAGTGAACCGTCACTCTGCTGCTGATAACGAGCAACTTTTCCCGCACCGAAAAACGTTACATCATGCTGCCCGATGTATTCGCCGGATACGCCCGGTTCCGTCGAGTTATCGGGCGAGCAGCCCGCAGCAGGAAAAATGACCAGGATTGCCCATGCAAGATATGCTCGAATTCGCACCGCTACACCTCCGAGTTAATGACTTCAAATCGAACTGCGCCAGGCAACTGATTACCAGTGTTGCGCGGTCCGAAACTGGATCATTGGTCATGATACCCGGTGAATCGACCGGGGTTCGTGACTATAGCGATGTCTACCCGCAAAGTATCAGGCATACTGGATTTGGCGGATCGCATTGCTTGGGCCGCGGAAAATAGGCACGCTTTCCACCTCTCATCGCCAGCAAGCGTTTCTCGCCCAACAGGCAATTTCAAGATTCTTCAGGAGATTTCAATGTCGCTTCGTCGATTCGTTCTCGTCCCCGCACTCGTTGGTTTATTGAGTTGTTCGTCTGATCATGGCGCATCGAATTCAGTCCCCGGCGATGGATACCGAACGGAGATTCGCTGGACCAGCTACGGCATTCCACATGTGAAAGCGAACGACTCGGCAAGTCTTGGCTACGGATTTGCCTATGCAACGGCGACCGATGCGGTCTGCGTTATTGCCCGCGATATCGTCATGGTCAACGGTAACCTCTCCTCGTATATGGGTGCTGAAAACGGCAATCTGGAGAGCGACATATTTCACCGCGCGCTGCTTACTGAAGAGAGATTACAGCGTTTCGCGCTCGCCATGCCGGAGGAAAACAGTCGCTACAACAAAGGCTACGTTGCCGGGTACAACCGGTACCTTGGAGACAATGAAGGAAAACTGCCGGCATCCTGCAACACTCGGCCGTGGGTGCGACCGATGGTTGAGGAAGATGTGGCCCGGCTGATGACCGGAGTTGGCATTCGTTACGGTCTCGGCCGCTTCAAAAATGATATGGCAAGAGCAAAACCACCCGGCGAACAGGTTGCCGCCGGCGACAGCCAATTTGGCCTGGAAGCAGGTCTCGGCAGCAATGCTATTGCGTTCGGTAAAGATGTAACGGCTTCAGGGCGGGGAATCCTGCTGGGGAACCCGCATTACCCGTGGCGCGGCTCATCGCGTTTTCACCTGATACATACAACGATCCCGGGCGTTGTGGATACCATGGGCGTCAGCCTGTACACAACAAATGCCGTGTCGATCGGTTTTAACAAAGACGTTGCCTGGACACACACCGTGTCCACGGCACTGCGCTTTACTTTGTACGAACTCACCCTGAATCCGGCAAACCCGCTTGAGTACCGTTACGGCGATGAATACCGCGCAATCAAAGCGCAAACAGTAACCGTAGCCGTGAGCCAGCCAGACGGTGAAACCGAATCCCGGCAGCACACCGTGTACATGACGCACTACGGCCCCGTTATCGTCAGCGATCAATTGCCGTGGACTAACAACACCGCTTACGCGATCAGGGATGCGGTCATCGACAATACCGAAGCCGCCGCTACCTATGCTGCTTTGAGTGTCGCGACATCGGTAGACGATATTGAGGCTGCGATCAGCCAGCAAGGTGTGTTCTGGGCCAATACGATCGCAACCGACAAAAATGGCACGGCTTTTTACGCGGATATTTCGACGACGCCGAATGTCGATAAGGAATTATTGGACGAGTGCGGAGTCAAGGTCGAGTCCATTCCGGGATTTGTCGTCGTGCTGGATGGCACAAGAAGTGTGTGCGAATGGAAGTCGGATTCCCGAAGCCGTGTCGCCGGCACCCTGCCGGCCGAGGAAATGCCGCGCATTCGACGGAACGATTACGTCACCAATTCAAATGACAGCTACTGGCTGGCAAATCCTGAGGCACCGCTGGAGGGCTACTCGCCGATCATCGGACCCGAACGTACCGTACGGACATTGCGTACCCGTGCAGGGCTCACATTCGTCCGGGAGCAGCTTGGGACCGGCGAAAAAGTGACCGCCAACGATTTACGTGCGATCTTGTACAACCAACGCAACTACGCCGCTGAGCTTTTACTGGACGAGGTGCTGCAAGCCTGTGGCGATAACACGATTGTCATGCTTGCGGACAACGGGGAAGTCGACATCGCAGCCAGCTGCAGAACACTCGCTGCCTGGGACAGGACCGCCAATATCGATAGCCGCGGCATGCATGTGTGGACTGAATTCTGGCGCATCGCGAATCGCATCGAGAATATTTACGCAGTTCCTTTCGATGCCGGTGACCCGGTCAACACGCCGCGTGGCATTGCCCTCGACAGACCCACGATAAGAACCGCAGTCCGGCGGGCGCTCGCGGAAGGACAATTGGTCTTGCAGGATGCCGGTATCGCGATGGACGCCCGCTGGGGCGACCTTCAGTACGCCATGCGAAACGACAGGAAGATTGCTATTCCCGGCGCACAGGGTTGGGCGGGAATGTTCAGCATGATCGTCGCCAACCTGACCAAGGACAGAGGCTACAATCCGATCATACATGGCAACAGCTATATCCAGGTAATCTCCTGGGACAAAGACGGCCGGGTGCAGCCGGGCGGCATTCTGACCTACTCACAATCGCAGGAGCCGGAGTCGGACCATTACTCTGATCTTACAGAGGTTTATTCGCGGGGCGAATGGGTCGATTTTCCATTTACTGAAGAAGAGATTCTTGCCGACCCGAACCTCAAGGTCCTGACACTGACGGAACCGCTCTGATAACTTCTGTAGCCACAGGAGTTTGAGACGCTTTCGCGAGAAATGACTTTCTAAAAGTATGGTCGCGGAGATACTGCTGGCAAGCGGGGGAATCTGTCCGGGCAGATCGCCGGATATATGTTTACAATCACGCCTGCACGAACAGTCTGATGAACATCGATAAAATCAGGGGCGACCGATGGAAGTAAGCGGAATTCTCGGCTTTTTGATTCTTATTGCCGATATCTATGCAGTGTTGCAAATCGCTCAAAGTTCGTCTTCCAATGGCAAGAAAGCGCTGTGGATCGCGATCGTTATCGTACTGCCGGTTTTGGGCCTGATTATCTGGTACCTGGCGGGGCCCGGTCGCCCAGGCTGACAGGAATCAATCGCGAAAAAAAGCGGGCCAGTGGCCCGCTTTTCCTGCATTGCAAATTAGTTGGAATTCTTGCGCCCTGCGGCTATTTATAGTGAAAGCGTAAAAGTCAATCCGTAAAGCGGTGGATCATTCGGGTAACCGCTAAGGCTGCCTGCCTGCGCAACAGAATTAAACATGCCCTGCGCATACTCTTCGTCAAAAATATTCTTACCCCACAGGACGAGGTCCCAACGTCCGTCGGAATCGCCTACCCCCACGCTCGCATTGATAACCGTGAACGCATCGACTGCTTTGTTCGGGTCCTGGTCGCCGCCCGGGTTATAGTCGCCGACGTAGCGCAATTCGGCGCGCATGAAGCCTTCGAGGTTGCCCATTGGAAATCTCCAGGTCGCGGTTGACGACGCCGCCCATTCGGGCGTGAGCAAATCATCCTTTCCGGACAGGCTGCGAGACGAGGTGAATGCCGGGTTGGTCGGGTCACAGGATTCGAGTTCCGGTGGTACCGGCGTCGGCAGCAGTGCGGCATTGATGCAGGACGCACCTTCGAAGGAATCGAATTTGTCGTCCAGGTAGGTTGCGGCCGCAGTAATCACGAAATTGTCGGTCGGCGTGATCACAGCGTCAATCTCGAAGCCCGTGATGCTCTTCTTACCGGCATTGGCCAGATCGAAATTTTGACCATTGAATGTATTTGCCTGAAAATCATCGATGGTCATGTCAAACAGGGCAATGTTCGTAATGAGTCTGCCACCGGCCGCTTGCGTTTTGAGGCCAATCTCGATTGCCGCTGAACTTTCGTCCTTGAACGAGTTTCTAGAGGACGTCGATCCGATCGAGATATTAAAACCGCCAGCCTTCCAGCCGGTGCTGTAACTTGCATACAAATTCATCGAATCTGTAGCGTCGAAGTTTAACCGTAAAGTTCCGGAAACATTGTCTTCGCTGATCGAATCGGTGAAGTTAGTGAACGGCGGGAAGAACTGGAAAACTGTCAGGCCTGCAAATGTATTGACTGGCAACATGAGAAATGCCAGTTCCGGAATGTTCTGCAGATTGAGGGCGGCAAATTCATCGTCCACGACGACAGCCGTCGCAATGGTTTTGTCTTCGGTTGCCCATCGCAGACCGCCGGAGAGATTCACCCTGTCGCCAAGGTCAACGTCGAAATTTGCGAATACCGCAATACTTTCATCAGTCTGCGCGAATGCCTCCGTCCGCAAACCGGTGCCCGCTGCAAGATAGGTTCCGGGAGCCACGCCTCGGAATATCCCAAGTATTTGCTCGAGCGCCGTGATCGCCCCCATGGGTGTGGCCGGACTCGCAGTGACCAGGTCGCCGAACGGACGCAAAGTCGACCCAAATGTCGAAACACGATCGTGATTCAGGTCCTGGTCAAAGTAATAGAAGCCCAGCATCCAGTTGAATCCCTCGTCATTATCACTGGCGAGTCGAAACTCCTGGGTAAAAGTGGTCCAGTCTTCAAAGTTCCTATTGATGCCGGATAGCACGACGTCCACGAAGTCCGCGTCGATATCATTGGTTTCATCGACACTGCGGTAGGCCGTAATCGACGTAAAATTGGCCCAGCCGGTCCACCAATCGACTTGTGCCGACAGGCCCCATAATTCCTGGGTCGTCAACAGGTTTCCATCAAATCTGACCTGCCGTTCGAAGGGCGTTGGCGGCAAGAGATCGCCACCCAGGAAGTTCAACGCAGCCATGATATTCGGCTCGTGCAGAAACGGCGGTGCCGCGCAACAGGCCTCGTCGAGCTCACTGTAATCGCCAATAAGACGAATCGAAACGTCGTCGCTCGGCTCGAATAACAGCTGACCGCGCACTGCCCAGCGATCACGATCGTTGACTTCCTGGCCGTTGGTCAGATTGTCGATGAAGCCGTCTCTCTGATTGAAATTGGCGGAAATCCGGAATGCCGCTTTGTCCCCCATCGGTCCGGTCGCACTGCCGTTGAATATTATGCTGTTGTAGTTGCCAATGGAGAGCGATGTATCCAGGCCCATCTCGTATTCCGGCTTTTTGGTGATAAAGCTGATCACGCCACCCGAGGTATTCTTGCCGAAGATGGTGCTCTGCGGACCGCGCAATACCTCGATGCGCTCCACGACCGGAAAGTCACCGATAGCTGCGCCTGCCCGGCTGCGATAAACGCCATCAACAAAAATACCGACGGATGGCTCCAGACCGATATTGAACGGCGACGTGCCGACCCCGCGGATGGAAATCTCGGTGGCGGAAGAATTGGCAAATTGTACGACGGTCAGCGACGGTACCAGGAGAGGCAGATCGCGAATATCGTGCATTTGGGACTCTTTGATGGCCTGTCCGCCCACGACGCTGACCGCGATGGGCGTTTCCTGAAGCGTCGTTTCACGCTTCAATGCCGTAACAATTATTTCTTCAATAATAATTTCTTCAATGAACTGCTCTGCATCCTGTGCCTGGACGGTCGATCCGAGGGCACAGGTAGCGAGAACAATGCTTAGAAATTTTGCGGTAAGTCTGCTTGTTGTTGAATTATCAGACAGAATATCGGCAAGCTGGCTGCTGTTAGCCATGGGATCTCCCCTCCATAAATTATCAGACTGTTATCGCCGACGATTCAGCGCTTCGATTTTTTTACCCGAAGTCCCTGTGACCGGCAAATCCACCCTCCCTGATGTCCGTTCAAGAGTCCTTCTGAGACGGCGATCTTCAAGTGGCAATTCTGGCCTCAAGGATAGCATGTTCTGGAGTTTTACGGGCTTCCAGACCGGTAAAAAGTGCTTTGAAATCCACAACATGGATGGCTATTAGCAATCGCTGCAAAACCGTTGGATGGCCTTCGACCCGTCTTTTCGGCAATGCTTGCAGTCGGACTACTTTGTTCGTTTAATGGCGCGTCGAAAAAAAAGCTGCCGGCAACCCGGAGGATTCCAGATGCGCGGTTTGATGATGGACACACCACTGCTGATCTCGTCGATACTGCGACATGCCGACCTGCACTTCCCCGATCGCGAGATTGTTTCGGTAACCGCTGATAATCCACAACATCGCTACACCTATGCGGATTGCTTTCGCCGCACCCGGCAGCTTGCAAATGCGCTAGGCAAATTGGGATTGTCGCAAGGTGATCGCGTCGCGACGCTGGCATGGAACGACTATCGACATCTCGAATGCTACTACGCGATCGGCGGGTCAGGCCATGTGTGCCACACGATCAACCCGCGGCTTTTCCCTGAACAGATCGTGTTCATAATCAATCACGCCGAAGACAAGTGGATTTTCACCGATCCGATGTTTGTGCCTCTGCTCGAGAAAATCTCGGAGCATACGCCTCAGGTCGAAGGCTACGTCGTTATGACCGATGACAAGAGCATGCCGGAGACCTCACTGAAAAATGCGGTGTCTTACGAATCATTGATCAGTGATGAGAGTAGTGAGTACGTGTGGCCGGAGTTCGATGAGAATTCTGCCGTAGCGCTTTGCTACACCTCGGGAACCACGGGCGACCCGAAAGGGGTGCTGTACAGTCACCGCTCCACGATCCTGCATGCTTACGCCGGAGTGGCGCCGGACGTACTCAATCTGTCGAATCGCGATTGTGTGCTCCCGGTCGTGCCGCTGTTTCATGTCAATGCCTGGGGTATTCCCTACTCGGCATTGATGGTCGGTACAAAGATCGTTTTTCCGGGGCCGAAAATGGGTGATGGCGAGGCCCTGTATCACATGCTGGAGGACGAAGAGGTGACGCTTGCGCTCGGCGTGCCAACCGTCTGGCTCGCGCTGCTGCAATACGCGGAGCAAGCCGGCAAACGCATGGACAAACTTCAGCGAACGGTCATTGGCGGTGCCGCCGTACCCGAGTCGATGATTCGCGAGTTCGGTGAGAAACACGACGTCGTTGTCTGCCAGGGCTGGGGCATGACGGAGATGAGCCCGCTGGGTACACTAAATTCTCCGAAGGCGGGCATGGAGTCAATGCCACGCGATGAATTGTACGCATTGCAAGCCAAAGCAGGCCGCGGCATTTACGGCTGTGAACTGCGGATCGTCGATGACGAAGGCCAGGAATTGCCGTGGGACGGTGTTGCCTACGGCGCATTGCAAGCGAGGGGCGCGTGGATCTGCAGCGACTATTTCAAGCTCGAAGGCAGCGCCGGCTCGCATACCGAAGACGGCTGGTTCGACACCGGCGACGTTGCGACCATCGACGAAAACGGCTACATGGCCATTACCGACCGCACCAAAGATGTCATCAAGTCCGGCGGCGAGTGGATCAGTTCTATCGAGATCGAGAACACGGCGATCGGACATCCCGCCGTTCAAGAGGCGGCGGTTATCGGCGTGGCGCATCCGAAGTGGACCGAGCGTCCCTTGCTGATCGTTATCAAGGCGGAAGGGCAGGACGTCAGCAAGGAAGAAATGCTGGCCTGGTTCGACGGCAAAATCGCCAAATGGTGGTATCCCGACGACGTAGTCTTTGTCGAGGAGATTCCGCATACTGCGACCGGCAAGATAAAAAAAGTCGAATTGCGGAAGCAGTTCGCAAACTATAAGTTGCCAACCGGTTAGAATCTATGACATACAATTTTCAGGTGTTTTATGGCTGACGAGCTGCGTCTTTTCGGACTAAATGCGCTAGTAACCGGTGCCTCCGGTGGCATCGGGGAGGCGATTGTGCGCACGTTCATAAAGCAAGGCGCCGCTGTTCTGGCGATCGATTCGCCGAATTCCGGTGTTGATACCCAGTTCAAGTCCGTGCGTGGTAGCAAAGGAGCAGTCGTCGACATTCACGCGGCCGATGCGGCGTCGCAAGTTGTGGAGGCCGCTAAATCTGAATTCGGGCACGTGGACATCGTTGTCTGTGATGTCAGTCCACGCATAGATGGGCCGATCAATGATGGCGACGATGCCGCGCTGCAAAAGCTCGTGGAGCGAAAGCAGCAACTCGTCTCCGGAATTTGCCAGCAATTGCTGCCACTGATGCAAAACAGTCCCGCCGGGCGTATCGTGATTTTGGGATTCGTGCGCAGCATGTTCGGCCGCGAGGGTGCCGGGAGCTTCGTGAAGTCGACCGCCGCGATCGCGGTTTTGACCGCTCAACTGGCGACCGAAGCCGGTCAATATGGCATCAACGTCAACTACATTCAGCCGGGCGCCATCATGACTCCGGAAAGTCGCAGAGTTTTCAACAACGACAAGGCACTTCGTGATTTCTGTATAGAACGATCGGCCGCGAAGCGGCTTGGTGAACCAATCGACATTGCGAAAGTAGCTTTGTTTCTGGCGACAGATGATTCAGCCTTCGTTAGCGGTACGGGCATCGTGGTCGATGGTGGTGAAGCGGCCGTTACCTGATTTCCCTGGACCCTCAAATCGTGGGAGCGGCTTGTGGGGCTTTGCGTACAGGATGTACGTATGTCGCGGAGCACATGGATGTGCGAGAGTGACGAGCCGCGATCCCTTATACCAATGAATCCTGTTCTTAGTGATCTGATCCAGCTCCTGCAACTCGAGCGCATCGAGGACAACTTTTTCCGTGGACAAAGCCACGATATCGGCAGTGCACAGGTTTTCGGCGGACAAGTGCTTGGCCAGGCGCTATCCGCAGCCCATCACACGGTCGCAGACCGGCGCGCGCATTCACTGCATGCCTATTTCCTGCGTCGCGGCGACATGCATGCACCGATTATTTACGAGGTCGATCGCTCACGGGATGGCGGCAGTTTTTCCGTGCGCCGGGTCGTCGCCATTCAGCACGGGCGCCCGATTTTCAATCTCGCTGCGTCATTTCAGAAACCGGAAGAAGGTCTCGAGCATCAGGCGGAAATGCCTGACGTCCCCGGACCCGACGGCCTGCAGGATCTGACTGAAGTGTCGCCGGAGATTCTCGAGAACATCCCGGAGAAAATGCGGCGTTACCTGACTGATAAACGGCCGTTCGAATTCCGTCCGGTGCGGCCAATGAATTTCCTGAAGCCTGAGAAACTGCCACCGCTGAAGCATGTCTGGATCAAGGCCGTCGACAGCTTACCGGACGAGCTCAGCCTGCATCAGAATCTGCTTGCCTACGTATCCGACTATGAACTGCTCGGCACAAGTACGCTGCCGCACGGGCTGCCGTTCGGACAGGGGCGCGTGCAGATGGCAAGTCTCGATCATGCGCTCTGGTTTCATCGCGATGTCCGGGTCGACGAGTGGTTGCTGTATTCACTCGACAGTCCGAGTGCCTCGAGCGCTCGCGGATTCGCGCGCGGGCAATTCTTTACGGAAGACGGCCGCCTGGTGGCATCGACCGCCCAGGAGGGTCTCGTGAGGCTGCTCGACGAGGATTACCCGGCCAGAAGCAAATCGACCGGTTCGAAACGCCAAAGCTGAATCTTTGGATAGGCGCCGATTCGCGGCTAAAGCCGCTCCCACCGTTCTAAAAAGAGTTGTGGGAGCGGCTTTAGCCGCGAACAATTTCTTTCAGGTGCGCGAGGAAACGATGGCCGTTCTCTACGTAATGCTTCGCTGCCCATGTGTTGTGTTGAATTTCCGCATCACTTAACTTACGAATCACTTTTGCAGGGCTGCCCATGATCAGCACACCGTCCGCAAACTCCTTGCCCTCGGTGATCAGTGAATTGGCGCCAACAATACTGTTGTTCCCCACTATCGCGTGATTGAGGATGATGCTGCCAATGCCGATCAGGGAATTGTCGCCAATGGTGCAGCCATGCAGCATCACCTTGTGGCCTGCTGTTACAAAATCACCAATGTGAAGGGGAATGCCGGGATCTGCATGCAGCACGGCGGCGTCCTGGATGTTGCTATTTGCGCCGACGACAATCCATTCGTTGTCACCGCGGAGTATGGCATTAAACCAGACGCTTGCATTGGCTTTGAGCCTGACAGTGCCAACGATGGTTGCATTGTCGGCGATGAAATGACCATCATCTTGCAGCGCCGGAACACGGTCCTCCAGGCTGTAGATCACCCTGCCTTCGCCTGATTTGCGACCGCGGCGGTGGCGGCAGCAATCACCTCCGGGTCACCGAGGAATTCGCGTGACACTGGCGCCAGATCGTCATCCAGTTCATAAGCAAGCGGAATGCCGGTCGGAATATTGAATTTCGTGATTTCGTCCTCGGATACATCGTCCAGCATTTTGACGAGTGCACGCAGGCTGTTGCCGTGTGCGGCGATTAGCACGTTCTTGCCATCCTTGAGATCCGCGGCAATCAGTTCTTCCCAGCAGGGCAGCACGCGTTCCAGCGTCGTTGCCAGTGACTCCGTCGCGGGCAAGCCGGAAATACCGGCGTAGCGCTTGTCATGCGCCGGATGGCGTTCGTCGTCCGCGCTAACCTCGGGTGGCGCCGTCGCGTAGCTTCGCCGCCAGATGTGGACCTGCTCTTCACCGTATTTTGCGGTGGTTTCCGCCTTGTTGAGCCCCTGCAACGCGCCGTAATGGCGCTCGTTGAGCCGCCAGTCCCGTACGACCGGAATCCACATCCTGTCCATCTCATCCAGCATGATCCACAGCGTACGAATGGCGCGCTTCAGGACCGAGGTATAGGCGATGTCAAAATCGTAGTCGAGTCCGGCCAGCAGTTTGCCGGCATCCGAAGCCTCCTGAATGCCTTTTTCCGTCAGGTCGACGTCGGTCCAGCCCGTGAACAGGTTCTTGAGATTCCAGTCGCTCTGCCCGTGACGGACAAGCATTAATTTTCCTGCCATGAATGCTCCCGTTTTTCTCTGCAGAGAGATTGTAGATGGAATCGCGGCGAGACGCCGCTCCTACGGCTGCAATCTTACCGTAGGAGCGGCGTCCCGCCGCGATTCCATAGCTACTCGGCGTCAGAAAGTTTTCGCAGTTCCTGCGCCGCCACTGACAGCGTTGCAAAATCAATGTCGTTTCTCAGGCGCATTTCCGCCAGTATCGCGTCGAATTTCCTGATTGCGACAAAATTCCGCTCCATCCAGCGTTCGAATCCTTCCTCCGGTGTGCCCCGGCTGCGCGCACTGAAGACATCGCCCACGATGTCCCGCCGTATGCGGTAGAACTCGTTGCGGAGGTTGCTGCGGGCGATCGCCTGCCAGCGGCCCTCGACTTCCAGGCTTTCGACGCCGCGGTTCATCCAGATTATTCCCAGCCGATCGCTGAGTTTCGCATACATTTTCGCGGTCTCGACATGATCTTTCTTGTGAAGATTCGCGAGATCCACAATATCGAGCCCGCCGCGCGTCAGCAGGAGCGCCGCCATTTTCTTTGCCAGTTTTTCAGGCACGCCTTTGCGAACGTAATCCTCGGCCGCAGTGTTTTGTCGCTCTTTGCCGGCGCCGTAAGCGATGCGAGCCGCACGTGAATAGATCGACGCCATTCCTTGCTTGAGATAATCGACCGCGTCGACTATATCAAGATCATCGCCATAGCGATCGATGAGCCAGTGGCTGGCATGCCGCAGAATGCGGCTGACATCGAACATCATATTCTGCTGGATGGTCGCCGGAATCTTATTGTCCAGCGCCTCGATCGAGTGCCAGATTTCGCGCGCCTGACAAATCTCACGGGCAACGACATAGGCCCGCGCAATGGTCACCGTGTTGGCGCCCGTGTCCACCTGAACACGCTTGAGGAACGCCGGCCCCATTCGATTGACGATGTTATTGGCGATCAGCGTGGCCAGGATCTGCCGGCTGAGGCGATGACCGGGAATGAGATCCCGGAACCGGCGGCGCAGTACGGGCGGAAAATAGCGTCGCGGATCGGTCGTCAGAAAATCATCGAGGGC
>SMVB01154924.1_pt1 | contig 11914 bp, 9 predicted proteins | sample 2456461 | NCBI WGS metagenome assembly SMVB01 (sample SAMN11095934, study PRJNA526329) | marine sediment metagenome | biome: Marine sediment; feature: Surficial sediment; material: Deep marine sediment; isolation source: Hadal surficial sediment | place: Pacific Ocean | collected 2014-05 | depth 0-1...
ATGGCTGAAATATCCCCATTCACTGGAAGGTCTGAGCATCGAGGAAGTCGCGAAAAATCGGCCCGAGCTATTCGCCATCATCAAGGACCACCTGGATTAGCTGCATGTGTTCGGGTTCGTTCCTCACCCCTACAAAAAATCATCGCCCCTGTAAGGCACCTGTTCTGCCATCCAGTTGCAGAAACATACAAATAAAAGCCGAAGCGAATGCCAGCACCGCGGCCAGGATAAACGCGTAAGCCAGTTCGAATTCACCCACCAGTCCGGCACAGAGGGCGCCAAACATGCCAACGCCATCCAGCAGGGTAAACACGATGCCCAGCGTAGTCGATTCTGATTTACTCGAGTGCTCCACTGCCGCCGCCAGTATCACCGGTCGTATTGCGGTCAACAGCGCAGCGGCCGGTAATAAACCGACTATTGCCCAGTACAGGTCGTTGCTGAGGCCGGCAAGCAACGCAAAACCGCTGCTCAAAAATAACACCAGCAAAATGGCCGGTTTACGTCCGTGCCCATCGGTATATTTCCCCATCCAGGGTTGAAATACCGTCCCGGTCATGAGGATGGCCGCAAATATCAGGCCGGCCTGAAATGGCGACAGTCCGTGTTCGCTTTGAAAATAAAGAGGAGACATCGCCAGTATGGCGATCAGGGCCATGTTGTAAAAAATCATAAGCGCCATCAACGCAATACCACCGGGTTTAAACCACTGCCGCGCCAGGGCCCGAAAATCGATAGCGGTGGGCTTGCCCGGATTATCTCGACTGATTCGCGATGCGACTGGAATGAACAGGATGCCCATCAGCAGTGCCGGTATCACCAGGATTTGCAGCGTGGTCTGCCATTCGAAAAACCCGAGCAGGAAACCGGTGCTGAGCGGCGCCAGCAGGTCGGCGCCGATGCCTCCGCCAACCGCATGGATGCCGAGTGCCTGGGCGCGTCGGCCCGGCATCTCCTTGACCAGTACCCCGGTAGCGATCGGGTGCCAGAAAGCGTCTCCCATTACGCCAAACGCGAGCAGCAGGGTAATCATCCAGAAACCGGGGATCAGGGTTGCACTGAAATAGCCAATCGCCACCCACCAGAAACTAAGTAACATTAGAAACCCCGGGTGTTTCGAGCGATCCGCGAGAATACCGGCGGGAATATAAGCGAGCCCTGCGCCGATGCCATTGACGGTTAGAATCAAACCGACCTCGGTAGGCCCGAGCCCCATGCTGGCCGCAATCGCCGGCGCCAGCAGCCACAGTGTTCCGGCTACCCAGTCATTGGCCATATGACCAAGGAACAGCGCGCGCAGCAGGAATCGATGTTGTTTGTCGCCAGCAATCAGCACAATTGAATTATGATCATAGGTAATTAGCGTTAATTTAGAGTTGCTAATTGATACCCGGCTCGCAACAGGACATGGCCACGCTCACTGATTGTTTTCCTTCCTGACCTCGATCGCCGCTTCGATTCCGGGATAATAATATAATAATGAAACCGCCCGGATCAACATGAATAAGGCCAACCCCAGGAACAGGCCATGATTACCCCAGGCCGGTATGGTTATTTGCAATATTGCCAGGTAGCCCAGCATCGAGAAAATCATCGCGTTGCGCATTTCACGGGTATGGCCAGTGCCGATAAATATCCCGTCTAACTGGAAACTCCAGACTGAAATAATCGGCGCTACCACCATCCAGGGTAAATACGCCAGGGCAGTATCCTTTACCGAATCGATATTGGTAAACAGGCCGACTATAGACTCCCCAAATACCAGGTAAAGCAATCCCACCATCACCGCCATGATGCCACCCCACAAGCTGGTCAGGAAAACTGCTCGACGAAACAACTTGCGCTTGCCGGCGCCATAGGCGCTACCGGCGAGGGCTTCTACCGCATGGGCAAAGCCATCCAGTGCGTAGGCCATAATGCTTTGCAAATGCAACAGCACCGCGTTGGCGGCCAGTATCACCTCGCCCATGCCCGCACTTTTAGCGGTAAAATAACCAAATGAAAACACCAGGCACAGGGTGCGCAGGAAGATATTGGCATTGGCGGTGAATAGTTGCAACAGGGCCTTGCGATCCAGCAGGCGTTCTTTTTCGTATTGCCCCAGGGCAGCACGAATTGGCGCCCGCAACAGGAAGAAACCAAAAATCATGGCCAGGTATTCAGCGATCACCGAGGCCAGCGCGACCCCTTCTACGCCCCATCCGAATTCAAGCACGAATAATAGGTCGAGTAACATATTGCTGATGTTCAAAACCAGTTGCAGGGCGAACGCCGCGCCCGTGTTTTGCATACCGATGAAAATCCCGGTAAAGGCGTAAACACAGAGCACCGCCGGCGCACTCCAGATTCGAATATGGGCATAGTCCGCGGCGAGCGCTTCCACCGTCTCGCTGCTTTCGATTATATACAGCGCAAGGTCAATCAGTGGCCATCCGATCACGACCGCGAATAGTCCCAGAGCCAGCGCCAATACCAGCACACGTAACAGAATATCCCCCAGCGCCTGGTGATCCCCGGCACCGAAGGCCTGGGCAATAAAACCGGTCGTGCCCATGCGCAGAAAGCCGAATCCCCAGTAGAGGAAACTGAAGATCAACGCACCCAGTGCAACCGCGCCGATGAAATGGGGTTCGGGGAGATGACCGACCACGGCGGTATCGACCGCGCCCACCAGCGGCACAGAGATATTGGAGAGAACGATCGGACCGGCGAGTAACCAGACCTTGCGGTGAGAAATGTCCAGGGCATTTCCCACAGCGATCATCGGAGGGTGACCACCGGCTGACTACCCAGGCTGAATGGGGCGATACTGCCGTGTGACATTCGAAAAAATTCCAGATTGTGGCGTCCAAAAATCTAGTTTTGATGATAAAACGAAATTTTTGTGCGGTTAAAAATCACCTAGCCCGAACAATTCATGAAATGTCCGGGCTAGATAGCGATTGCTGAATCGGCGCCACATGGTATCATTCAAACTTCCCGAAAGAATATAACGTTATAATTAAATTATATTTTTTGACAAAAAATCGCACTGGACATAACCTGTGTTGTCATCAGCTGTGTATTAATCGTGGATATTCCCATTTTTGCCTATAAACCAACGTTATATAAAGGTACTGCGATTTTTCTAAAGTTTAAGATTCAACTATAAAAATACCCAATCCGAGGAGTGAAAATGAAACACGAAAAATCTGTACAGTCCGAACTGAATTACCAGGACCTGACCCAGTCCGACAAGGACCTGGTCGCCAAACTGGTAAAACAGGGAATGACCCGTCGCGAAGTGATGAAACTGTCGGTCGTTACCGGTGTTTCACTGATCGCCGCGGAACACCTGTTGTTCGACGGCAAAGCTGTCATCGCGGCAACGCCGAAGAAAGGCGGCAGCGTGCGCATGGCAAACCCGATACACGGTCCCGATGACCAGACCGATCCAATGATGGCTACCTCGGGCATCGATTACGGCCGTGGTCGCGCTGTATATAACGGCCTGGTTCAGCATGCCAATGACCTGACGCCGCAACCCGAGCTGGCGACTTCGTTTGAATCCAATAGCGACGCCACCGAGTGGACCTTCAAGTTGCGCAAAGGCGTCGAGTGGCACGATGGCACCAAGTTCACCGCCGACGATGTTACCTGGAGCATGAATCGCCACCTCGCCGAGGATTCAACTTCGGTCATAAAATCTGTACTTGTGACGATCAAGGAATGGAAAAAAGTGAATTCGCACGAGGTCAAGGCCATCATGCATTCGCCGAATTCCGATTTGCCTACCCTGCTCGGCATGTTCCAGAACAAGGTTGTTAAAAACGGCACCACGGGTGACTGGATCGGAACCGGTCCGTTTACCATGGAATCGTTCGAACCCGGCGTAAAATCGGTGCATAAGCGCAATGAAAACTACTGGCGCGAAGGCGCCAATCTCGATGGCTGCGTAATCACCGGGATCACCGATCCGGTAGCGCGCGTCAACGCGCTAGTTGCCGGCGACATTCAAATCATGTCAAACGTCGAACCCAAGGCCTTCCGCCAGGTCGAATCGGCCGACGGGGTAACGCTTTTGTCGACACCGGCTGCCTTACAGCTCGGAATTTGTATCCTGAAAAACACCAAACCCGGCGAGAGCGACGATTTCGTCAAGGGTATGCAATACATCCAGGATCGCGAACGCGTCGTCAAGCGGATTCTAAAAGGCAAAGGCTCAATTGGTAACGATACGCCAATTGCCTCAGCGCATGGCACCGACTGGTGTTCCGAACTTCCACAGCGCGAATACGATCCGGACAAGGCAAAATTCCACTTCAAGAAGTCAGGTTACAGTGGCGCGGACCTTTTCGTAGCACCGGTTACTGCCGGTATGGAGGACACCTGTCTGCTGGCCCAGGCCAATTGCGCCAAGATCGGCTTCAAGCTGAACCTGAAAAAAGTGCCTAACGATGGTTACTGGGGCGCGGTGTGGATGAAGGAGCCGCTGAACGTGGTGACCTGGAACCAGCGCCCGACCGCCAACTCTCAATTGGCCCTTCAGTTTGGTCCCGGCGGTAACTGGAACGATACCTTCTGGAACAATGATCGCATGGGCGAACTGCTGACCCTGTCGCTGGCGGAAACCGATCCGGCCAAGCGTCACGCACACTATTGTGAAATGCAGACGCTGATTCACAATGGCAGCGGCATGGTTATTCCGGCTTTCTCCAATATCAACGACGGCATCGCTAATAACGTGATGAACATGCCGACCGTACCGCTGGGACAATGTGGTGCGATGGAATGGCCGGAGTTCATCTGGCTGGCATAGCCAGGTAAGGCACATCAGCAAAAGCCCGTAAAAACTTTGTTTTTACGGGCTTTTTTATTGCCCTAATATCGAAAAAAACTATATCCTTATAAAAAATAAGCTGTCATAAGTTTTAGAAATTAAGGTTGCAGACGAAGCCCTGCAATGGGCAGGATAAATAATATTTCTGGAGGATTGATCCGATGATGAAACAAATGGTGTTGCAACGGATTGCGATTGGTTTCGTTACTTTACTGGTGGTTTCGGTCATCGTATTCGTGATGACCAGTTGGTTACCTGGCGACGTCGCGTCGATCATTCTGGGGCAGTCCGCAACGCCCGAGACGCTGGCGGCACTGCGCGCCCAACTGGGCACGGATCTACCCCTGGTATACCAGTATTTCCATTGGCTCGGCAATATGGCGACAGGTGATCTGGGGATATCAAAGGCGGGTGGCGCCACTATTTCCAGTTTAATCAGTAGCCGAATCGGCAATACCATGATGATGGCGGGCCTGGTTGCGCTTATATCAATCCCTATATCCATTGCACTGGGTCTTTTTGCAGCAATGCATCCGGGTACCTGGTTGGATCGAATTGTGACATTCTGTACCTTGAGCACCATTTCCGTACCCGAATTTTTCATTGCCACGGTTATGGTTTTAATCCTTGCGGTGAATTTGCACTGGTTGCCCTCGACCACTTATCTGACAGGAGACGAAACCCTCGGGCAATTTTTAAAAGCGATAGCAATGCCGTTGATTACCCTGGTTATCGTGGTATCGGCACAAATGATTCGAATGACCCGTGCCGGCATACTCAACGTGATGAATTCACCCTATATAGAGATGGCTATCCTTAAAGGCGTACCGAGAAAACGAATCATCCTGCGCCACGCATTTTTTAACGCGATCGGCCCAATTGTCAATGTGATTGCTTTGAACCTCGCCTATTTAGTCAGCGGTGTGGTAATCGTCGAGACCATTTTTTCCTACCCGGGTCTGGCGAAATTGATGATCGATGCCGTACAGACTCGAGATCTGCCTCTGGTGCAGGCCTGTGCGATGATTTTCTGTGGTATCTATGTCGTGCTGATAATCCTGGCCGACGTCGCATCGATACTTGCCAACCCGCGCCTGAGACAGCCTAAATAGGCGAGAGGATAAAAATATGACCGATACTCAATTAACCGAAGAAGAAGTAATTGCCAAACTCGATGCGTTCGCCGAATTACCCGATGCCCCGCCCAAACGCCGGCTAAAACTTTCGTGGGTCGGAAAACTAGGGGTGGCAGTGGTTGTTTTCTGGTTGATTATCGTGGTCATTGGACCATCGATTGCACCCTTTCATGAAATGGATATGGAAGGCGACGACAGCTTTCTGGATGCCTACTCCGGTGAATACGGCAGCTTTTACCTGGGTACCGACCATATCGGCCGGGATACCTATACCCGAATCCTGTTTGGCGCCCGCAACACCATCGGCATCTCGCTATTGGCCACCCTGCTGGCCTACCTGGTCGGTATTACCCTGGGCATTCTCGCCGCGGTAAAGGGTGGCTGGATTGACATGGCCATTAGCCGGGTCAATGATGCGATACTGGCATTGCCGACGATCATGTTGGGCTTGATCGTAATTGCGGCATTTGGATCGTCTATCCCAGTCCTGATAGGAACAGCGGCTTTGATATATGCAACCAGCGTATTTCGGATTGCCCGGGCATTGGGGCAGGACATCATGGTGCAGGATTATGTCGAGGCGGCCCATGCTCGCGGCGAGGGTGTGTGGTGGATTATCAGAGCGGAAGTGCTGCCCAATGCGGCGATGCCGCTGGCAACCGATTTTGGCCTTCGCCTCGTATTTGTGGTGTTATTCATATCCAGCCTGAGCTTTCTCGGTCTCGGTATTCAACCGCCGGCCTCCGACTGGGGCAGCATGGTACGCGAAAACCTGCAGGGATTAACCTATGGATCTTACGCGGCTATCTGGCCTGCTTGTGCAATCGCTTCATTTACCATCGCCATCAACCTGGTCGTAGACGATATTTCCGCCAAGTCCGGTGGCAGTCTCGCCAGGAAAATGGTGTAGAGACATGGGAGATAATAATATGGAACGGGAAAAACTGTTTGAAGTTCAAGACCTTCGAATCAGCGCTATCAGCGACGAGGGCGTTGAGATTCCAATCGTCAAGGGTGTGTCCTTCGATGTCCACAAGGGTGAAGTGGTCGCGCTGATCGGCGAATCCGGCTCCGGCAAGACCACCATTGCACTGGCATCACTCGCCTATACCAAACCGGGATTGCATTTTGTCGGAGGGCAAGCGTTGTTGCACGGCGAAGACCTGTTGACCATGGCGCCATTGCGCCAGCGTGAAATCCGCGGTGCAAAAGTCGCCTACCTGGCGCAAAGCGCCGCGGCGACCTTCAACCCGGCGATCACCATCGGCGAACAGGTAACAGAATCCGCGGTTTTACATGGCATTTTATCCCAGGCAGAAGCGACCAAACGCGCGGTCGAACTTTACCACGCGCTGGAACTGCCCGATGCCGACCGAATCGGCTTCCGCTACCCGCACCAGGTATCGGGCGGTCAGTTGCAACGCCTGATGGCGGCGATGGCGCTGTGTGGCAAACCCGACCTGATGGTGCTCGATGAACCCACCACGGCGCTCGACGTCACCACCCAAATCGAAGTATTAAAGGCTTTCAAGAAGGTAATCAAGGAACAAAATTCGGCCGCGATATACGTCACTCATGACCTCGCGGTCGTCGCCCAGATCGCGGACTATATCGTGGTCCTGTATAGCGGTGAAGTAATGGAACAGGGTTCCGCCGATCAAATCATCAATCATCCCACGCATGCCTATACCAGGCGCTTGATGTCGGCGGCCCGACCCATCCCGACCGCCGGCATGGGTACCAAGGTAGGTACGGATCACGACCGGGAAGTGGACAATATCGAGGTTGAAAACCTGACCGCCGGTTATGGCGGAATAGTAAACGGTGAACCCAAGATCACCATATTGCGCGACATCAATATCAGCGTTAAAAACGCGCATGTGGTCGGGGTCATCGGTGAATCGGGTTGTGGTAAATCCACGCTCGCCCGGGTAATGGCGGGCATGTTGCCACCGGCCAGGGGAACCGTGAAACTCGACGGTAAAACCCTCCAGGGCAACCTGCTGGATCGAGATCTCGATGAACTGCAAAAGGTACAGTTTGTCTTCCAGATGGCCGATACCGCGCTCAATCCCAAGCAGGTCATCGGCAGTATAATCGGCAGACCGCTGGAGTTTTACCACGGTTTGAAGGGCAAGGAAAAACATGCCAAGGTAGTTGAAATCCTGGAACTGGTGGAATTACCAGCGGAGTTCGCCAGCCGTTATCCAATGGAACTCTCCGGCGGACAGAAACAGCGTATCAACCTGGCACGCTCGCTTGCGGCAAAACCCGAAGTCATGCTCTGTGACGAGGTAACCTCCGCGCTCGACAGCATCGTCGGCGCCAATGTCATCCAGTTGCTGACGAATTTGCGCGACACCACCGGGGTTTCATTCGTATTTATCAGCCACGACCTGTCGACGGTGGCTTCCTTTGCCGATGAAATCGTGGTGCTCTATGCTGGCCGCGTGGTCGAACAGGGGCCGACCGACGAGGTGCTCAAACCACCCTTCCATCCCTATACCCGGTTGTTGATCAGCTCGGTTCCGGAATTGCGCATCGGCTGGCTCGAAGATACCATGCAAAAACGCGAAATGGCGATTGGTATCGCCCGCGGCGTCGAAATTACTGCGGTCGGTTGCCCTTTTTACAATCGCTGCCCACTCGCTATCGAGGGTACCTGTGAAAAAGACTTGCCACCACTTTTGAAACTCAAGGATGGCCACGAAATCGCCTGTCATTTGACCCTCGAGCAGTTGCATGCCGCCGATTCCGAAACACAGAAAATTTTGCACGGCTATGAAAAGGTCGGCGAAGACGATCAACAGCCACATGTCCACTAACATCATTCTGGAACAAACCTTATGAGCAACTATCCACACTTAACCGAAATGGGCATACTGAACCCGCAGGAAATCGAGAAGTTTGCTGTCTACTCGACCGATAAAATCGACGTGCTGCGTATTATTTACCAAAGGAAAAAAGGTTCCCTGTTGCCGGTCAGCAAAAACTTCAAGTACCCCCGCGTAAAGAAGTCAGTCATGGTTGACAGTGGTACGCGCGAAACCGCCATCGTTTTTGAAAGCACCGACGCATTTAAAAACGCGCTGCATGAGCTCGAAAAATTAAAGGTCGATAAAAGCAAGAGTGACGACCTGAAGGCTTTAATCCTGGCTGAAATCAAGTACCTCGAAGAAGACATCGCCTTGCGCACCGAGTACATCAAGACGCTGGTAAAAAATATCAAGTAACCAATAACACCCGGGGATTATTCAACTGAAGCATCTTCGGCGGTCTCATCGATCGCATATTGCTGAACATTCTCCATGGTCGATACCGACGGGTGTACCGCGGTAGGCGTGCTGGGTCCCTGTTTACCCAGAGGGATGGCTTCTCGTCGAGCCATTCGATACAAGGCAAATATTCCAATCAATCCATGTACCGCAGACAGGGACCAGAAAAATGCGTCTTCACCCAGCTGATCCATGATAGTGGCGATGAGCACCGGACCCACCACCGCACCCAGCCCCCCGACCAGCACCAGTGCGCCGCTGGCCGCAATCATCTGACTCGGTTCTAGGCGGTCATTGGTATGGGCAATACAGACCGAGTACAACGGAAACGCCAGGCCACCAAACAGGCCGATGGCCAGCAACAGGTAGTCGGTGGAAATCAGCATCGCATACAGGCAAAGCGGCGCAGACAGGGCTGTCAGAAGGGTTAAAACAGTGAGCACGATGCGTCGGTCAAAGCGATCGGATAACGCTCCAACAGGTCCCTGGAACAAAACGGTACCGATTACCGCCGCCGTCATAAAGTAGGTAATCTCTTTTAGGTCGAGGCCGATACGCTGCCCATAAACAGGTCCCAGCGCAAAAAAGGTCGCGGTCACCAGACCCACACCAAACATGCCCACCATGCCCAACGGGGACAGACGAAACATCTCGACCAGGCTGATGCCCACCGCTTCTTTAAACGCCGGGGGAGATCCCGCCGAAAGCAATAACGGAATAACCGCGATAGAAATTAACACCGATGTCAGAATAAACAGCGGGTATTCCCCGGGACTGCCCAGGTTCAACATGAGTTGCCCGGCACCGACGCCGAGGTAAGAGACAACCATGTAAAGCGACAACAATTTCCCCCGGGTGGCATTGGTAGCGCGGTCGTTCAACCAGCTCTCGGCAACGATATAAAGTCCGGCAAAAGAGAATCCGCTGATAAATCTAAGCAGCAACCAGACAGGTACATTGACAAATATTGCATGCACCAGAATCGACGCCGATGCGAGCGCCGCAAACGCGGCAAACACACGGACATGCCCTACCCGGGCGGTAATTCGGGGTGACAATATCGAGCCCAGCAAAAATCCGAGATAAAAGGCGGACATCACCAGGCCGGTGGTGGTTGCGGAAAAACCTTCCTGGTCGGCTCGAACGGCGAGCAGTGTGGCCTGCAATCCATCCCCGAGCATCAGAATCCCGAAACCGAGCAACAATGCCCAGGATGACAGTAGCGCCTTGCCGAATGTGGTGGGCTGTGGGGTCAATGCTCAGGTCACCCAGGCGCGTGGAAGATTTCGCTCGAAATAGGTAATCCGTTCCAACAGCACGCCATGGTCACCGGTCAAAATAAGCGCCGCACCCTGCAAATCGGTTGCTTTCACTTCCCACCACTCCCAATCGGTTAGTATTCCATCTTTATCCTGGCGCAATTCATGGGTCAGTTTCCATTGGTTATCCGCACCCAGAGCACGCGTGCGTTTATCCCAGCGCTGCATATAGCCCGCCAGCATGTCGCGGGTAACCGGTTCGGGTTCGGCGGGGTCATCGAAAACAAACTCGCCGCTGGTCGAGGCAAGAAGCAACTCGATATCCATCCGATACCAGCCCTGCAGGTAATTCTCACGTAAAGCCTCGCGCTTCGACAGGGTCTTCATATAACTCCGCTTTCCCGCAGATGCTGCAGTTGCTCCGGGCCATATCCAAGTTCAGCCAGGACGGCATCGGTATCTTCACCCAGCCGGGCACATCGACTATCCAGTTGCGGACCGTCAGCGGCGTATCGAAACGCGGCGATAGGCGCGGTATGGGTAATTCCTTCGAGACGACGATGACGGCTATGTTCAGCGCGTTTAGTTTGGTCCGTGGTCAGCATTTCATGTAAATCCCTGATCCTGGCAGCCGGAACGTCGTGCTGGTTTAAAACCTCCTCCCATTCATGCGCATTTCGCCGGCCAAGGCGTTGCAACATTATTGCACGCAGGCGAACACCGTTTTCCCGGAGCCAGGGTTTATCGAACGGCTCGGGGATATCGATTGATTCACCTATCGCCAGGGCATCGAACAGTTTGCTGTGTTGCGCCAGGCTATAGGCGCCAAGCACAATGTCACCGACTTTACAGCGAAAAACCGCATACCCGGGCACGACGGTCTGCACATTGCCGGTACGCACATCGGTTACTCCCGCCTGCAACGCGTTCGCCACCTGGGGCGATATCATCATCAGGGCGGCATCGACCATATTGACCTCGATCAACTGCCCTTCCCCGCTCGCCTGTCGCTGAAAAAGCGCACTGGCGATAGCAAATGCGGCCTGGGCGCCGGTACCGTAATCAATCAACGGCGGACCGACGCGCAGATACTCCTGATCCGCATAACCATTGAGCGACATCATGCCGCTAAAAGCCTGAATCACCGAGTCGTAAGCCGGTCTGCCGCTAAAGGCGTTGTCCTTGCCAAAGCCGGTCATTTCACAATAGATCAACTGCGGATTTTGTTTCATTGCCACTGCCGGACCAAGGTCAAACGACTCCAGGCCCGCGCTGTAGTTTTCCACCAGGACATCCGCAGTGCTGATCAGCTGCAACGCGATGTCCCTGCCTTCGGCGGTATCCAGGTTCAATGTAATCGCGCGTTTACCCTGGTTATTGAAGATATAGGAAGAACCCAGCCCCTGCTGATTTTGCGCATCATCG
>SMVB01171590.1_pt1 | contig 11912 bp, 11 predicted proteins | sample 2456461 | NCBI WGS metagenome assembly SMVB01 (sample SAMN11095934, study PRJNA526329) | marine sediment metagenome | biome: Marine sediment; feature: Surficial sediment; material: Deep marine sediment; isolation source: Hadal surficial sediment | place: Pacific Ocean | collected 2014-05 | depth...
AATCCCGGTCTGAGCGGCCGCTTCCGGGTGCATAGCCGCCGCCCAGTACCGTTGTAGCCCACCGGCTGCAACCGACCCTATATAGATACTCGGTCCCGCTCTCGGTGATTCGGTGATACTAAGCACAGCTGACAGGTATCTGTCAGTGAAAGCGGGACATGCACCCGTAGACTACGAATATTTCGACCCAAACATGCGATGTTCACCGCTTTGGTTTCGAGTCTACAGGTGCGCTTGGGTTCATTAACGAATACTCAGGGCTTGCCGAAGCACCGGCTCACCTATATTGCTTTCGCAGAACCCGGGCAAGCATGTCCCTACAGCCAATGTATCACTGCGGAGGGGTTACATGAATACGCACAGCAACAAATCTTTTACAGCATTTATCGGCATCGACTGGGCAGATACCAAGCACGATATCTGTTTGCAGGCAGCGGATAGCGAGCAACGAGAGTTCGACTGTATCGCGCATCAGGTTGAGTGCATCGAGGAATGGGCGTTGTCGATACAGCAGAGATTTGGCGGAGCCATCGCTATCGCGCTGGAGCTATCCAAAGGGCCGATCGTTTACGCACTGCAAAAGTATGACTTCTTCGTGCTCTTTCCGATCAACCCCTCGACGCTGGCGAAATACCGGGAAGCCTTTACTCCCAGCCGGGCTAAAGATGATCCGACCGATGCGGAACTGGCCCTGGACTTGCTGTTACGCCATCCGGATCGTTTAAAGCCGTTAGCGCCGCAAAGCGTTGAGATGCGCACGCTCGCCGCGTTGGTGGAACAACGCCGGCAATTGGTGAATGACAAGATCCGCATCACCAATCGGCTGCGCAATGCGCTCAAACAGTACTATCCACAAACGCTCGAGTGGTTTGACCACATTGATACGCCGCTGTTCTGTGACTTCATAACCCGCTGGCCAACCTTGGTTCAGGCCAAACGCGCCCGGAAGAACACGCTGGAGAAGTTCTTCCACGCGCACAACATGCGCCGCGCTGACGTACTTGAAACACGACTACGGGCCATTAAAGCGGCGACATCGCTAACGCTGGATGAAGCGGTTATCGCGCCCCATAAACTGCTGGCGCTGGTGCTTACTGAACAGCTACGAGTGACGTTACACGCCATCCATCGCTATGACGATGCGATTGCTGAACTGGCGCCTCAGCATCCGGATTACGCCTTGTTCAGTCTGTTGCCGGGGGCCGGCCCTTCGCTGGCGCCGCGTCTGCTGGTGGCTTTTGGTGAGCAGCGCGAGCGCTTCTCCAACGCAGCTGAAGTTCAGCAGTACTCGGGTATTGCACCGGTGACCGAACGCAGCGGCAACAAACACTGGGTGCACTGGCGCTGGCAGTGCCCGACCTTCTTACGCCAGACCTTTACCGAGTGGGCCGCACAGACCATCAATAAATCGTATTGGGCGGGTGCCTACTATCGGCAACAACGCGACAAAGGTGGTTCGCACCAGGCTGCGGTACGCGCCCTGGCCTTTAAATGGATCCGTATCCTTTACCGTTGTTGGCAGACCCGGACTCCGTACAGTGAGGCAACCTACCTGAAAGCATTGGAACGGCGTGGATCGCCTCTGTTGAACCCACCCAAAATGGCTGAAATCGCTTGACCGAGTGACTCAGGGCGTGAAGCGGACGGTCGTATTCCTGGCATAGATGATACGGCTTGCCCCCAAACGGGTCATCGAGTGATTAGGGTGGCCCGCTTATTTGACATAATAACTACAATGACGCGTTTCTCCTTGCACGACCTACCCCCCCTTGGTACCTTGGTAGCTGCTTATATAAGAAAAGCACTTGGACAGGGTGTGTCAGGTCTTTCGCCTAGGGGATTAAAAATGCGTCACGCACTTGTGGTATTTATTTTGTTGGTTAGCACCGCAGCCAATGCCTACACCATCGTGGAGAGCAGCCCCGGTGTCGTCACGGGCATAGGCGGCCTTGATATTGGCGGCGTCCTCTACAACGTGGATTTTCAAACGGACGTCTATTCGACTTTTGGTGGGGTGGAGGACTTTTGGAGCAGCGCTGCTGATGTAGACACCGCGGTAGGAGCGATCGTTACAGTTATGAACAGCGAAGGGATCGCGGCGCTGAATAACGGTAACACGGGGATACCAGCAGTGTTTTTCAGTGTCAGCCACCCATCGGTGTCCGGTGATGGGCAGCGCGGACTCCTTACCGATGGGGTGTGGCAGGTTCTCGGGTGTTGTGACAATCTAGCGAACGTCAAGGCCTTTCTGGGGACGACGGGGTTGACGGCCTGGTCGGTCGTCCCATTGCCCGCAGCCGTATGGCTGTTCGGTTCAGGTTTAGCCTTACTTGGCTGGTTACGCCGCAGACAGACAGCCTGATTCAATCCGCAACCGATTCATAAAGCCCCGCCCCGTGCGGGGTTTTCTTTGTTCGCCGAGTGTCCGCTATTGGCCGTTAGCTGCCGTTCGATTTAGCTGAATTTGGCCTGATCTAATGACCGCTCTTGGTCAAAGCGGACATTCGGAAACTGCCGTACTCAGACAGCCGCACTTATCCGCTAATCAAGAGCTTGAGTTATGTCCCTAGGAGGTTCTCGGGGCACGTAGATTAGTGGGTTGCATTCCAGTGCACCGTCTTTTTTAATTGGCGAGTAACGCGATTCAGGGTATGGGCGCAAGTATGGTCAGGAATAGAAAAATCCGATAAGCACCTTTTAAATCAAGTGCTTATCGGAATTAGTGGTGGAGGCGGCGGGAATCGAACCCGCGTCCGCAAGCTATCCGTTCCAAGCTCTACATGCTTATTCCGTTATTAATCTTACTGTAAGTAACCCAACGGGCAGGGTAGGCCTACAGCCAGTTTAGTAAGTTTTTAACGCTCAGGCCCCAAACATACCGTCACGCGATCTTGTTTAGATTACTCCCGGGTCCGAATGTCCAAGCACAGTCCGGTCGGAAGACACTAGGACTGGTTTTTAAGCAGCTAGTGCGTAGTTGTCGTCGTTGGCAACTATAGGTTTTACAGCTGGTTTTACGAGGTGATCTGTCCCTCGGCATGCACTCAAAGTTTCAACACCCACGTCGAAGCCATGTCGCCCCCAATGGGTAAACCGATTGGGTTTCCCCGGTCTTACGACTGACCGGGAAGCTGATTCTACACGTTGTTTAGAGGGGCGGATAGTGAACAGGTTCCCCAAAAAGATCATTAACTCAGCATGTTGCGGGCTGATTTGATGATATTTTCCTGATCCTGGTCGCGTTTATTCCAGTTTTCATCGGGTACAGCTCTGCCGCGGACAACGGCAGGGCGGTTGCCGATCTGCTCCAGCCAGCGTTGCAGGTTATCAAGCTCGTCAATGCTTACGCCTGACCAGTCATGTGACTGAGCCCAGCACCAGTTAGCAATGTCAGCAATGGAGTAATCGCCGGCCAGGTATTCATGCTCTTTGAGCTGATCATCCAGAACTTCGAGCAGCCGCCGTACCTCACGCTGGTAGCGGTCTATCGCATAGGGTATTTTTTCCGGCGCATAGCGATAGAAGACGTTTGCCTGTCCCATCATGGGCCCAATGCCGCCCATCTGGAACATGAGCCATTGCATCACCAGTGATGCGTCCTGCGGCTCAGCGGGCATGAGTCGTCCGGTTTGGCTGGCGAGATAGACCAGTATTGCCCCGGATTCGAATACGGCGAAGTCATTATGGGCCTGATCAACAATCGCGGGAATGCGACCGTTCGGGTTTATGCGCAGAAACCAGTCTTCTTTTTGTTCCAGCTTGCCAAGATTGACTGGCTTAACCGCATATTCCAGGCCGAGTTCTTCGAGCGCGATGGATACCTTGATGCCATTGGGGGTGGCGGCGGTGTAGAGGGTGATCATCTGCGTGTCCTCTGGCGCACTTTGGGTTGTGTGTCTTAATTAAATGCCTGGATGCCGGTTTGTCCGCGACCCAGTATCAATGCGTGGATATCATGTGTGCCCTCATAGGTGTTGACCGCTTCGAGGTTCAGCATGTGGCGAATTATCCCGTAGTCATCGGAAATACCATTACCACCCAGCATGTCGCGGGCGGTGCGGGCAATAGCCAGCGCTTTACCGCAGTTATTGCGCTTCAACAGCGACACGGCGTCCGGGCAGAGTTTGTCATTGTCAGCCATGCGGCCCAAACGCAGACATGCTTGCAGGCCCAGCGTGATTTCAGTTTGCATATCGACGAGTTTGACCTGGATCAGCTGGTTGGCGGCTAAGGGTCGACCGAATTGTTTTCTTTCCAGGACATAATTGCGGGCGGTATGCCAGCATGCTTCTGCCGCCCCCAGCACGCCCCAGCTGATGCTATAACGGGCGCGATTCAGGCAACTAAAGACTGCGCCCAGACCCCTGGCGTCTGGCAAAACAAATTCATCCGCCACGAATACCTCGTCCATGAATATCGCACCGGTAGAGGAGGCCCGCAATGAAAACTTGCCTTCATAGGCCTGGGTATCGAGGCCATCCGTATTACTTTCAAGCAGGAAGGCTTTTATTTCACCCGCATCGTCTTTCGCCCAGATTACAAATAAATCTGCGACAGGCGCATGGGTGATCCAGGCCTTGCTGCCGGTTAACCGGTAGCCGCCAGCAACCTTTTTAGCACGGCTTGTCATGCCTCCCGGGTCTGATCCATGGTCAGCTTCGGTTAACCCAAAGCAGCCTATGAGTTCACCGCTGGCCAGGCGGGGGAGATATTGTTGTTTCTGGGACTCGCTGCCGAACGCATTGATCGGGTGCATGACCAGGCTCGATTGAACGCTGATCGACGAGCGATAGGCGCTATCGACGCGCTCAATTTCCCGGGCCATTAATCCATAGGCAACATAACTCATGCCCGGGCAGCCGTAACCACTGATGGTACCGCCCAGCATGCCGAGGTTGCCGGCTTCCTGAAGAAATTCCAGGTCATGTTGAGCGTTCCGAAAATCCGCAGTAATCCGTGGTGCGAGTTGCTCGTCACACCAGCGGCGTACAGAATCCCTTGTCAGACGCTCTTCATCCGACAGTTGTAACTCCAGTTGCAGAAGGTCTTGCCAGCCATTCTCCATAGTGATTACCAGGTCTGATTGTGTGTCATTTGGGCGGGAAAGTTATGCGGAAAAACTTTGTAAAATCTGATGAATCCATTATTTATGCGGCATCAAAACAGGCTGTTGTTTATAAGCTAGTTAATTTTGGCTCTATCTCTTGGATTTCAGGATTCGTGCCTGCTGGCGTTTCCAGTCGGCATCCTTGGCATCGGCACGCTTATCGTGCTGTTGTTTACCTTTGGCCAGCCCCAGTTTGAGCTTGGCGCGGCCACGCACCCAGTAAAGCCGCAGCGGTACCAGCGTATACCCCTTGCGCTCAACCGCTCCGGTTAAGCGGTCAATTTCCTTGCGGTTAAGCAGTAATTTTCGGGCCCGCCGGGGTTCCGGGTTGATATGTGTCGACGCGGTTGTCAGGGGTGAAATATGGCAGCCCGTCAGCCATGCTTCGCCATTCTTTACAAAAGCGTAACTCTCGGCCAGATTTGCGTTGCCAGCACGCAGACTCTTTACTTCCCACCCTTCCAGACACAGCCCGGCCTCGAAGTCATCTTCGATGTGGAAGTTGTGCCGGGCCTTGCGATTTTCCGCAATGGTGCTGTTTCCGGCAGAGGCTTTTTTCTTTGCTGAACTCATGATGATTCGTATGCGGGCCTATCCACAGTGCCATTCTGGCAAGTTTCGGCCGGCTGTGGAAGCAATGATTGCACCGACGTGCTGGTACCAATGAAAGGCTCAGGTGCGCCCATCATGGGTAGGTTCAGACCTTTGCTGAGTTTGATGAGCATTTTGTTGTTATAGGCCGCTTCGGTGCAGATCAGGTACCAGGAAACTTTAGCATGGACTTAGTGCTCGCGGCAGGCGTTAAAGTTCTGTGAATTCCGGGTGCTTTAGAGTACCGGTGATGCGAGGCGTGAGAGATTCACGCCGAAACGCCACCAGAAGGGCCTGTCATCAAATTTTGTCGGGTCGATCATCACCGAGTGGGCGAAGTCTGCTTCGAACATTGCGGCCGTTTGTTTGGCGAAGTCCTCATCAACGATAAGTGCCATTACTTCAAAATTAAGCCGAAATGAGCGGTTATCAAAATTGGCCGTGCCTATGGAAGAAAAATCCCTGTCTACAATGAATGCTTTCTGGTGCAGGAAGCCAGGCTTGTAGGCATAGAACTTGATGCCCAGATCGCGTAACTGACTGATGTAGTGAAATGCAGCCAGGTAGACGGGCCAGCTGTCGGGTTTCCCGGTCGTAATGATCCGCACGTCTACGCCGCGTAAAGCAGCCAGTTGCAGTGCTTTCATGACAGCTTCATCGGGTACGAAGTAGGGTGCTGATATCCATATTCTTTCTTTGGCGGCTTGCAAGGCTGCTACAAAGTACAGTCCTGCGGTCTCGAGCCTTTCACTCGGCGCGAACGGTAAAATCATAGCCAGTGTATCGCTGTCTTTTGCGGCTGCCGGTGTCCAGTTAAGCGCCGGGATTTCCCGGGTGGCCCAATACCAGTCGCCAAGTAGGGTGGCTTGTAACTGCAATGCAACCGGACCCGTGAGTTTTACATGTGTGTCGCGCCAGGGGCTGAAATCCTCGTCGAGTCCAAGGTATTCATCTCCCACGTTGTGTCCGCCTACCCAGCCGACTTTGCCGTCGACAACCACTATCTTGCGGTGATTGCGGAAGTTAAGCTGGAAGCGATTGGTTGAACCCTGGGTGGGTTTAAATGAGCTGACGGTAACGCCTGCTGCCGATCTCGTCATAAAGTACATACACACGGACGCCTGCTTGAGCTCGTTCAATCAGCGCCTCTTTATATGCGTTGGCCAAGTCCGTCACCACGAATCATGTAGAACTGAAACAGGACGTAGTCCTGTGCCGCTGCAATACCCATAAGAATACTGTCAAAGGTTTCGTTACCGTTGATTAGCAGTTCAGCTTTATTGCCGCGAACCAGGTTCATCCTGGCAAGTTCGCGTAAGGCATCGTACAGGGTGCGTTGTTTGGTTGGTTCGACACGCCACGGCTTGAGGCCGGCCCGGATAGTGTCGATGGTTGCGTCGATTTCTTCTGCGCGCTGTTCGTACGCATCGGCGAAGCCTTCGAATCTGCTGCGACCCAGGACTGCGTAGGCAGGAACGGTAAGAAATGGAAAAGACACTAATGAAACAGACCAGGCAATCGCACCGGGTGCTGTGCGCGTCGTCATGATTGCATGCACAGCAAATATAAAGCCGAGGATATAGAAACCGGTGACTATGTAAGCAATAACATTAGCTTTCACTGGTGTTCCCCCGGCCTTTTGCAGGCATCTATCTGCTTATTTTGGCAGGTTAGATTCAATCAAAAGTATAAACTGTCGAAGAGCAGGAATAACAGGTTTTAGGTGATCAAGGTGCGCCATACTTGCGGCAGGTTGCTGAAAATTTCAGCTTGTCTGCCGTTATACAGCTTTCTGACGGCATAACACTGGTTGGGAGGATGGGCTTACTGTTCTGTTTCAGTTGACCGCCTTGCGAGACTAAATAGCGGCCTGAATAGTTGTTGTTGGCTGCGCTTTACGCCAAAATTCAGCGTCATTTTGAGAGAGGGAAACTTTAACCATGCCCAATGCCTCCAATGGCAACGGTGAGCGTAGCTCACTGCACGGACTCTGGTCATCGAAACTTGCGTTTATTCTTGCTGTCACGGGTTCGGCTGTCGGGCTGGGTAATATCTGGAAGTTTCCGTATATCGTTGGTGAGAACGGCGGCGGTGCTTTCGTCCTGATTTATTTATTGTGTGTTTTTGGCATTGGTTTGCCCATCATGATGTCGGAGACCCTGCTGGGAAGGCGTGGTCGCCGTAATCCTGTGACTTCCATGGCCTTGCTGGGAGAGGAAGAGGGCGGCAGTGCGAACTGGGGTTTGGTGGGGCTGTCCGGGGTTCTGGCTGGATTCCTGATCCTGTCTTTTTACAGCGTGATCGCCGGTTGGGTCCTCGCCTACATATTCATGTCCGTTACGGGCGCATTTGTGAATGCGGATGCTACGGTCGTCAAGGGTTTGATTGAGTCGCTGGCGGGTGACTGGAAGGCGACCGGCATGTGGCACAGCCTGTTTATGGTGCTTACCGTGGCGGTTGTCGCACGCGGTGTTGAGCGCGGACTGGAGCAGGCCGTCACCTTTATGGTGCCTGCCTTAATAGGGATTTTATTAATCCTGCTGGGTTATTCTGCGGCTACCGGCGAGTTTGAAATGGGGGTCAGGTTTTTGTTTGAACCCGATTTCTCCAAGGTGACGGGATCGACAGTCCTTGCGGCGATGGGGCAGGCATTCTTTACACTAAGTATAGGTATGGGTTGTGTTATGGCCTATGGTGCCTACTTGCCTCAGCAAACATCTATCCCCGCTACGGCACTGGCCGTTGTCTGTGCAGATACGGCGATCGCACTCCTGTGTGGTCTGGTGATATTCCCCATCGTATTTGCGAATGGGCTTGATCCGATGGCCGGGCCTGATCTGATTTTTCAGGCATTGCCTTTGTCCTTTGGCAACATGCCGGGTGGCATGTTTTTCGGGACATTATTTTTTGTATTAGTGGCTTTTGCCGCGTTGACGTCAGCGATCAGCCTGATGGAGCCTGCCGTTGCGTGGGTGGTTGAAATATGGGGCGTGACCCGGGCTTCTGCTTCGATCACTATCGGAATTATTATCTGGGCATTGGGCTTTCTGAGTGTATTTTCCTTTAATGTGCTGGCGGAAGTGACCTTTTGGCATGGCACGATCATGGATAATTTCGATTACCTGACCAGCAATATCATGCTGCCACTGGGTGGCCTCGCCATTACCATTTTTTGTGGTTGGGTTATGTGTAGAAATACGTCAGCGGATGAGCTCCAGGTCGGTACCAGGCAGCTGTATCATCTCTGGCTATTTTCTACACGATACCTGGCGCCGGTTGCGGTGGTGCTGGTCTTTCTGAATGCTATTGGCGCATTGGACTGGCTGAGGGCAGCCTGGTGATGCTTGTTGTGGTGGTATAGAACATGCGTACTGTTAATCGTTCTGCTTTGGTGCCGTTCAGCGCTGAGGCTATGTTTAAGCTGGTCAACGACGTTGAGTCCTATGCGGAGTTTTTGCCCTGGTGTACGGCAGCCCAGTTGCAGAGCAAGACCGAGTCGGAGCTGGTGGCATCCTTAACGATTGGTTACGGCTCGTTGAACAGCGAGTTCACCACCCGTAACCAGTTCTCTGCGCCGGAGTGGATGCACATGCATTTGCTTGATGGCCCGTTCAGTTCGCTGGAAGGGCACTGGGGATTTGAACAACTGAGTGAGGATGGTTGCGAAATCACCTTGCAGGTGGAGTTTGATTTTTCCAGTCCGATAAAGGACATGCTGTTTGGCGCAACTTTCGAAACGATCTGTAATGAGATGATTGACGCGTTTATCAAGCGGGCGCATGATTTGTATGGTTAATCGTTAAATAACTAGTCTATCGATGAGTGACCGCCAAAAAATTAGTATCGAAGTGGCCTGCGCTACGCCGGATAAACAGCGGCTAATCAAACTTGAAGTCCCGCAGGGCACAAGCGCACGTGAAGCCATAGTATTGTCCGGGATAGAGAAAGAATTCCCTCAGCTGGATATCCCGAATAGCGCTATAGGCGTGTTCGGTGAAGTTGTGAAAGAAGATCATCCATTAAAACAGGATGATCGTGTGGAAGTTTATCGGCCGCTTATTAATGATCCGCGTGAAGCTCGGCGGTCATTGGCGGCGCGGGGTTCAACCATGGGTGGCGGGGTTTCCAGATAGCAGGTGTCTACCGTCGCACTGTCATGGCTACGCCCAACAGGAGACCTGCTGTAAATCCGTACAGGTGCACATCGATCGCTACCGGGATATCGATTAATCCGGCGGTAAATTCGGATGGGCCGTTAAGCTGTTCCCAGACAACCTTGCCACCGATGACCAGTAACGCGCCGGCCGCGAGCAGGCTGTCGCGGCGCATGGCAAGACAGGCGGCGTAGGCAAACAGGCCGTGCAGCAAAGCAGATAAACCGACGACATAGTCGCGACTGGCAAATAGCAGCCAGCTGGCATCGCTAAAGGCCATCCAGCAAATGCCGATGAGCAGCGCGATGATGATGAACCCCCATAGCCAGTTACGTGTGGTCAGTTCATCGCCAAATATTTGTTGCAAAACGGCCAGGCCGATCAGGTTTAGCCACAGATGGGTCCAGGAGGAGTGCACCAGTTGCCCGGTCCAGATACGCCAGTATTCGCCTGCCTCGAGGCCGGCACGATTCATGGCAAAGACTTCCATACCGACTTCCGACCAGGGTGCCAGCAGCAAACACGCAACGGCCAGCAGATAGAGGGAAAGACCTTTTTTGTTGACCCAGCTATTGATCCAGTTTGTTAGCGAACCGCTTAATGCCATCAGTGAGCCTTGCAACATGTCACGCCAGGGGTGCTGACCAGGAGCGCTGACTATAATAGCGGCTTGAGTTGATGAATGCTGAATGGCCCGTTCGTTCATAAGAGCACCGAAGAACAACCGGCCGCGTACAGATAATATCTGTACGCGGCCGGTACTCACGTTCTGCGCGGTAAGCCGGTCACGCGTGCTGCCTGACTACCGCACTGGCATCTAAGCCAGCTCGCCAGCAATCAGCTCGCGGCGTCTGGCACGGTGCCGGCAGTAAGCTACCAGGCCGATCAGCCAGAGCGACCAGGGACCCATCGCACCACCACCACCGCTGCTGCTGGCCGTCACAACGATTTCTTCGGGCAGGGTCGGGTCGTTGGGGTAGGGGTCACTGTTATCACCGATGCCATCACCGTCCGTATCCGTGGTTTCGCTCGGATCTTCAGGGAAAGCATCGCCATTGTCGCCTACGCCATCACCATCGGTGTCTGTGGTCTCGCCCGGATCGTTCGGGAAAGCGTCACCGTTGTCACCGACGCCGTCACCGTCCGTGTCCGTGGTTTCCGTCGGATCTTCGGGGAAGGCATCACTGTTGTCTTCGACACCATCGTTATCGTTATCCAGATCCGCATTGTCACCAATGCCGTCGCCGTCCGTGTCGGTGGTTTCGTTCGGGTCATTCGGGAAGGCATCGCTGTTGTCACCGACGCCGTCACCATCTGTGTCGGTAGTCTCGGTCGGATCTTCGGGGAAGGCATCACTGTTGTCTTCGACACCATCGTTATCGTTATCCAGATCCGCATTGTCACCAATGCCGTCGCCATCTGTGTCGGTAGTCTCGGTCGGATCTTCGGGGAAGGCATCACCGTTGTCACCGACGCCGTCACCATCCGTATCCGTGGTTTCGTCCGGATCGGTCGGGAAGGCATCACCGTTGTCACCCGTGCCGTCACCATCGGTATCGGTGGTTTCGGTCGGATCAGTTGGGAACGCGTCGTTGCCGTCACCTACGCCGTCACCATCGGTGTCGGTTGACTCATTAGGATCGCTCGGGAAGGCATCGCTGTTGTCACCGACGCCGTCACCATCCGTGTCCGTAGTTTCGGTCGGATCGGTGGGGAAGGCATCGCCGTTATCACCGACACCGTCGCCATCCGTATCGGTGGTTTCGGTCGGATCGTTCGGGAAGGCATCGGCGTTATCGCCCACACCGTCACCGTCGCTATCGTTCGACTCGGTCGGATCATTCGGGTAGCTGTCGCTGTTGTCGCCAACACCATCGCCATCTGAGTCCGTGGTTTCAGTCGGATCACTCGGGAAGGCATCGGCATTGTCGCCCACACCGTCACCGTCGCTATCCGCTGACTCTGAGGGATCATTCGGATAGGCATCCGAGTTGTCACCCGTGCCGTCACCATCGGAATCTGTGGTTTCGGATGGATCATTCGGGAAGGCATCGCTGTTG
>SMVB01269812.1_pt1 | contig 11910 bp, 8 predicted proteins | sample 2456461 | NCBI WGS metagenome assembly SMVB01 (sample SAMN11095934, study PRJNA526329) | marine sediment metagenome | biome: Marine sediment; feature: Surficial sediment; material: Deep marine sediment; isolation source: Hadal surficial sediment | place: Pacific Ocean | collected 2014-05 | depth 0-1...
CACGGCTCTGTCCAACTGGGCGTCGAGCTCATCACCCGTGTATGCCTCCCACCAGAGTGGTGGGCAGCTGCGGGCCGCGCAGTTCACGACGAAGTGAATGCGTGGGTCGCCCATAGGTCGGATGATCTCGTGCTCGATCTCGTCCTGCGATCGCAATGCTCCTGCGACACCGCAATGTTTTCCCGAGAACGCGTCGGGAATCTGCCAAACGGAGTTCGCGGGCCGGTCCGCGACCGCGTTGCGGATGCGTGAAAAGAGCCGCCCGTCTTTCTCGATGGGGTAGTGGTCCACCACGAGCTTGAGCATGCAAGCGTTGTACGCGTTGATCCAAAAGGCGAGGCGGGTATTCGGAGACGCCGACGTGAGGGTGGCTGTGTCGACTGCAGCCATCGACGAGAGGTAGGCGTCGAATGCGGCGCGATCGTCCTTCAGTTTCCTATAGTCGACCAGCGGCATGGCGACCACTTCGGCGAGCACCGCGGTGAATGCCGAGTGATCGGGCAGCTCCTGCGCAGCCAGATTCGAGTCGGCCGAAGTCGATACCACCGGCGAGGCCAGCAGCGCCAACAGCGCCGCGCCGGCGCCGGGGGCCGCGCGACGGAGTCGCCTAGCGATGGTTGGCAGAAAACTGAGCAGCACCAGGAGGGCTCCGGAGATGAGGACCCGAAAAAGAGCGTCACGCGAGGCTTCTTGAGATCCGGCGAGAAGCGCATCCGCGAACATTGTGTAGACGAGCGTTCCGGGGAAGATCCCGATCGCTGTTGCCAGAGCGTACGTCGGCCACCGGATCGCTGTCAGGCCCGATCCAAAATTCAGTGCGTTGAACGGAACCGCGGGAATGAGTCTGAGCGTAAGCAGCCCACGGAAGCCGTGACTCTCGGCGGCGCGATCCAATGCCTGCATGCGCGAACCAGCGAGCCGCTCGACGCCGTCACGTCCCAGATACCGCCCGATGCCGAACGCGAGGTTGGCCCCGATGTTTGCTCCGATTGTGGTATAGAGCGTCCCCCAGAACACGCCGAACATTGCGCCGCCCGCCAGCGTCAGGATCGAGCCAGGGATCGCGAGCGCAGTCGCGGCTGCGTATAGCGCGACATACAGGAGCGCCGATGCCGGCGAGCTCCGCAGCCAAGTGATGGCCATGTCTACGCCGTCGCGGCTCAGGTACTGGCCGAGCGGGGTGAGCGCTGCCGCCAGCGCGCCGCCGATGAGGATCAGAGCGAGAGCTGCCAGCTTCAGCCACGCCGCACGGCCCGGTACGACCGCTTCCGCCATCGAGGCGTTCGCCCCCGCGTCGTACCCGTTCTCTACTTCAGCCATGAGATGATCTTGGTGAGCACTCGACCACCGGCGCTGTCCAGCTTCGTGCGACGGAAGGCGTTGGCCGCGCGAAGCACGCCCTCTGCCATGGTAGGATATGGGAAGATCGTGTCCGCGATGTCGTTCAGCGTCAGGCCGGTCCTCTTGGCGAGCACCAGCGGCTGCAGGAGATCGCCCGCGTGACTGCCCAGGATGGACGCGGCCATGATCCGACCCTTCTTGTCCGCGGTGATCTTCACCAGGCCACGAGTTTCTCCGTCCACGATGGCGCGGTCGAGGTCGGCGAACGGATAGGTGAACGTGTTCCCGCCGCGAGCCTGGGCTTCTTCGTGGGAGAGGCCCACATGCGCGAGCTCGGGGTCGCTGTAAGTAACGGTCGGGACCGCATCGTAGTTCACTCGTGCGGACCCCGGGATCAACGCGTTGCGCAGCACCGTCTTGGCCATGTAGTCGGCGACGTGGGTGAACTGCATGCCTCCCGTGACGTCTCCCGCAGCCCAGGCACCGCGGTTCGAAGTCCGCAGTCGATCGTCTACGACGACACCGCCGTCGCGTGTCTCGATACCGGCGCGGTCGAGCTCGAGTGAGTCGATCGCGGGTTTCCTCCCCGTGGCCACGAAGATCTCGCTCACGGTTACCGGCTCTCCAGTATCGGTGATGACGATCTTGGATCCTCCGTCCACCTCGATGCGCTCGGCACGCGTGCCCAGCCGTAACTCGATGCCTTCGACCTCCAGGATCGACTGCAGCCGACTCGTCAGCTCGACATCGTCCCTGGGGAGGATTCTGGGCTCGGTCTCGATGACCGTGACCGACGAGCCTAGCCTCGCGAAGACCTGCGCCATCTCGATTCCGATAGGTCCGGCTCCCAGCACGGCGAGTCGGCTCGGGAGCTCCTCGGTGTTCCAAATGGTGTGATGGTCCAGGTATCCGGCCTCGGCGAGACCAGGAATTTGCGGCGCGACAGGGAGCGCGCCGGTCGCGAGCACGATCCGCTTCGACTTGAGGCGTCCGACTCCTTCGACCTCGATGGTGTCGCGCGCCACGAAGCGGGCCGAGCCGAATTCGACCGTGATGCCCATGTCGCGAAAGCGCTGTGGGTCGTCGTGGTGTTCGATGACGCCGCGGGCCTCGCGCATGCGAGCCATGACCGAGGAGAACGCATGTGCCGGCGACGCCGACACCAGCCCGAGCTCGTCGGCGTTTCTCATGGCGTACGCCAGCCGCGCCGACGCGAGCAGCGCCTTCGAGGGGACACACCCGGTCCACAGGCAGTCGCCGCCCAGGGCCGCCTTCTCGACGAGTGCCGCGCGTACGCCCAGGTACGCCGCACCCGCCGCGGACACGAGTCCCGCGGTGCCACCTCCGATCGCGATCAGATCGTATTCTTTGGGCTGCATCGAACGGTCCCATCCAGAGTCGACGAAGAGCGGTCCAGACTATCGCCTACGCGGGAGGAATGCGCTGCCCCGGGCCGTCGGTTCCCCAATAATGTCCGGACGTTCATATAGAGGCGCCAACGTAGTCCCACCAGGGCATGCGCTTGTCCCGCGCGAGGCGGTAGCTTGGCTCCGAGCAATGACGGACCGCGAGGGGACTTTCGCTTTATCTTCGGGTCCTATACTTTGGATGCTGCACCGGCAAGATTCGTAGAATTGTGAGGACGGAGGCGAGATGGCGACAGCGGAAGTGACTGACAAGACCGAGCAGAAGAAGGCCGATCAGAAGCAAAAGGCGTTGGATACGGCCCTCACCCAGATCCAGCGTTCGTATGGGAAAGGCGCGATCATGCGCATGGGCGACGACGGGTTCTCCAGCGAGATCGAGGCCATTCCCACGAGCGCGTTGAACCTCGACGCCGCGATCGGCATCGGGGGGATGCCGAGAGGCAGAATCAGCGAAGTCTACGGTCCGGAGTCTTCCGGAAAGACGACGCTCTGCCTGCACATCATCGCGAATGCGCAGCGGTTGGGCGGAATCGCGGCGTTCATCGACGCTGAGCATGCGCTCGACGTCACGTACTCGAGAAAGCTCGGCGTCGACGTCGACAATCTACTCGTGTCGCAGCCCGACACGGGTGAGCAGGCGCTCGAGATCGCCGAGGTGCTCATCCGGAGCAACGCCATCGACATCGTGGTCATCGACTCGGTCGCCGCGCTCGTGCCGCGAGCGGAGATCGAGGGCGAGATGGGCGACACCCACGTCGGCCTTCAGGCCCGCCTCATGAGCCAGGCGCTGCGGAAGCTCACGGGCGCCGTGGCCCGGTCCAACACAGCGGTGATCTTCACGAACCAGATCCGCGAGAAGATCGGCGTGATGTTCGGAAGCCCTGAGACGACTTCAGGCGGTCGTGCGCTGAAGTTCTACGCCTCCGTCAGATTGGACATCCGGCGTATCGGTGCGATCAAGGACGGTCAGGAGGTGATCGGCAACCGAACGCGAGTGAAGGTCGTGAAGAACAAGTGCGCACCACCGTTCCGCCAGGCCGAATTCGACATCCTGTACGACGAGGGTATCAGCCACACCAGTCTACTCGTCGAGCTCGGCGTCGAACACAACATCGTCGAGAAGTCGGGTTCGTGGTTCTCCTACGGCGACCTCCGCCTGGGTCAGGGAAAGGAGAACTCGAGGATGTTCCTCAAGGAGAACCCCGACATCGCTGACGAGATCGAAACCCGCCTGCGCGTCACGCTCGGCCTTTCCGCCGCCGAGGACACAGAGGCGGCGTCCGAGGACACAGAGGCGGCGTCCGAGGACACAGAGGTGGCGTCCGAGGACACAGAGGTGGCGTCCGAGGACGAGGGTGGGGCGGCTGCGACTACGGCTGCGGAAGAGCCCGAGGTCGCGTCGGCTGCTGCCGAAGCGTCAGCCGAGCTGGCCCAGGCCGCCGCCGACTAACCGCAACCACTCGAAACAGGCCAAAAGAAGGCCCCGGATCGAGTCACTCGGTCCGGGGCTTGCTCATTTGATACCGACCCTCAGAGCCCTCATGCGTCGGCGACGAATCGCCGAGGCGGTGCGGTGTAGAAGTGGCAAAGTGGCCGCGGGCGCGACAGCCGGCGGCTCCCCAGAACCCCACCAGCGAAGTACTCTATAGCTGCAGTCCCCATAAGAGTTGATCATGCAAACCGCAGAAATCAGACAGCGATTCCTAGACTTCTTCCAGGAGAAGGGTCACGAGGTGCGCCCGAGCTCTTCGCTCGTCCCCGCGGATGACCCCACGCTGCTGTTCACCAATGCGGGCATGGTTCAGTTCAAGCGGATCTTTCTAGGCCAGGAGACGGTCCCCTACGACCGCGCGGTAACGTCCCAGAAGTGCGTGCGCGCGGGCGGTAAGCACAACGATCTCGAGGAGGTGGGGGTAACCACCCGCCACCACACGTTCTTCGAGATGCTCGGCAATTTCTCGTTCGGGGATTACTTCAAGAAGGACGCGATCGCGTTCGCTTGGGAGCTGATGACAGAGGTGTACGGGCTCGATCCCGATCGCTTCTACGCGACCGTCCACCACACGGACGACGAGGCGGCGGAGCTTTGGGCCAGCGAAGCGGGGCTCGGCGCGGATCACATATACCGGTTGGGCGACAAGGACAACTTTTGGCAGATGGCCGATACGGGTCCGTGCGGCCCGTGCTCGGAGCTTCACTACGACCTACGGGACAACCCCACGCCCGTCACGAGCATCGAGGAGTTCGTCGAGCTCAACGATGCCGGGATCATCGTCGAGCTCTGGAACCTCGTGTTCATGCAGTTCGATCGTGACGCCTCGGGCGAGCTGACTCCGCTTCCGGCCGCATCGGTCGACACGGGCCTCGGACTCGAGCGACTCGCCGCGGTTCTTCAAGGCGTGGACTCCAACTACCACACCGACTTGTTTGCGCCGATGCTCGATCGTGTCGCCGAGATCGTCGGCCGTGGCTACGACCGTGATTCGGAAGAAGGCGTCAGCTACCGCGTGCTCGCGGACCACGCGCGTGCGGTGGCCTTCCTGCTCGCAGATGGCGTGTTTCCGTCCAATGAGGGCCGCGGCTACGTATTGCGTCGCATCCTCCGGCGAGCGGTCCGCCACGCGTGGCTGCTCGGGCGCAGAGAACCGACGCTGGTGGGCGTCGTGGACGCCGTGGTAGACAGCATGGGTGACGTGTACGGCGACCTCGTGCACCGTCGTGAACACCTGCTGCAGATGACAACAGCGGAAGAGGAGCGTTTTTTGACGACGATCGACGGCGGCATGATCCGCTTCGACGAGCTCGCGGGCGCGCAGGGAGCGACGATTCCGGGTGAGGAGGCCTTCAAGCTCTACGACACCTTCGGCTTCCCGCTCGATCTCACACAACTCATGGCCGAGGAGCGAGGAGTCAGCGTCGACGTCGAGGGCTTCAACCAGGCGCTCGAGAGACAACGCGAGCGCTCCCGTGCCCATCGCAGCACCGCGGGCCTCGGCGTGGACGCGTCCGAAAGCGCTGAGGATTGGACGACGCTGTCCGAGGGCGAGCAGTCCTTCGTCGGATACGAGTCGCTCACGGCAGAGACCGATGTGCTGGCTTATCGCATTGGCGACGATTCCGTGGGGCTCGTATTGGAGCGGAACCCGTTCTACGTCGAGAGCGGTGGACAGGTCTCGGACCAGGGCACGGTGAGAGGGGACGGCTGGACGATGACAGTCGCCAACGTGGCCAAGGTCGGCTCGTGGACTGCGCTTTTCGGCCCCGTCGAAGGCGCGTTCCCGGACGCTCCAGAAGCCTTGGGCGTCTCGGCGGAGGTCCCGTCTCGAGTGCGGCGCGATACGGTCCGCAACCACACCGCCACCCACCTGCTGCACGCGGCCCTTCGGCAGGTGCTCGGTGAGCACGTCGTCCAGCGTGGGTCACTCGTCTCGCCCGTCCGGCTCCGGTTCGACTTCGCGCATACGGCTCCCATGACGATCGAAGAGCGTGAGCGAGTCGAGGCGATCGTCAACGATGGTGTGTGGGCCAACCATTCGATCGACATCAGCTACCGCACCTACGAAGAAGCGGTGACCGCGGGGGCGATGGCTCTCTTCGGCGAGAAGTATCCGGACGAGGTCCGGGTCGTGAGTGTCGCGGGGGTGAGCATGGAGCTTTGCGGGGGGACGCACGCGAGTCATACGGGTGAGATTGGCCTCTTCCGTCTCGTGGGTGAGGCGGGCGTCGCCGCCGGCATCCGTCGCGTCGAGGCACTGACGGGGCCTGGAGCCTTCGCGTACCTGAAGGAACAGGAGGCGACGCTCGCCGAGGCCGCCGCGGTATTGAAGACGCAGCCCGCGAACCTCACCCAGCGCGCTCAGCAATTGCTCGCGGAGCGGGTCGACCTCGAGGGCATGCTCGACGAGCTGCGTACACAGGGTGGAAGCGGGGAGCTGGAAATCGCGGCCGAAGCGATCGAGTTGGAGCAGGGCGCGTCCAGCTATAGGGGTATCCGGCTCAGGGCCCGCAGCGCCGACGACGCGAGGAAGTGGGGCGACCAGTTTCTGGCTGCCGGGGAGTCGGGCGTGGCGGTGCTGGTGGCGGAGATGCCGGGGGACAAGCAGGCGCTCTTCGCGTTCGTCAGCGACGACCTGATCTCGTTGGGTGTGCGCGCAGACGCGGTTGTGCGTGAGGTCGCCACGGTCGTCGGAGGACGGGGCGGTGGTCGAAGCCACATGGCCCAGGCCGGGGTTGAAGATCCTACCCGCATCGACGAAGCGCTGCAGTCGGGGGCGTCGGTGGTTCGTGACTTGCTCACGGCGGGCTCGGCGTGAGCGATATCGCCACGTGGATGGCGGCGCGGCGTCCGGCGGCGCCGATGGACCTCGGACGGTGGTCGCACGCCGATGCCGAGTCGGGCTCGATGGCCGAACGAATCACATCGCTTGCTCGAACCGCGCTCGAGGAGTCCCTCGCCCGACCGGGTCGAATAAGGGGAAGAGCCTTCCAATTGCTCGCGGCCGACGCTCTGGTAACCTACGCGTGTGAGGCGGCGCTCGAGGAGAGGGACCCTCCCGCCGCACTGCGCGCGATCCTGCTCCGGACCGCGAACGAACCGTGACCGAACTGGACCCGGGCGCCTTCGCCGATATCCACAGCCACCTCGTCCCTGGGGTCGACGACGGCGCTCGTGACCTCGAAGACACGCTCACGTCCGTCAGACGCATGACCGAGTTGGGCATCCGGAAGATCCTCACCACGCCTCACCTGGACGGCAGCGTTACCCGGAACGACGAGGCGATCGAAGCCCGCCTTAGAGAGGTGGACGAAGCCTTCGACAGGGCCGCCTCGGCGGTACGGGAGGAGTTTCCCGATGTGGACTTCAGGCGCGGCCACGAAGTGATGCTCGACATACCGGACGTGGACTTCTCGGATCCGCGCGTTCGACTCGCCGGGACTTCCTTCGTGCTGATCGAGTGGCCGCGGCTGCATGTGCCGCCGGGTACCACGAGAGTGCTCGAGCGCATCATGAGTGACGGGTACCGCCCGATCATCGCCCACCCCGAGCGCTACATCGGCATCGATCGTAAGCTGCACGTGATCGCCAGATGGCGCGACGTCGGCGCCTATCTTCAGGTCAACAACGGCTCGCTCTCCGGCCGTTATGGCGCAGCTGCCAAGGGGATCGCGGCGCGACTCCTGCGCAGGGGCTGGGCCGACTATTTGGCTTCGGACTTTCACGCCCAGTCGCAGGCCAGGATCTACTTTAAGGAGGTCTGGCAGCAGTTGGAGGCGTTGCGCGCCAATGAGTCCCTCACATACCTCTGCCGTATGAACCCGAGCCGCGTGTTCGCGGACGAGGTCCCGCTTCCCGTTCCGCCGTTGCCCCCCGAAACCGGGCTGTGGGCCCGAATGAAGGGTATGCTGTCATGAGCCTCCCCGATGCGGTGATCCAGGAACATCTGAGCGCGCTGTCGGCCCTGAGCCAGGAGGTGTCGGACTCGATGGCCAGCGAGATCCAGGCGCTCGCTGACCGGGTGCTGGAGACGATCATGGGAGGCGGCAAGGTCATGTTCTGCGGGAACGGTGGCTCCGCAGCGGATGCTCAACATCTAGCCGCGGAGTACGTCGTCCGCTTCTCCCGAGAGCGTCGAGCGCTCGCGGCGCTTGCGCTCACCACCGACACGTCGGTGCTGACCGCCGGTGGCAATGACTACGGATACGACACGATCTTCTCTCGTCAGGTGGAAGCGCTCGGCCAGGCCGGAGACCTGCTGATCTTGCACTCGACCAGCGGAGAGTCCGACAACCTGATCGCGGCTGCGGAATCCGCTGGCCGACTCGAGATCTTCACGGCGGCGTTGATCGCCAAGAGCGGAGGACGACTGCGGGAGCTCGTCGACCTTGCGCTCGTGGTGCCAACCGAGTCCACCGCGCGGGCCCAAGAACTGCACCTCGCGATCGGACACATCGTATGCGAGCTCGTCGACGCGGCGGTTGCAGACGGATGAACGACCTGATCGACCTCACGGGGAAGACAGCGGTGGTTACTGGTGGCTCGCGTGGCGTGGGCCGTGCCACCGCGATTCTGCTCGCCAGAGCCGGCGCATCCGTGGGCATTGCGTTTCGGAGCCGCCAGGCCGAGGCCGACTCTGTCGTCGCTCAACTGGAGGCGCTTGGCGTGCGCGCATGGGCGCAGCAAGGCGACCTCAGCAACGCCGCGGAGGCCGACGCTCTTCTCTCGCGCGCGCAGCGGGAGTTCGATGACCTCGACATCTTCATCGTCAACCACGGAATCTGGCCACCTATCGACGTGTCCCTGGCTCAGATGACGGACGAGCAGTGGCACAGCACCATCGATGTGAACCTGCACTCGGTGTTCTACACGTGCCGAGCGGCGGCTCGCGTGCTGCGAGACGAGGGTCGCCTCGTTCTCGTGGGGAGCACGGCGGGGCAGCGCGGCGAGGCGTATCACGCCGACTATGCATCGACCAAGGGCGCGATGATCTCACTCGTGAAGGGGTTGTGCATCGAGCTTGCGCCGCGCGGGATCACCGTGAACTGCGTCGCGCCCGGTTGGATCGATACCGAGATGTCCGCTTCCGCGTACGAGGGTGAAGACCGCCAGCGTGTCGCTGAGTCGATCCCGATCGGTCGCATCGCGACCGCGGAAGACGTGGCCGGCCCGATCGTATTCCTGTGTTCTCGACTGGGCAGGCACATCACCGGCGAGATTCTCAACATCAACGGAGGTGCCGTCCTGGTGGGGTGAACACGCCTCGCCCCTCAGCGCCGCCGGCGGTCCGTTGGATCACGCGCACGCTGGAAGACGCGGGGCACGACACGTGGGCTGTCGGGGGTGCGGTACGTGACGCGTTAATGGGGCGTCCTTCCGGCGACTGGGACCTGACGACGCAGGCTCGTCCCGACCAGCTGCAAAGGCTCTTCCGGCGGACCGTGCCGATCGGAGTCGAGCATGGCACCGTGGGCGTGCTGGCGCGCGACGGCACCATGTTCGAGGTAACCACGTTCCGAAAGGACGTAGAAACGGACGGCCGACACGCCGTTGTCGCTTTCGCGGACCGGGTAGAGGACGATCTCGCCCGCCGGGACTTCACGATCAACGCCATCGCCTGGCATCCGTTGCGCGAGGAGTTGCTCGACCCGTTTCAGGGCATCGAGGACCTCGAGGCGGGCGTCCTCCGGACCGTCGGTGTAGCGGCCGACCGTTTCGCCGAGGACTACCTGCGGGTACTGCGGGCCTTCCGCTTCGCCGGGCGCTTCGCTTTGCAGATCGAGCAGGAGACCTGGTCCGCGCTGTGTGAGTCCGTGCCCCACTTGCCGCTTCTCTCCGGGGAACGAATCCGAGAGGAGTTGCTGAAGGTGCTCTCAGCAGATCGGAAGCCCTCCGGAGCGCTCACGTTGTATGCCGAGTCTGGCGCTATGACGGTCTTGTACCCGGAGCTCTCGCAGCCGAGCTCGTCGGTCGCCGACGCAGATTCGTGGTCCGACACGTTGGCCGGCGTCGATCAGCTTCCGCCGGGCCGACCCTTCTTGCGGCTCGCCCAGCTCTTGTGGGGAGTCGATCCATCGTCGGTAGCGTCACTCTTGACCCGGCTACGACTCTCCAATGCGCAGGTTGACGAGATCGCGCGACGAGCCGAATGTGCAGAGATGCCTTCCGCAGAGGCCGACGACCAGGCGTTTCGGCGCTGGCTGAGCGCCACGGGGCGCAGTCGGTTCGCTGCGGTCGCGAGAATGGGTCTGGCGCGGGCCCGGGCGAGGCGGCACGCAGGGCATCGTGATACATGTGACGCGGTGGTCGCGGCGTGGCGGCGCGCTCGCGCGGTGCTCGCCAGCGGGAGCGCGCTGTCGGTGGCGGAGTTGGAATTCGATGGGAGCGACTTGATCCGTATGGGACTACGGCCGGGCCCGGACTTCGGCCGTATCCTGGACGATCTGCTCGACTTCGTGCTCGTAGATCCGGCGCGCAATCGAGCCGATGTGCTCGAGAGCCGCGTTGGAGCCATCGTGGGGAGCGGCGATGCCTGATCTCGAGTTGTTTCCCTCGGAGGAGGGCGAGCCAGCGGCAGACCAAGAGCGCGAATCGGGAGTGGACATGAACGCGCCCCTCGCTGCGCGCATGCGGCCGAGGACCCTCTCGGAGTTCAGAGGTCAGGAGCACCTACTTGGTGAGGGTCGGGCGATCCGCGCGATGCTGGATCAGGGCTCGCCGCAGAGCATGATCCTTTGGGGACCGCCCGGTAGCGGAAAGACGACGCTCGCCCGCCTGATTGCTGCCGAAGCCAACGTCGCTTTCGTGTCATTGAGCGCGGTCAACGAAGGCATCGCCCGAGTACGCGAGATCATCGAGCAGGCGGGCGCTCGACTTCAGGCCACGGGACGTCGAACGATCCTCTTTTGTGACGAGATTCACCGCTTCAACAAAGCACAGCAGGACGGCTTCTTGCCGCATGTGGAAGCCGGCACCGTGATCCTGATCGGCGCGACCACCGAGAACCCTTCGTTTGAAGTTGTCCGGCCGTTGCTGTCGCGGGCGCCCGTGTACGTTCTCAACCCGCTGTCGTCGGAGGAGCTGCTGGCGATCCTGGTCGACGCAATCTCATCCAAGACGAGAGGGCTCGGCGACGCAGGCGTGCGTTTCGAGGATGACGCGCTGGGCTTCATCGCGGAGGCTTCCGACGGCGACGCACGCCGGGCGCTGGGCGTCGCCGAAGCGGCTGCGCACGTGGTGGGGAGGGGCGGCGCAGTCGATGTGGCCGCGGCCCGAGAGGCACTTCAGCACCGCTTCGCCAACTATGACAAGGGCGGAGAAGAGCACTTCAACATCATCTCAGCGCTTCACAAAGCGGTGCGAGGAAGCGATCCGGACGGGGCGCTCTATTGGCTGGCCCGCATGATCGACGGTGGAGAGGATCCGCTCTACATCGCGCGCAGGCTGGTCCGCATGGCCTGAGGATATCGGAATGGCCGACCCGGCGGCGCTGCAGGTGACGGTGGCAGCGCGGGACGCATACCACTTTCTGGGGTCCCCGGAGGGGGAACTGGCGCTCGCGGAAGCCACGATCTATCTCGCGACGGCTCCCAAGTCGAACCGCACGTACAAGGCCTGGTCGGCTGCTCTCGAGCGCGCGCGCGAAAC
>SMVB01312491.1_pt1 | contig 11908 bp, 9 predicted proteins | sample 2456461 | NCBI WGS metagenome assembly SMVB01 (sample SAMN11095934, study PRJNA526329) | marine sediment metagenome | biome: Marine sediment; feature: Surficial sediment; material: Deep marine sediment; isolation source: Hadal surficial sediment | place: Pacific Ocean | collected 2014-05 | depth 0-1...
AATTTGAAAAATACATAGTTTTATTTAATAAAGAATTCGGCACACAGGCCCTGTTTATTGAAAAATTATCTGTGGAGATTTTTAAACTTCTACTTAACTTTGAAGATATTAATTCCTGCTTTTTTTTGAGATCACAGAGCAAACTGGTCTTTATTTTCAACGAAGGGAAGGATCAAATAACTTTTTTTGGCAGAATTAAATCAGCAAAAAAACAAAATGCAAACCCGAGATTCGTTCAACTTTTCAAGCTGGCAGTTATTTCGGCAAACAATAAAACTGAGTTCAAGGATAATACTGGCAGAAATATCAATATTGAAGAAGTAGTCGTACAAATAATAAGGTGGCTTGTTTCTTGAAAACTTTAGAGAACTACGTGTGTTAGAGCAACCAAACCCAGAATTGTAGCAATTAAACCGATTATACAGAGGATATATATAAATCCTTCAAATTCGTGTTCTTCCATAGCGGGAGGAATTATAATAAATTATTTAACTTTGTAAAGATTATATATTTCAATTTTTCTTGAAAGAATAGATTAATTTTGTTATTTTGTTTATATGATTGAATATATTGAGCCTATTTTCAGGCCTCCTAGCGAAGGTAAGAGTTTTTTACTTCAGGCAACCATCGGATGTTCTCATAATAACTGCACATATTGCGCAATGTACAGAAAGGACGAACAGAAGTTCAGGGTCCGTTCTATGGATGAAATTAAATCAATAATAGATGAGGCTTCTGAGTTTGGTCATATAACAGAACGTGTATTTATAGCAGATGGAAACGCACTTGTTCTTTCTCAAAAAAAGCTTGTAGAGATAATGCAGTACCTAAATGAAAAGTGTTCCAGACTTAAAAGAATCAGGATGTACGCCAATGTGGGAGATATATTGAGAAAAGGCGTAGAAAATTTAAAAGAGTTAAAAAAGCATGGTCTCGATATGGTTTATATAGGCTTTGAGAGTGGTGATGATGTAGTGCTTGAAAGAATAAAAAAGGGCGCCACTCATGAGCAAACTGTGCAAGCCTCCAAAATTCTTAAAGAAGTAGGTATAGAAAACTCGGCGATGGTGCTGCTTGGTATGGGCGGGACAGAGCGTAGTGAAATTCACGCTCGAGAAACCGGGAGATTGCTTACAGAATGTGACCCGGAATATGTAGGAGCTTTATCCCTTCAGATAAGACCCGGTGCCCCATTGTATAAAGAGTGGGAAGAAGGGAAATTTGAACTACCGGATAAGTTCCAGATGATAAGGGAACTAAAAATTATTGTTGAAAACACAGAGCTTACTGATGGATACTTCTTTGCAAACCATATCTCTAATTATCTTCCGGTAAAAGCCCGTTTCCCACGTGATAAACAAAAGGTTCTAAACGATATCAATGAAGTATTAGATAGCGGAGATGAGTCTTTGCTGCGCCCTGATTTTTATAGAGATGTAATAAATCAATATTAGAATCAATTTTTTAAAAGGAGCAATGATATGCCAAGATTAGCTGCAATTTCACCTGTTTGGGGCTGCAAAGTAGAAGATTTAAGAGCTTTAGCCAAGATTGCAGAGGATGGAGGATTTGAAGCAATTTTTTCTCCTGAAGTCGCTCCTTATAGTGCGATTTCAAATGCACAGGTATTTGCAGAAGCAACATCCAAGATTAAAGTGGGCACTTGGATAACCAATATTTATATGCGTCAGCCGGTTATTGCAGCGGCTACATCACTTACAATTCAGGAAATCACTGGAGGAAGAATGATTCTGGGGCTTGGCGTTAGTCATAAACCTATAAATGATAAGTATGAAATAGACATGGGGGATCCGGTTGAATCGATGAAAGATTATGTAACTGCGGTAAGATCATTTGCAGACGGCAGCAACCCTGCGCTCAATCTTAAGAGGGAGCTTCCTAAACTTCCTGTTTATATTGCAGGCCTTACAAAAGGAGCCGCGACACTGGCCGGAGAGGTCGCAGACGGCCTCATGCCCTATATGGCAACACCGGACTATATGAAAACTCTAAAGGGGTATGTAGCAGAGGGAGCAAAAAATGCCGGACGTGATCCATCGGAAATAGACATAACAAACGGTATACCTTCATTTGTTTCAGATGATCTGGAAGCCGCTTTAAAATCTGCAAAAAGAGGGCTTTCTGCTTACGTTAGGTTTCCTTTCTATCAAAGACTGTTTAGAAGTATCGGATTTGGCGATGTAATAGATCAGATACAGGGAGGCGCGAAACCTGCTGAAGTATTTAGCGATGAACTTGTAGAGGCTTTCGCTCTTGTTGGTCCTGCAGACAAATGCAAAGCCAAACTACAGGAGTTTTATGATTCCGGTGTTGATCTTGCTATTATAGTTCCAAGTCCTGTAGGTAAACAGAGTAATGTAGAAGTGATGGAAAATACTGTAAAGGCTTACGCCGGCTAGATTTTAATAATTTCACCAATAATAATACAAATGCCCGATTACTAGATCGGGTATTTGTATATTATATCCTACCTGTATAACCTCTTATATAAATTTCTAAATAGTTTATAATGATATAATTTTTATTGATAAGTGAGATATTGCTAGTTTTAGAAAATGCCAATAAGGGTTCATAATTAGGGGATGGATTTGCAATTCATTTATAAAATCTTTTATGTAATGATACTATGATTAAAATTTTCTATCTTGTTTTATTCTGTGCATTTTTTTTTATTATTTCTTGTGGAGATGATAAACCGCAAGTCACACCTCCCGATATACCTGTGTATAAAACAAAAGCCAGGGATGTTCCTATTTACAAGGAATTCGTCGGTGAAACTCTGGGTTTTAAAGATATAGCAATAAGAGCCAGAGTTGAAGGCTACTTAGAGGAAATACACTTTGAAGAAGGATCTTACGTAGAAAAAGGTGACTTTTTGTATACCCTCGAAAGCCAGCAGTACGATGCAGCAGTAGCCGAAAAGATGAGTTTGCTAGCCAGACAGATTACACTTCTAGCTAATGCAAAAAGTGAATTGGATAGGATAAGGCCTCTAGCTGAGGAAAATGCAGTAAGCCAGAGTGATCTTGATTCTGCTGTGGCTCGCTACAAAGCTGAAATTGCTTCTGTTGAAGCTGCGCAGGCTAATCTTGATGCAGCGGAAATTCAGCTTGGTTATACCAAAATTCATTCTCCTATCTCAGGAATTATTGGAAAAACAATGGCTAAAGTTGGCGATTTCGTCGGGAAAAATCCAAACCCAGTGATACTTAACATTGTTTCCAGAATTGATAGTATCTTAGTGCAGTTTTTTCTCACTGAAAACGAATATTTACAGGCTGCGCGTAGGATTATTGCGGGATCCGACTTGGCTGAGAAGGGAGAATCAGATAAAGAAGGTGATGATCTCGAGCTTATATTATCCGATAACACCACCTATAAACACAAAGGCAAGTTTGATTTCATAGACCGGAGTATTGACCCCACAACAGGCGCTATACTCCTTCAGGCATCGTTCCCAAACCCCAATAAGCTGTTAAGACCGGGGCAATTCGCCAAGGTGAGGATAAAAGTAAAAGTTGTAGAGAACGGAATCCTAGTACCTCAGCGCTGCGTTTCGGAACTTCAAGGCCAGTTCAGTGTGCTGGTTGTTAACAAAGAAAATAAAATTGAAACCCGTCAAGTTAAAGTTGGACCTACAATCAAAGAGTTCTGGTTAATAGATGAAGGTTTAAAGCCGGGTGAAATGGTTGTATACGAAGGACTTCAAATAGTAAAAGAAGGTATGACTGTCAATCCCCAAATTGAAGATATAAAAATACCGGACCTGGAAAGCCGCTAAACACAATGGGCAATTTTTTTATAAACAGGCCTATAGTAGCCATGGTAATAGCCATCATCATGGTTATATTGGGTGTTGTGTTTATGGGAGGCTTGCCTATTGAGCAGTATCCTAACATTACCCCCCCGATTGTTGAAGTAAGAGCCACATTCACAGGAGCAAGCGCCGTTAATGTAGAAGATTCCGTCACAGCTCCTCTTGAGCAGGAAATAAACGGCGTCGATAACATGATATACATGAAATCGACAAACTCCAACGACGGTACAATGCTGATACAGATCTCATTTGAAATAGGCACTGACCCGGATATGAATACCGTGTTCACGCAGAATAGGGTTGCCGCTGCAATGGCAAAACTTCCCGAAGAGGTAAAAAGACTCGGAGTAGTAACTGAAAAATCACTTCCCAATATTTTAATGATTATAACACTCACTTCTTCGGACGGACGGTATGATCAGAACTTTCTCGGAAACTATGCCCTTATAAACATCCAAGACATAATGGCACGTATCAAAGGAATCGGAAGAGTAGTCGTATTGGGTGCAAGTGACTACTCCATGCGTATATGGATAAAGCCCGACCGTCTTGCTCAACTGGGTATTACTGTCCCCGAGATTGTAGACGCAATTAGACAACAGAATGTCATTGTTCCAGGCGGAAAGTTTGGTGCGGAACCGGCACCTCCGGGAACGGAGTTTACATATACTGTAAGGTTGCCCGAACGCCTTCAATCACCTGAAGAATTTGGTGAGGTCGTAATCAGAACAACCGAGGGAGGCGCTCAAGTAAAGATTAAGGACGTAGCCAGGGTAGAACTCGGTGTAGAAACATATAACGCGTTTACGAGACTAAACGGTAAAGAATGCACGATTATCGCCCTTTACCAGGCACCGGGTTCAAACGCTACTGCGCTCGCTGCAACAGTTAAAAAAACAATTGAGGATATGTCAGTATCATTCCCCGAAAGTATGGTGTACGACATATCACTCGATACTACCCTAGCCATTACTGCGGGCATCAAAGAAATTGTTATTACATTAATAATAGCTCTCATACTCGTAATATTAGTAGTATTTATATTTATTCAAGACTGGAGAGCGGCATTAATTCCCACAATTGCAATCCCCGTGTCATTGGTTGCGGCGTTTATGATATTCCCCCTTATAGGATTTACGATTAACGTTCTCTCTCTATTGGGGCTCGTGCTGGCAATCGGAATTGTGGTTGACGATGCAATAGTAGTGGTCGAAGCCGTACAGCTAAATATCGAAAAGGGTATGACATCCAGAGAAGCAACCTTACAGGCAATGAGTGTGGTAACTGCTCCGATTATAGCAACCACACTAGTTCTTGTAGCGGTGTTTATCCCCGTTGCCTCAATGGGTGGAATTACGGGGAGCTTGTATCAGCAATTCGCTATAACTGTTGCGGTATCCGTAGTATTCTCCTCAATAAATGCGCTTACGCTTAGCCCCGCGCTGTGCAGGTTGCTTCTGCGCAAGCGCCAACCCTCCACTGGAATGCTTGGGAGATTCTTCGAGAAATTTAATGACGGCTTTGATAAGTTAACAGATAAATATGTAGGGCTTACACGAGTAGTAGCAACAAATATTAAAAAAGGAATAATGTTCATAATCATTGTGGTGATAGGATTAGCTGTGCTCGGGAAACTGATACCGGGGGGATTTATGCCCGAGGAGGACATGGGATATCTGTTCGTGAACATTCAACTTCCTGACGCGGCGTCACTCCAAAGATCTGACGTTGTGAGTAAAAAGGTCGAGGGTATTCTTGCAAAGTACGATCAGATTGAATATGTCACTGCGGCAACAGGATTTAGTATGTTATCGGGGAGTTTTACTTCAAACTCCGCTTTTCTTTTTGTATCGCTTAAAAGCTGGGATGAGCGTGATGAGACAGCAAATGAGATTGTGGGGCTATTAAACGCGGACTTCCGCAAAAATGTTAATGAAGCTCAGGTATTTGCGTTTGGCCCTCCTGCAATCCCGGGTTTAGGAAACGGCTCAGGCTTCACGATAATGATTCAGGATAAGGGGGGAAACACTCCTGAATATCTTGCACAAGAAACTCGTAAATTTATGCAGGCAGCTATGCAAAGACCCGAAATCGGAGCAATATTTACCACCTTCCGCCCTAATGTGCCTCAGAGGTTCATGGATATAGACACGGATAAAGCACTTAAAGCCGGCATTCCATTAAATAACATTTACGATACCGTAGGAGCTTTTCTGGGAGGCAGTTACGTAAACGACTTTACAAGGTTCGGCAGACTGTATAAGGCCTACGTTCAGGCTGAACCTGAATATAGACAAAACCAAGAGCAGGTAAATCTCTTTTATATTTTGAACTCTAACGGTGATAGCGTACCACTCGCGGCATTTGTGAACATCGAGGCTATCACGGGACCCGATTTTACAAACAGATTTAACTTATACCGATCCGTTGAACTTACAGGGGCTCCGGCCCAAGGATATACATCGGCTGAATCTCTAGGTGTACTGGAGGAAGTCGCTAGTGAGGTTTTGGCAGCAGATATGGGTTATGCGTGGAGCAATATGTCATACCAAGAAAAAGAAGCTTCCGGTGCAGCCGGCGTCGTATTTGTATTCGCACTAGTATTCGTATTTTTGATTCTCGCTGCTCAGTATGAAAGCTGGACACTCCCCTGGAGCATTCTTCTCGGAACGCCATTTGCCATCTTCGGAGCATTCTTCGCTCTTTTCATTGCTAGACTATTCAGCGCGAGCTACGAGCTTAATATATTTGCCCAAATTGCACTTGTAATGTTAATAGCTATGGCCGCAAAGAACGCCATTTTGATTGTTGAATTCGCAAAACTCGAGTTTGATCAAGGACTATCACTCTATGATGCCGCGATAAAAGCGGCGCACATTAGATTCAGGCCGATATTAATGACGGCATTCTCTTTTATTTTGGGTGTATTTCCTCTGGTAGTTGCATCTGGTGCAGGTGCAGAAGCAAGGGTTGTTATGGGTATGGCACTGCTTGGAGGTATGATTTTTGCAACTGCATTAGGAGTATTCTTCTATCCCATGCTTTTTGTTTTTATAGGTAAAATTGGCAAGTACGAGGAAAAACGTGACTCGCAGTCGCTACTTACAAAAGGTTTAAAATGAATTTTTTACAATCAGCAATATATATAATCTTAATTATATCTGTGCTTCCGGCATTTCTTACAAGCTGCATGGTAGGTCCGGATTTTAAGCGACCTGTGATGGATCTTCCTGATAAATATAGATTCTCAGAAGAAAAATCAGCTGAGATTGTAAATTTAAGATGGTGGGAACTATTTAATGATCCTATTCTTCAATCTCTTGTAAATACTGCTCTTGAAGAGAATAAAGATATCCGCATTGCAATTGCCAGAATTGAACAAGCAAGGGCTTCACTGGGTTTTACCAGAGCTGATATGTACCCATTTATAGATATAGAAGCTGGGGCTAATAAGGGTACATTTTCAGGAGGCAGGAGGTCGGAAACTACTGATAATACAGCATTTGCTGCACCTATAGTTAGCTGGGAGCTTGATATCTGGGGTAAGCTCAGGAGAGCAACCGAGTCATCGAGGGCAGACCTGCTGGCTTCTGAATACGCTATGAGATCGATTCAGATAAGCCTCATAGCAGAGGTTGTAGGCACATATTTTTTGTTGTTAGATTTTCACAAGAGATTAGAAATATCGGAAAGAACGCTCGAGTCCCGAATTGAAAGCCTACATATAATTCAAAGGCGTTTTGAAGAGGGAATAATTGCTGAAATCGACGTAAATCAAGCAGAAATTCAGAAGGAAACTGCTGCGGTTGCTATACCTTTAAACAGGCGACTTATTGCTCAGACTGAAAACGCTTTAAGCGTTCTGCTAGGCCAATTTCCGGATGAAATAGAAACAGGGATTGATCTCTATAGTCAAGTTGTAACTCCTGATATACCTGTTGGACTACCTTCATCTCTTCTTGAAAGACGACCTGACATACTGGCTGCTGAATATTCATTTAAAGCCCAGACTGAACTTATTGGTGTTGCTGTTGCGCTTAGACTGCCTTCAATAAATTTAACCGGTAGTCTCGGTGCGTCTAGCAGTGAACTTGCTTCCATGACATCAGAAGGATTTGTCTGGTCTGTCGGTGCAAGTCTATTTGGCCCCATCCTTAACTTCAATAAGAATATAAGCAGGGTTGAATTGGAGGAAGCACAAACAAGACAGGCATTATATGAATACGAACTTACAGTACTGAATGCTTTTAGAGAGGTATCGGATTCACTCAATGAAATACAAACATATAGAAATCAGATTGCCGCCGTGAAACGCAAGTATAGTGCTGCTAAGAATGCTGAATACCTTGGTAAGATGCGCTACGATAAGGGTGTGAGCAGTTACCTCGAAGTATTAGAAACCGAGCGTGCTTTATTTGATGTAGAGTTAGAGCTATCCGCCACAACTCAGGAATACTATAATTCATATGTTAGATTCTATAAAGCGCTGGGCGGCGGCTGGATCTCAAGGGAAGAAGAGCAAGAGGCAACCAAACATGAAACTCAACAAGAGGGGTCAGAAGATTCAGAATAAACTGTAATATTATATAAAGCTGTGCTTTAGATTAAACAGTTTTAATAGTGGCATTTTATGATTCAAATAATTATTGGCATATCTACGGTTATAGCTACAGTTTTTATACAGTCTATAACTGTAATCCTAGTATTAAGATATCTGTTTTCTGTAGTGTCTGAGGGTAGAGTGGGGGGTGGTTTCTTCAAAGATGCAATGCTACTATCATCTTTAATGGTTATTATATTTTGTGGGCACTTAGTACAAATTGGATTATGGGCTGAAGTATTCAGGGCCTGTGGTGAGTTTGAGGATTTTTCTTCTGCATTTTATCATTCAATGGTCAATTTTTCTTCCCTGGGTTACGGAGATATTGTGATGAGTGAAAAGTGGAGACTTCTTGGCTCATTGGAAGCGGTTAATGGAATATTAATGTTTGGTATTTCTACGGCTGTATTTTATGCAATAATAAGACGCATCTTTACAAAGAGAATAATGAAAATGATAAATTCCGATACTAACGACGCCAAGAAGTCTGAAAACTTGAAAAGCTTTTTTTCGGATGGGGGAAGAAATTAAAAAAATATTAAATGTTATCAATCTAGAGCAGTAATTACCTATATTACTCTGACTCAACATTTTAATTATTAGATAATGTTTTTAAAAAGATATTCATGTGATCATGAAAGACGGGAAGATTTATAAGAATATGTTGTAGTGCTCGATTGATTTCTGCGCAAAACGATATAAACAATAACTATAAAACTGGAGAAAGAAATATGTTAATACAACAAAGAAATAGGGTGTTCATTGCATCCATTACAATTGCTGTAGTGCTTTTAAGTGCAGCGTCATCCATTTTTGCGGCAGAACCAAAATATAAAGCTGACGTACCGGTAGGCCTGATAACGCCCGATAATGTGCAGACGGAATTTCTGGGCGAACTTGATTTCTTTGATGGTATGCCCAGCGAGTCAACGGTTAAGAAAACGTACGATTTTCTTGATCTGTTGCGCGGGGTAGAGGTATTTTTGAATGGTATGCCTGCCGCATCGGTGTATGCCATGCTTGAGGGCCAGAAACAGGCCGGAGCAACACCGGGTGATCTGGTTTTACTTGAGAATCTCATGGATGCTCGCACTCTGTTCCTTACACCACAAACCACAACGCCTTATGCTTTCGCAGAACTCGATTTGAAAAATGGGCCGCTTGTCGTTGAGATTCCTCCTGGTGTTCTTGGCGGGGTTGATGATGCTTTTTTCCTTCATGTAAGTGATGTTGGAGTGACAGGCCCGGATAAAGGCAAAGGCGGCAAATATCTATTTGTGGGGCCTGATTATGATGGTGATATTCCAGAAGGCTATTTTGTTGCCCGGTCAAAAACTTATCGTCACTGGTTGTTCATGCGTGTTTTTGTTAAAGATGGTGACATTGCTGCATCTACACAAGGACTTAGAGATATTTTTCATGTCTATCCTTTAGCACAGGCGGAAAATCCACCCAAACAAAAGATTCATAATGTGTCGGGGAAACAGTTTAACACTATCCATGCAAACGATGTAACGTTCTATGATGAATTAAACGCGGTTGTACAATACGAGCCAGCTGATGCCTTTAATCGTGAACTCGTTGGTTTATTTGCGTCTATTGGTATTAAGAAAGGTGAAAAGTTTGCACCCGATGCTCGAATGAAAAAAATACTGACCGAAGCAGCGGTAATCGCCAATGCTACTTCTCGTTCTATTTTATTTAGGCCAAGAAGTAAAAAAGTTTATTTCTACCCTGGTGAGCGTCAATGGTATTCGCCGTTTGGCGGCGGAAGCCATGAGTTCATGAATAATGGCGAACTGATGTTGGATGATCGCATCATGTTCCACTATTACGCAACTGGCATTACACCAGCGATGGCCAAGCCTAAAGTGGGTACTGGTTCAGCGTATGAATTAACAGCGCATGATTCAAAAGGTAACTATTTAGACGGTAGCAAGACCTACAAGATTACTTTGCCGAGCCCAATTCCTGCGGCCAACTTCTGGTCATTTATGGTTTATGATGGGCAAACACGCTCCATACTTGAAACTGATCAAAAAACAGGGGGTCTTGATAGTAACAATCCATCGGTTAAACCAAATAAAGACGGCTCATACACAATGTGGTTTGGACCTAAAGCGCCTAATGGACGTGAAGGCAACTGGATTCAAACGATGCCAGGAAAAAGCTGGAATGTGCTCCTACGCATTTATGGACCGGAACAAGCCTGGTTTGATAAAACATGGATGCCAGGTGATTTTGAGTTGGTTGAATAGTGAGAAAAATTATGAAGCATAAAAGAAAAAGGTACATTAAACCATATGGATAAACATGTAGGATTTCTTAAAACCACAGTAATCGGCGGGCTTATTTTTCTGATACCATTTGTGATTATAGTGTCAGTACTTGGAAAAGCTATTAAGACTATGATAGTTGTTGCCAGGCCACTTGAAAATATGATCCCGCTGAAATCTATAGGAGGAATAGCGGTTGTCCATATCCTGGCGATATTACTGCTTGTTTTTTTATGTTTCTTAGCTGGTCTGGCTGCAAGAAGTTCACTGGGCAGGCGTTCGTTTAGCTGGCTTGATTCCAAACTGATTATGATGATTCCCGGATACTCTTTTATAAAAGGTTTTACCGGAACCATGGAAAAAGATGAATCCCAAAAAGTCATGAAACCTGTTCTTGCTAAACTTGATGATCAGACCCAGCTTGGGTTTGAAATAGAGAGATTAAGTGATGGCAAGGTTGTAGTTTTTTTGCCGGGATCTCCTGACACTACATCCGGAACAGTCGCATATATGACCGAGGACAGAATAGAAAGGCTTGATATTGATTTTGCTGCAACATATAAGATTCTTCGAACTTTAGGGCGTGGTTCAGAACAAGTTATAAATTCTCTAAAAAAACCAACCTAGTAGAACAAGGAATTGATATCAGGCGTACTGGATATGTTTAATAAATCTTATTTAGTTTACAGAGCATTATTAATTGGCGTTATTGTATTTATCTGTTTGTTTGGAAAGTCTATTAATAGTTATTCATATAAGGTAGTTAAGTGGAAGGCTCTTCCTGAAGGTGTTATAGAAAAGATAGCTTTTGGATCCTGTTCTAATCAATATATAGCCCAGCCCATCTGGAAAACATTAACATATACCAGCCCTGACCTTTTTATTTCTCTTGGTGATATTATCTATGGTGATGCTGCTCCACCGGGATTTAGACCTCTTTCTTCTGAAATAAATCAGATTGAAAAAATGAAATTCGATTATTTATTTGTAAAAACAGATCCGAATTTTATAGAATTCAGGCAAAAAGTTCCAATGATGGCTACATGGGACGACCACGATTATGGCAAGAATGATGGCGGAGCAGAATTTACTCTTAAGGATCAGAGCTCCTACATGCCCGGGCTACAAAAAGGAGGTTGTAAGTCTTGATCTAACAATCGTCTGGTGATCATTACAAAAAGTTAATTGGTTTAA
>SMVB01435707.1_pt1 | contig 11908 bp, 12 predicted proteins | sample 2456461 | NCBI WGS metagenome assembly SMVB01 (sample SAMN11095934, study PRJNA526329) | marine sediment metagenome | biome: Marine sediment; feature: Surficial sediment; material: Deep marine sediment; isolation source: Hadal surficial sediment | place: Pacific Ocean | collected 2014-05 | depth...
CGCCGAGTTCGCCAACTACCGCAAGCGCGTCGTCCGCGAAAACCAGGTGCTGATCGAGCGGGCCCAGGCGGCGCTGGCCATCAAGGTGCTGGACGTGCTCGACGACCTCGACCGGATCCTCGACAACATGGACGAAACCACCCCGGCCGAGCCCTTGCGGGAGGCCATCGAAATGGTGGACAAGAAGTTGCGCAAGGAACTGGAATCGGCCGGCCTGGAGCGTCTCGACCCGACGGGCAAGCCGTTCGATCCCACCGTGCACGAAGCCGTCGCTGCAACCGCTAGCCCCGACCGGGCACAGGACGACCACGTTAGTGCCACCTTCCAGCCGGGCTATTTGTTCAAGGGGACGCTGATCCGTCCGGCGAGGGTTCAGGTGTACTCCGACCAGGACCAGGGCTGAGCGTGGCGGGGAAGGATTTCTATCAGGTTCTGGGCGTCCCCGACTCGGCATCCGAGGCCGAGATCAAGAAGGCCTACCGGCGCCTGGCCAAGCAGTACCACCCGGATGCCAATCCCGACAACCCCCAGGCGGGTGAGCGCTTCAAGGAAATCTCCGAAGCGCACTCGACGCTGTCCAACAGCGAGAAACGCAAGAAATACGACCGGATGCGCAAGTACGGGGCCTTCATGGGTGGCGGTCGGCCGGGAGCGGGGCGTGCTCCGGGAGGGCCGGGTCCGGGTGGAGCCCAGGATTTCGATTTCGACTTTGGCAATCTGGGCAGCATGGGTGGCCTGGGTGACATCTTCTCTTCCATCTTCGGAAGGGGAAAACAGCCCGAACCCACGGCGCAGCACCTGGAGACGATCCTCGAAGTGCCGTTTCGGATCGCTATGCTCGGGGGGAAGGTGCCGGTCACGCTGCCGGTCACCGAGAGCTGTCACACCTGCCACGGGTCCGGGGGGGCTCCGGGTGCCTCGTTTACCACCTGCAGCGAATGCCAGGGTCGCGGGTCGGTGTCATTCGGCCAGGGTGGCTTTGCCGTCAATCGGCCGTGTCCCGCTTGCCGGGGGAAGGGGAGGACGCCGTCCAAGTCGTGTCCCACCTGCCGGGGCACCGGCGAGCTTCGCTCGCAACGCAAAGTGATGATCACCGTGCCACCCGCCACCGAGTCGGGTACCAAGGTGCGGCTCAAGGGCCAGGGCCAGCAGGCAGCGGGTGGGGGCAAGGCGGGTGACCTGTTCATCACCTTCGAGGTCAAGCCAGATCGGTTCTTCCGCAAGGAAGGACTGGACCTCATCTGTGAAGTGCCGATCAACATTGCCCAGGCCATGCTGGGGTCGAAGATCAAGGTCCGCACCCTGGGCGGCAAGAAAGTGCTGCTGCGCATCCCCCCGGGAACGCAGCCGGGTCGCAAGTTCCGCATCAAGGGGCTGGGCCTGGAAAAGAACGGCCGCAAGGGCGACCAACTGGTGCAGGTGGACGTCAAGATGCCCGAGAAGCTGTCATCTAGTGAGGAGAAGTTGCTGAAGGAGTTTGCTGAGAAGGCGGGGATGAAGTACTAACGGGCGGTAAGGGCGGTAACAGGCGGTAGGCAGCATGGTAGGTTGTCAACTTCCTCTTAGTCCTCTTTTCCCTCTTAGCCCTCTCTGTTCTCCACCCTCACCCGCACGCTGCCATCACCGCCCACGGCGAGGGTCAAGATGGTGCTCACGATCCCAATGATCACCCCGCCCCAGAACGCCGGCCAAAACCCGTCCACGTAGAACCCCAGGTCGAACAACCCCGAAATCCACGCCGTGAGCCTCAGCATCAGCGCGTTGATCACCAGCGTGAACAATCCCAGGGTTACCAGCACCAGGGGACAGGTGAGCATGGTGAGGAACGGGCGCACGAAGCTGTTCACCAGGCCCAGCGTGGCCGCCACCAACAGGAACCGCACCGGCCCCTGCTCGAAGTGAAGTCCCGACACCAGTTCCACAGCCGCGTAGATGGCCAGGGTGTTCACCAGAAGCCGGACTACCAGACTGCGCGCTTGGTGCCGGTTCAAGCGATGACCCCGCCGCCGAGTACCAGGCTGCCGTCATCGCCGCCATAGAGCACGCCCGACTGTCCCGGAGAGATGGCCTTGGCGGGCTGCTGCAGCGCCAGGGATAGCGAATCGTCCCCGCGTGCCAGCACCGTGGCCGGCAACGCCCTGGACCGGTAACGGATCTGCACCATACACTCGTCGCCGGTCTGCAGTGGCGTCCCCAACCAATTGAGTTCTTCCAGGTCGACACGGTGTCCCACCAGCTCCTCTGACGAACCGATGACCACCTGTCGCTCTTCGGGGCGGATGTCGACCACATACATTGGCTGGGCAAACCCGCCGGGGAGCCGCTTCCGCTGCCCGATGGTATAGCGGGCAAAACCCTGATGCTCGCCGATCACCTCGCCGCTGGTGGTTACCAGCGGACCCGGACTGAGCGCGGGCGCGTCGGCCGGGAGGTGTTGCTGCAGCACGCCGACGTAGTCGTCATCCGGCACGAAACAGATCTCCACGGACTCTTTCTTGTCCGCAGTGATCAGGCCCAGTCGCCGGGCGTACTCCCTCGTTTCGGCTTTGGTCAGATCGCCCACCGGAGTGAGCATCCGGGCCACCACCGCGCGGTCGATGCCCCAGAGGAAGTAACTCTGATCCTTCTGGGGATCGAGGCCGCGGTACAGGCTGCCATTGCGGCGCCGGACGTAGTGCCCGGTGGCGATGTAGCGGCACTCCAGGGCGTCGGCGTGGGCCAACAGGTCGCGGAACTTGGTGAACGAGTTGCAGCGGACGCAGGGAATGGGTGTCCGTCCCCGGCTGTACTCGCTCACGAAATTCTCGATGACGTGGCGGGCGAACCGGTCTTCGAAATTGAGCACGTAGTGTGGTATGCCGAGCCCGTGGGCCACGTCGCGCGCGTCGTTGATGGAGTCGAGCGAGCAGCAGGGCCGGTCGGGCACGGTGTCGCCGTAGCAGAACAGCTTCATGGTGGCGCCCACCACCTCATACCCCTGTTCCACCAGCATGGCCGCCGCCACCGAGCTGTCGACCCCGCCCGACATCGCCACCAACACCTTCTCAGCCACGGGCCACCCCCGCTCCCAGCGCTCCCGCCAGCTTGCGCACCTTTGCCACACACCCGGGCACCACGTCGGCCGCGCGCACGATGTCATCGCTCGACGACTCGTGGCCCAGGCTGAAGCGAATGGCCGTGACCGCCTGCTCCGCCGAAATGCCCATGGCGGTGTGTACGTGGGAGGGCTCCACCGCGCCGGTGGTACAGGCGGATCCGGTGGACACGGCGATACCCGCCAGGTCGAGGTGCATGATCATCGCCTCGCTGTCGGTCCCCGGGATCAGCACGTTGAGGATGTGCGGTGCCATCGGCCCGCCATCGCCCACGACCACGATATCGGAAACGGCGCTCCGCAAGTGACCCACGAGGGCATCCCGCAACAGCGCTAGCCGGGCAGCCTCATCCGCCTGCTCCGCGGCGGCCAGTTCCACGGCCAGGCCCAGACCGATGATCCCCGGCACGTTTTCCGTTCCCGGACGTACCCCGGCCTGCTGGCCGCCGCCGTGGATGATCGGCTCGAGCATGTCGGCATCGCGCACCACCAGCGCCCCGATACCCTTGGGGGCGCCGATCTTGTGTCCCGAAACTGTCAACATGGAGCAGCCGGCCTCAGCCACGTCGATGTTGACCTTGCCCACCGCCTGCACCGCATCGGTGTGGAAGGGGACTCCGGCGGCTTCACACCTGTGGCCGATCTCCTGTATCGGCTGGACTACGCCGGTCTCGTTGTTGACCCACATGATCGACACCACGGCCGGTTGGTGGATCAGGGCCTCGTCCAGCGCATCCATCTGGACGATGCCTTGCCGGGTGACCGGCAGGACGATCTCCCGCCCGCCCAACTCGGCCACAGCATGGGCGGCAGCCAGCACGGCTTTGTGCTCCACGGCCGAAACCACCACCGCCATGGCCCCGTCCCGCTTGCGGACCGCCAGCGCCGGCCCGATGACGGCCAGGTTGTCGGCCTCGGTTCCGCCCGAGGTAAACACCACCTGGCCCGGCTCCGCCCCCAACCCCTCGGCCACCTGCTGCCGGGCCCGCTCCACCCCGGCCCGCGCCGCCCGCCCAAACCGGTGCGCGCTCGAGGGATTGCCGAACGTCTCGCTCCCCAGGTAGGGCAGCATGGCGTCCAGCACCTCCGGGCGAACCGGCGTGGTGGCAGCGTGGTCGAGGTAGACGGGCGGTTGGGGCATGGGGAGGAAAATAGTCGGAAAGGGCGTGGGACGTAGGACGTAGGGCGTCGTGGTCAGATGGGCCCTGGCGGAGTTGATCGAGTCCACGCCACGCCCTACGGCCCACGCCCCACGCCCTTCGTCACATACTCACCACCCCCATCGTCACCACGTCCTCGATCAGCACCGTCTCCTCCGTGTGAAACGGCTCCCCATACCGCGTGCGGATCAGCGACCCGTAGTGGGCGTTTTGGGTTTCGATACGGGCGTAGAGATCCTGGCCGGTGGGGAAGATCTCCCCGGCGGCGGTGGCGCCCTCGAACTGGCTGGCGTAGCACTTGATGGCGGCCATCTTCTGTTCGAACTGGTCGCTGATGTCCACCACGAACGTCGGCTTGACTGGGTCTTCCCTATAGGAAAGGGCGTACAGCACCTTGTCTGGCCGGTGCGGCTCGCCGTCGGCCGGGTAGCGGGCCAGGCCGGCCAGGAAGGCCGCGTCCCGGCCGAGTTCGGCGGCGGCGCGGTGGTCGGGATGGCGGCCGACGGGGAAGGGGAGGATGATCGTCTTCGGCGTGAGCCGGCGGATGACCTCGATCACCACCCGCCGGGTCTCCTCGGTATTGTGCAACTGGGCGTCGGGCAGCCCGGCATTCAGCCGTTCCGCCACCCCAAGGATCTCCGCCGCCCGCTCCGCCTCCCTAGCCCTCAACTCGGCGCTGCCCCTGGTCCCCGTCTCCCCGGCCGTCAGGTCGAGAATCCCGGTGACATACCCCTGCTCCCGAGCTTTGAGCAGAGTGCCGGCACAGGTCAGTTCAACGTCGTCACGGTGGGCGGCGATTGCGAGGATGTCAACGGACATGGGATTCAATCCTCAGTATCTTCGATGACGGACAGCCGGTCAGGCGGACAGGCGGGCAGGCGGGCAGAAACATCCCGGGGTCTCCAACTCTGACCGCCCGACCGCCTGACCGCCGCTATTCATAGCGTAATGCCTCCACCGGATCCATCCTCGCCGCCCGCCCCGCCGGATACAGGCCGAAGACCAGTCCAATCGCAATACTCACCAGCGTAGCGATCACCGCACTCGATACGGGAATGGGAGCGCTGAGATTCAGCATGCTCTTGAGGCCCCAGCCGGCCAGCAGGCCAAGCCCGATCCCCAGGAGGCCGCCCATCAGTGTCAACGTGGCCGATTCCACCAGGAATTGCCACAGGATTTCCCGGCGTCGGGCGCCCAGGGCCTTGCGCAGGCCTATTTCGCGGGTGCGGCTGGTGACGGACACCATCATGATGGCCATCACCCCGATGCCGCCCACCAGGAGGGCAACGCCCGACAGCGCCACCATGACGCCGAAGAAGGCGTTGGTCAGAGTGTCGATGACTTCGAGGATTTGGTCTTGGGTGATGATGTCGAAGTTGTTGGGCTGTCCCGGCCGCAGGTTGCGGGTGCGTCGCAGGGCCACCATGGCCATATCCTGCGCCCGGTCCACCGTCACCCGTTCGGCACCCTTGACCGCCAGAAACAGGGCGTTGGTTTCGTCGTAGCGGAAGTTGCGCTTGGCCAGACGGAACGGCACGATGCCACCGGTCTCTTGGCCCGGGGGTTCGAAGATGTTCTCTGGCCGTTGGTAGATGCCGATGACCCTGAGGGCCACGCCGCCCACACGCACCACCTTGCCGACGGGTCGCATCTGCCCGAACAGCCGGTCGGCCACGTCGATCTCCAGGACGATGACGGGGTCTCCCGACATTTCCGCAGGACTGAAGAACCGTCCCGCGAGCAGCGTTCCTCCGGCGATCTCCATGTAGTTGCGGTCTGCCGCCCAGATGGTCATCTGTTGGGTGCGGACACCCTGATACTCGAGTCGCTGAAACACCTGGATCCAGATGCCGGCGTAGTCGATGTCCGCCACCCGCTGCAACGCCTTGGCGTCCGCTTCACTCACCACGGGGCGGATGCGGACCTCGTAGGGGAGGTTGGTCGGATCGATGGGTGTCTGCGAAAAGAACCGCATGACGTAGAACACCCGCGGGCCGGCGATCTCGAGCGCGGTGAAGATCTGCGAGCGGATCCCTTGGACGATCGATGCCATGGCCATCACCGTGGCCACGCCGATGACCACGCCGAGAACCGTGAGCGCCGACCGGGTGCGGTTGGCGCGCATGGCGTCGAGGGCGATCAGCACCCCCTCCATAACGCGATTCAACGGCTCCACCAGCCACCTCATTCGGCGCTCAGGGCGATGATGGGGTCGAGGCGGGCCGCCCGGCGAGCGGGGTAGACTCCGAAAAGGGTGCCGGCTCCGGCGCCGAGCGCCATGGCCAATACCACCGACCACCAGGTGATCCGGGCCGGCAGGGGTGTCAACGCCGACATGGCCGACGCCATTGCCCACCCGGCGATCACGCCGAGGAGTCCGCCCACCATGGAGAGCACGATGGCCTCGATCAGAAATTGCCGGTGGATGTCGTGTCGCGTGGCGCCGATGGACTTCCTGAGACCGATCTCACGGGTGCGTTCGGTGACCGACATCAGCATGATGTTCATGATGACGATGCCACCCACCACGATCCCGATGCCCACCACCGTCGGCACCACGGCGAACAACACCCTCGTCAGGCTGCGCCAGAACGCCACCAGGGCATCCGCCTTGTCTATGGCAAAATCGTTGTCTTCCCCCGGCCGCAATCGGTGCGCCATACGCATGGCTTCTTCGGCGCGCCGCATCCCCGACTCGATGTCGGCCGCGGAGCGCATCTTGACGGCCACCACCGTGGTCCGGCGCCGGCCGTAGATCGACTTGAAGGTAGAATAGGGCATGAGGACGAAGCCGTCGAACGACTGTCCCAGAACCCGGCCCTTCTTGGCGATCACTCCCTTGACCGTCATCTCCCGTCCGCCGATTCGAATCCTCTTGCCGATGGCCCGCTCAGGCAAGCCGAACAGGCTGTCGGCGATGCCGAACCCGAGGACCACGACCGGGCGCCGCTCGATGACATCGCGGTCGTTGAGTGGTTCCCCGGCGGTGAAGCGGTAGTCGCGCACGATTTGATACGGTGGGGTGATGCCGAACACCAGTACGTCGCGGATCGACCGGTTGCGGTAGGCCGCCGTACTTGACGGCGTCGGCCAGCCGGACTGGAACGCCACGGCCTCCGCGTCGGGAAGCGCGCGCTCGACGGCGCGGGCGTCGTCGAGCGATATCAGCGGCCGTTTGCGGATCCGCTTGATGTCTTCGTCGCTCAGGAGCCCGACCGTGATGGGACTGCGGCGAACATGGAAGCTGTTGGTGCCGATGACCGCGTCGGTGATGTTCTCGCGGACGTAGGCGTTCATCCCCTGGATGATGGCCACCACGGCCACCAGGAAAGCCACCGACACGATCACGCCGAGCAGGGTAAAGAACGACCGCAACTTGGCGCCGGCAATGGCCTGCAGGGCGAGGCGGATGGCTTCCAGGAATGGCATGGTGGGAACTTAGGTCAGGACATGGGAAACTAGAAATTGGAGATTCGCTGTGGGCTATGGGCTGTGGGCTGCCACCTACTCCTCCCCCCATGCCCGAATAAACTCCTCGTCCTCCACCGCAAGCCCGTCCGCAATCCGATTGATGTAATTGAAGTAGGCGATGACCTGGGTAGCATCGTGGATGGCGGTGTCATCGAACCCCTGCTTGCGCAGGGTGTCGAGGTCGGCCGGGGTCACCGAGGCGGGGCCGGCCGTGAGCTGTTCCGCGTAACGGCACAACGCCTGGTTGGCGGGACTCAGCGGGGCCTTGGTCCAGTCGCGCACCACCTGATGGATGAACGCGTCCGCCTCCTCCTCGGCGATGGCAAAGTCCCGGGTGACCTCGGCCCGGAGGTCGTGCGCGTGTGCGCGGATTCAGTAGCGGCAGTGGTTGACCCGCGACACCACCACGGCGATGAGTTCCCGTTGCCCACGTGACAGCGGCGAGGTGCCGTACATCACGGCGGCGTAGAAGTCCATCGAAGTCCGCAGTACCCGCGGGTTGAGGCTCATGATGTCCACGATGTGCCAGATCCGGCCCGCGCGCTTGACGGCGGCCTCGAGTTGCTGCTTGAGGTATCCGGTGGCCTCGTCTAGGCCGATGGTCCTGATCCAGGGCATGGCTGTTCCGCGGTCAGAGCATCCGGCGCTTGTACAGGTCGTCCAGCACCGCTTCGGTAAGCCCCTTGATGACCTCCTCCTCGGAGCCCGGGTTGAAGCTGTCGGAAATGCCCGACCACAACAGCCGGGAATCCTTCTGGTAAATGTTGGTCTCGAGCCGGATCACCGTGGATTCAGCCAGATAGCCGGGCGTCGACATGACGCTGTAGCCGTAGTTGTAATAACCGTAAAATCCGCCGTAGTACATGGGTCCCATGTACCCGGTGCCCTGGACGTAGGTACGGTCCACGTCGGAGCCCAACAGCCGGGTAACCAGGATGGCGTCGATCTCGTGGTCCTTGACGTACCGGGCGATGGCGGTCGAGTCTATCCGGCCCACGCCCAGTTCCGCCGCCGCGGAGAACGCCTGGACCTTTTCCTTCTTGAACTGCTCGACGAAGTAATTTTCGAAGGATTTCCGGATGTCCGGATCAGGGCTCACGCCGATGACGAGAACGTTGTCGATCGGATCTCCGTCCCACACCGGATCGGCCCACACGTCGGTGAGTTGCGTGCTCCGGCCGCAGCCAAGGACGACGAGCACCATGGTGGCGGCGAGGGGTATCACGCGGCGAATGGACATTACGGCTTCCTTTGATGTTGGGTGCCTCGGATTCTAACCCGGCGGCCCCGAGGAGGCCACGGCGCGCCGTCCAGCTCCTTCCCATCCTCCCGGGGGGAGGGCACATTGCAGGCCTATGCACCTGAAGTCACTCAGCCGCAAACGCTTGTGGCCCTTGCCCGGGCGGTCGTTCATCGTGGCCGGTCTCCTCTTGGCCACCACGCCGGTGGCGCGGTCCGACCCGCTGATCATCACCCGGGCTATGACGGCCACCACCATCGCCGAGTTCTTCGTCGAGCGGGATTCCGTGCTGGTGAAGCTGGAGATCGGGCTGGCGGATCTGCCGGCGTTCCGCAACATGCTGCCGCCGGAATTGCTCGAGCGCCTCGAAGGCAGCGCCTCGCCCATGGCCGAGCGGCTGACGCGGTTCTTCAGGGACGACCTCACCATAACCACCGGTAGCGGCACTCCTCTCCCTGGGAGACTGCTCAGCCTCTCGGCACGTCCACGGATTCTGCGCGACGAGGTCACCGGCAACCCTCTCCCCAACCAGGATGAAGCGGCGGATATGGTGTTGGTGGCCACGGCATCCTACCCGCTGTCCGGCAAGCCGGACACCTTGGTGTTCAGTCCGCCGGGCACCAGTCCCAGGGCCACCGGGCCGATAGCCAACATTGGATTCGTGGTGTACCACGAGGGCATACCGGTCAACGACTTTCGTTACTTGGCTCCGGACATGACCCTGGGACTTGACTGGGACGACCCCTGGTACAGCCGCTTCACCCTGCGAGCCCTCCGGCGTCAGTTCTACGCCCCGCTCTCGGCCTACCTGTACATCGAACCGCACGAGGTGCGTAAAGAGATAGTCTTCCGCCCCCGCGACCTGCAGCGGTGGACCGACCTCGGCCTGGCCGGGAAGGACAGCATCTCGGTGGCAGAGCAGGGGGAGATCAAGCGCCGCGTGGTGGCGTTCCTGGATCGACACAACCAGGTAACCATCGATGGGCGTCCGGTCGAAGGCCGCCTCGACCGGGTGCATTTCATTTATAGGACGCTGAGAACCACCGGGGTGATCGACCCGCCGCGCGATCTGCGGCTGACGGAGGCACTGATGGGGGTGATCGTCTACTATCCGGTCGACAGCCTCCCCGAAACGGTCTCGATGGTGTGGGACCTGTTCAGCGACGGCATTCGCCAGATCCCCTCAGCCGCCACCGACGAAGCGGGGCCGCTGCCATACATCCTCACGCCAGAAGACTCGGTGCTGACCTGGCACAACGTCCTCACCAACCCGACGCGCGCCATCATGATCGATGAACTCCTGGCGCCCCGCCCCCTGCGACTGCCCTTCTTCCTCATCATGGCGGCGGGCCTGGGCCTCCTCGCGTGGACGACGCTGGCGTACTGGTCGCGCCGAGGGTGGTCACCAAGGCGTATGGCTACCGTGGGTGTGGTTGGTGGGATCCTACTCCTCGGCGGCGCCGGCGCGGCGTTCCGCCAACCTGTGGGATCCGGGGACGCCGGCCCCATCCTGGGAACCCTGCTGACCAACATGTACCGCGCCTTCGACTACCGCGAGGAAGACCGGATCTACGACACCCTGGCCCGCAGCGCCGAGGGCGACCTGTTGACCGACGTCTACCTGGAGATGCGCCGCAGCCTGGAACTCGCCAACCAAGGCGGCGCCCGCGCCAAGGTGACCGACGTCGAGATGCTCGAGGCTGATCTCACTCCCCTGGACGACGGCCCCGGCTTTACCAGCCAAGCCAAGTGGAACGTGTCGGGATCCGTGGGCCACTGGGGGCACACGCATATCCGTACCAATCAATACGAAGCGCGCTTCACCGTTCGTGACGTCGACGGCGTCTGGAAGATCACTCGGATGGATGTATTGCAACAGGAGAGGTTGTGAGAGCGGAGGTGTCAGCGGGGGCGGCGAGGGCGTCAGCGAGGGCAGCGAGGGCAGCGGGAGCAGCGAGGGCAGTTACCGCACTCCGCACCCAGCACACAGCACTCCCCACGCCCTACGTCCCACGCCCTACGCCCTCCTCATGATCTCCATCTCCAACCTCGAGTTCCACTACCCCTCCGGCGACTTCCGCTTGTCCATACCCGACCTGACCATCGGCGAGGGAGAGACGGTGGCGTTCATAGGCCCCAGCGGCTCGGGCAAGACCACGCTCCTCAATCTCATCGCCGGAATCGTCTCTCCGGCTAGAGGGACCGTCATCACTGCGGGATCGGCGATAGACTCCATGTCGGACCGCGAGCGCCGGGCGTTCCGCGTCCGCCACGTGGGGTTGGTGTTCCAGGAATTTGAACTGCTCGAGTACCTGAGCGTACTCGACAACATTCTGCTGCCCTATCGTATTTCTCCGGCTCTCGAGTTGACGGGGGCGGTGCGCCGGCGGGCCGTGGCGCTGGCCGAGGAAGTTGGCCTGGCGAGCCTGCTCGATCGGTACCCCGAGCGGCTGTCGCAAGGTGAGCGCCAGCGGGTGGCGGTGTGCCGCGCCGTGTTGCCGCAACCCGGTCTGATTCTGGCCGACGAGCCGACCGGGAACCTCGACCCGGCCAACAAAACCAAGGTGCTCGACATTCTGTTTGCCTTTGCGGCAAACCAGGGGTCCACCCTGATCGCGGTCACCCACGACCACGATATTCTCGATCGGTTCGACCGGACGATCGATTTCAAGGCCTATCAGAGTACCGCGGACGTGGCGGCGTGAACGGCAGCCTCTACCTCGCATGGCGCTACCTGGTGTATTACCGGCTCAAGACCGGCGTGCTGCTGGTATCAATCACCGTCATAATGTTCGTGCCGGTGGGGCTCAGAGTGTTGGTCGATCAGAGTGCCCAGCAGCTGACGCGGCGCGCCGAGGTGACCCCCCTCGTCATCGGGGCGCGCGGCAGTGCGCTGGAACTGGTCCTCAACACCCTGTATTTCGGTACCGACGACCCCGACCC
>SMVB01025521.1_pt1 | contig 11904 bp, 11 predicted proteins | sample 2456461 | NCBI WGS metagenome assembly SMVB01 (sample SAMN11095934, study PRJNA526329) | marine sediment metagenome | biome: Marine sediment; feature: Surficial sediment; material: Deep marine sediment; isolation source: Hadal surficial sediment | place: Pacific Ocean | collected 2014-05 | depth...
CCGCCGGCGCCCTGACCACAGGGCATGCAATGGCGATCCGCGTCGATTCCCTCCGTCGCGCCGCCGAGTGCGGCCATCACGCCTTCCTGGATCGAAGCGTACATCTGTTCGGGAAAGCGTTGGATCGCGCCGGGGGTACGTTCTTTCAGCTCGACATGTGCATTGCGGATCACGCGCATGGGCTTGCCCGAATAACAGCGCGTGACGACGGTGTCCTCCGAGCGCGTCGCGCCGATCTGCTTCTTGTAGGCTTCGGCGGCCCGAGCCTCATGCGACGCGATGAACCGCGTACCCATCCAGGCGCCTTGTGCACCCAAAGACAACGCGGCCGCCAGGCCCCGTCCGTCGACGATGCTGCCCGCGCCGAGCACGGGAATGTCGACCGCATCGACGATCTGTGGAATCAGCGCCATGCCCGCAACTTTTCCAGTATGCCCACCGGCTTCTGTTCCCTGTGCGACGACGGCGTCGCAACCGGCTTCCTGCGCAGCGATCGCATGGCTGACCTTGCCGCACATGCTGACGACGAGAACGCCGTTGTCGTGGCATTTCTGGATGATGGGGCCGGGGACCCCGAGGCCGGCGATGAACGAACTCGCTCCTTCTCCGATGATGATGTCGATCGCAGCCATCATCTGTTCGGGAAGGGCGGCGAGCAGGTCGACGCCGAAGGGTTTGTCGGTCAACTCGCGAACCCGACGCATCTCACGCCGGATGCCCTCGGGTTCCTCTGCCGCCATGCCGAGCGTGCCGTAGCCGCCGCTTTCGGAAACCGCGGCGCAGACGTCGGCGTACGAGACTCCTCCCATGCCGGCCAGGAAGATCGGAACGTCGATCTTGAATAGATCGCAGATGGGTGTCTTGAGTGTCATTCGAGCAGGGTATCGCAGGGTTTGGGATCGGCGACTCGACCCGACGCTCGATGCCGTGAAACGACAAGATCTGATAGCTTTCGATTGCGCCCGTCTCGAATGGTATTCGAAACCGAAAAGGAGTCTCCCATGCCCGCCAGCCAACCCCGGCCCGAACAATTTCAAGCGCTTCTCGAGCGCAAGCCCGAGGGCGAGATCTACATGCTGAACCTACTGAAATTCAAGCAGAAGGCCGAGTATGAGGACGGCCGGGAAACGGATCTGACCGGTCAGCAGGCGTATGGCATCTATGCGGCTGCTGTGAGCAAGATCATCACCGAGATGGGCGGCAGTTTCGTCTGGGGCGGTCAGACCAACGTACTCGTGATCGGCGATGGCGATCTCGAATGGGATACGGTGGGAATCGTGCGATACCCCTCCTTCGAAGCTTTTACGGGTATGACACAGAGTGAGGCCTATCAAAAGATCCACGTCCATCGGGACGCCGGTCTCGCGCACCAGATCCTGATCAACTGCCTCGGTCCCGAGCAAGCCGCATCCGCCATCACAGCCACGACCGCTTGACCTCGACATCGGCAGCGACGACGGCGGCGGCGACGACGGTGTCGATCTATTCCTTCGAGAGTCCGACGGTCAGGACGGGACAGGGCGCGGTTCGTGCAACGCGATCCGCCACACTGCCCAGCGCGACGTGTTTGAGCCCCGTCAATCCCCTCGTGCCCATGACGATCAGATCCGCCGGTCGACTCTTGGCTTCCTCGACGATCGCGACGGCGGCAGACTGCTCGACCGCCACTCCCGTCGCCTTGATGCCCTGTGCTTCGAGTTCCTTGGCCGTCTCTTCGACCTGGGTTCGCGCGTGACTGCCGAGTTGTTCGAAAAAACCGTCGGGTAGGACATATCCACCCGCCGTCATGGGCGAGGCCATGGGGATCTCGACGCGGTAGGCGTGGATCAATACGAGTTCGGCCTCGAATTTCTTGGCGAACTCGACGGCCGTCTCGATGGCGTTGTTGGCGCTCTCCGAAAAGTCGGTTGCGACCAGAATCGTCTTGATATCCATTGCATCCTCTCCCTGTATTTGCTCTCCGCTTTGTTCGAATCGGCTTGATCCGATCCGATCCGATCCGATCGAGCGCCTCGACCGGTCGAACTCGTCCATCTGCACTGCAACGCCTGTGCCGCGAGCGGAAGAAGCAGCCGCACGGGAGAGGATCGCATGTGAAGAATTGTCTCGCCACGGGGTGAACGGTCTCTTCTCGGGGCGATGGGCACGTCATTCCGGATCGGAAACGCGATGTATTCGGACATAGCGGCGTCATCGGTCCTTCCGACCCGGCACAGGATTTGCGTCTTCATCGCCTCGTCGACGACGGCTCCACCAGTCGGTGGACGACTCCAACATGAGGTTTGCAGATGGTGAGCGACGAGTTCGAAGGGGATTGGAAGTTGAATGCGAGTTGCCAGACGCTTCTGGCGGAGGACGCGGCGCCCGAAGACGGCTTTGACGAGATTCCGATCGAGGTATGTATGCGGCTGCTTCGCGATGGGGCGGTGGGTCTGTTGGCACTCCCCGGCTCGGAAGCACCCGACGTGCGCCCGGTGAATTTTGCGCTCCACAGACAGCAGCTCGTGATGCGAACGGGTCGCGGTCGCCTCTTCGAAGGGGCGCGCCAAAAGGAACCCGCTTCCTTCGTCATCAGTGAATCCGACCGTCTCGAACATTCGGGTTGGAGCGTCGTCGTGACCGGGCGACTTTCGATCTGCGATCCGACCGACTCCGCCATTCGCTCGGGGGTTCGATCCTGGGCGAAGGCCGACAAGCGCGATTGGATCCTGTTGTCGATCGAGTGTGTGAGCGGTCGTCGCATTTCGACGAGGGCAGGGCGGTGATGGCGTCGCCTCGGGCGCGAGATTTGGACCGATGGGGCCGGGCCTTGGAGAAGGGGAACGAGGCGCGTTTCTTCATGGCCGTCTACCGGCATTGGTTTCGCGTCGAATGGACGGGACTCGAACACCTTCCCAAGCGAGGCGGTGCGCTGCTCGTTTCGAATCATTCCGGCATGATGCCGATCGACGGCGGCATCATCCAATACGGAATCGAGGAGGAAACGGGCCGAAAGGCCTATTCCCTCGCCCACCACGGGTTTTGGCGCGTCCCCTTCGCCGGGCAGTTCTTGAACAGGATCGGGGGGGTGGTGGGTCATCCCGAGAATGCACACCGGCTTCTTCGTGACGAAGGCGCTTTCGTCGTGGTGTTTCCAGAGGGCGAGAAGGGCCCCCTCAAGTCGAGGGAAGACCGATACCGTCTTCAGCGCTTCGGTCGCGGCGGGTTCGTGGAAACCGCGATGCGCGCAGGGGTCCCCATCGTTCCGATCGCTGTGATGGGGACCGAGGATACGACCCCGGTCCTCGGCGTGCTCCACGTGGCTGGCTATCGCTACCCGATCACGCTCAATGCCCTGCTTTTTGGCCCGATCCTCGGTGCCGTCGCCCATTTTCCGGTCAAGATTCGAGCACGCGTGCTTGCGGCGATTCACTTCGATCAGCCGCCGGATGAGGCCGGCTATTCGAGAAGTTTCCTGATGGATTCCGCCGAAAGCATTCGGAGCGATCTTCAACAGGCGCTCGACGAAATGCTCGCGCAGAGAGAGAGCGTGTGGCTGGGGTAGCGACATGAGACGATTGATCGTATTAGGCGGAGGGTCGCCGATCGGCCGGAGAGTGGTCGACTCGCTGAGGCGTCAGAATGAATACGAGTGCGTGGTCGGAGTCGAGCGATTTCCCTTTCGGGATCCCGCGAAGAACGAGGACCTCGAATTCCATTCCTGGTATCCGGATCATCGGCCCTTCGCTGAATACCTGCTGAAGGAGGAGATCGATACCGTCATCGATTGTGGGTTGGTGCGGGATCGTGCCGAGATGGTGGTGCAACCCTCGGGTGCCAAGGTCATCTCCTGCATGTATCTCGGGGCGGCGCTCGCCAGCCCTCGCTCGCCTATTCGAAGCTGGATTCTGGCTTCGTCGACGGCGTTCTACTCGAGTGAGAGCTACATGCCTCTATTGCACAAGGAGACCGAATCGAGCGCCCGCCTGGCCAGTGCTCTCGGCGCCTCGATCGCCGAGGCGGAGGCGTATGCGAGAAGCCTCGCCATCCGACTGCCCCATGTCAACGTAGCCATCCTGCGTCTTCAAGAAATCGCGGGACGCGACGTTCGTGGGCCCGTGGCGACACTGCTCGCCCGAAACCTCGTACCTCGGATGCTCGGATTCGACTCCCCGATCCAATTGCTGCATGTCGAAGACGCTGCGAATGCGCTTTCCTGGGCGGCCACGGTCGAACTCGCTGGGATCTACAACGTGTCTTCCCAGGGCATGCTGCGCTGGGCGGAGGCCATTGCGGGAACCGGCCATCGAAGTTTCCCGATCTTGCCGATTTCGTTTTCTGCGATCGAAAGCCTGCTCGAGCGATTGGAGATTCCCTTCGTTCCTTCCGCGCTGTTCGATCTGCTTCGATATGGACAAGCGGTGGACATCGAAAAGATGCGCTGTGCGGGCTGGAGTCCAACCTACGATCAGGGGGAGTGTCTTGCGACCCTGACGTGAGCGGGTCGGAGACTCCTAGTCCTTCGAATCGGTATGCAGGGCCGCATCCGGTCGAATGGCGCGATCCGGCGTAAAGGGTTCGCGCCGCACCAGAGGATGACGCCGGATCGCGCAATCCGTCATCGTGCAATGGACGCACTCGCTTTCGTCACATGGGTCGAAATGGACCACGACGTCGCCGCCGAACTCGTCGACCGAGAAGAGTAGGGCCTCGATCTCGTCGTGAATCGCATGGATCTGGTCGACATCGAAATAGCGGGGGACGGTGAGATGAAAATCGATGTGTCGGCGAGCCCCGGACCGCCAACTTCGAAACCCGTGGAGATCGATCCATGACCTCTGGCGGGCGGTTTCAAGAAGCGAAGTGGTCGACTCGATGAGTGATTCGTCGGCTTCATCCATCAAGCCGGCGACGGAATCGTGGAGCAGTCGATAGCCTTGCCAGGCCACATGGATGGCGACGGCGATGGCGATCAAGGGATCGGCCCAGATCCAGCCCGTCAACGAGACCACGATCAGTCCGCCGATGACGCCGACGCTGGTCCATACATCGGCGAGCACGTGTCGTCCGTCGGCGATGAGTGCGTCGGAATGCGTCTTGCGGCCAACGCGCGTCAAGTAGCGGCCGAGGCCCGCATTCGCTGTTGCGGACACCGCGAGCAGTGCCAATCCGATATCGAGATTCTGGAGTTCCGGGCCGGCAATCAATTCGCGAACGCCTTGTACGAGGATCAGCAGCGCGGCAAAGGCGATCGCGGCCCCTTCGATTCCGGCGGACAGGAACTCGACCTTGCCGTGGCCATAGGGATGCGAGGGATCGGGGGGCCGGGCGGCGATCGAGAGGGCGAGGATGAGCATCCCCGCGCTGACGATGTTGAGGGTCGATTCCATCGCGTCCGCGAACACCGCGCTCGACCCGGTCAGCGTGTAGGCTGCCAATTTTCCGGCAAAGATGAGAATGCCGATGAGCAAGGCGAGACGACCTGCACGCATGCGATCAGCTTGCGTCTCTTGGCTCAGCGCGGATGGCGCTCTGACTGACTCGGGCAGGTCGGGGCTCATGATCTGACGAGGATCGTGCCTCTTGTGCGATCGGTCAATTCGAGGGGGTTCATGCCCGACGCATCGCGGCATGTACCAGACGGTCGAGGGCATTCGAGAACCGCGAGCGATCCCGTGCGGTCATCGGGGCTGGACCGCCCGTCACGACGCCCGACTCGCGGATCGACGCCTTGATCTCGCGCGTGGCCAGGGCCGAACCGATCGAATCCGCCGTGAACTCACGCCCGTTCGTGCCCAGCGCCATCGCACCGACTTCGAGACAGCGGGCGGCCAACGGAATATCCGCCGTAATGACGATGTCGCCCGCACGGATCTCTTCCGCGATCCAATCATCGGCGGCGTCGGGTCCCTGCTCGACGACGATCATCTCGACGCCGAGGTCGGCGGGCACGTGGATGCGCTGATTGGCGACGACGATGACGGCCAAACCGATTCGCGCGGCGACGGCGTAGACTTCGTCCTTGACGGGGCAAGCATCCCCGTCGACAAAGATCTCCGTCACCGGCGGGCGTCGCCGACGAGTTGGATGAGTGCGTCCTCGAATCCGAAATCGAAGGTCTGGGTTTCGGGTAGGCCTTCGGATTGATACCAGCGCCAGGTCCGTTCGACGGTACGCGGAAAGCTGAGTTCCGGTTCCCAGCCACAATCCCGTCGAAGCTTGTCCACGCCGAAAATCGCGCTTCGGTCCCAATGATGGATATGCGGGGCGATCTGTTGGACCAGCATCGAGAGCATGAAGCGGTTGATCATCATCCGACTGATCGGAGTCTTCGCTCGGATATCGACCTTGGCTTGCGCTTTCGGAAGCTCGAGTTCGATTCGACCCTGCCACAAATCTTCCATCAACGCGGCCGGAATGAAGAGCTTGCGCGGCTCGCGGCCCACGACCCTGGCGAATGTGTCGACATAGCCTTCCTGGCTGAAAAAATCGGCTCCGGTCAGGTTGTATCGTTCACCAAAGCTCTTGGGCTGACACAGGAGCATGCGCAGCGCGCGTGCCTGATCGTCGGCATGGCCCACTTGCTGAAGCATGCGACCGTCACCCGGAATCAGGATCGGACGGTCCTGCAACAGACGCTGAAACATGCGCTGTTCACGATCGGGGAGAATGTTCCGGGCGCCCATCACCATCGAAAAGGCGACGACCGAGGCCGGGAAGCGATTCTGGCGCCACTCTCGAAACAAGATGTCCTCACAGGCCAATTTGTTCTGGCCGTATTCGTTCTGGATCGACCCGCGTTCGAGCGGATGGTTCTCTGTGATCGGAAAGTGATCGCTCGCCGCATAGATCACCGTCGAAGAGATGAAGATGTAGTGGGCGATCCGACCCCGAAAGAGGTCGACCATGAGGCTGACGTCTTCGGGTCGATAGGCGGAGACATCGATCACGGCGTCGACGTCGACGGACCCGAGAACATCGCGCATCTGACCTTCGTCCGTCCGGTCGGCGTGAACGCGTTCGACACCCAGGGGCAGATCGGCCTGGGTCTGCCCTCGATTGAGAATGACGACCTCGTGGCCGGTCCGCGCGAGTTCGTGAACCAACGCGAGTCCGTTGAATTGCGTGCCGCCCATCACCAGGACTCTCATCGCATCTCTCCTTTCGTTTCGCATGGACGAGATCCCGTCCAACGGGAGGGTAATCGCTCATCCGAGATCTTTGCGACCGGATCGAGGGATCGGCGAATCGGACTCGGGCGATCGATTCGTCGAGCCTCGGGCAAGACTCTCCTACGCTTTCCTATGCCTTCCTAAGCGTAGTTCGGGGCCACCGTTTCGGCGAAGAGTCGGGCGGGTTCGCGGGTGTCGCGACCAAAGAATTCGATGACGAATAGGCTGACACCGAGTTTTCGATGGCGCTCGATGCATTCGATGACACGTTCCGGCGTTCCCCAGATTCCGTGCTTTTCGATGGCGCTGCCCATATGCCCGCCGTAGACCTTCTTGGCCTTCTCGAGGGCGGCCTTCGCGGAAGCCTCGTCTTCGGCGATGACCACGGTGCATTGTTGTGAGATTTCGATCGAGTCGGGATCCCGTCCAAGCTCTTCACACCGCCGCCTCAATGCTTCGATCTTCGTCGAGAGCACAGCTTGATGAACCGCCATGTTATTCCAGGTGTCGGCGTGCTTCGCGGCGATCCCCATCAAGACCTTTTCGCCGCCGCCGCCAATCAGGATCTCGGGCGGCTTCTCGGGCTTCGGTTCGCAGAGGGCCTCGTGAATCGAGAAATACTTCCCCTCGAAAGTCGCCTTCTCCTCGGTCCACATGCGCTTGAGAATCTCGACCATCTCTTCGAGCGCGCGAAGTCTCTCGCGAATATTCGGGAAATCGCAGCCCGTCTCTTTGAATTCCGGCGGGAACCAGCCGGCGCCAAGCCCGGCGATCACGCGTCCATTCGAAATCTGATCGAGTGTGGCGATTTGTTTGGCGAGGACCGCTGGATTGCGGAAGAAGGGCGGCGTGACGAGCGTGCCGAGCTTGACCCGCTCGGTGATCGCGGCGATGGCGGAAAGCAAGGTCCAGCCCTCGAGGATCGGCAACGTCGGGAGAGGAACGCCGTACATGTGGTCGCAGACCCAGACCGAATCGAAACCCAGCGCATCGAACTCTCGGGCGGCGGCGCTCGCCTCTTGCCACGATCGTTTGATCTGGGGGAGGGTGACGCCGAATCGAACGGGTCGCATAGTGCAGGGTCTCCTCGTAGGCGGATTCAAAATCGGGCCATGGCGCTTCGGGCCGTCCGTCGGCCAGAGTCGAAATCGCCGACCGGATTTGGAGAACGTGCCTGTGACGGCCATGAATGTCAATGAAAACAAAGGCTTGAACGGAATCCCCAACCGGCAGACGGGATCGCCGACGGGCTTCGGGACGCGCGTTCTTGCGCGGCGACTTGGCATCGGGTTGGCGCGCGTGCATAGTGACTCGCGATGAGCCTGCATGCCCGCCTGACCAGAGAGATTCGAGAGGGACCGACGGGCCCCAAGATCGGGGCGCTCTTCGACCTCGACCAGACCCTGCTGGCCGGTTTCTCCGCCACGTCCTTTGTGCGTGAGCGATTCGTGACCGGCCGGATGAGTCCCCAGGAGCTGGGCACGACCTTCTATGGCGCGCTTTCCTTTGCGTTGGGACGGACCGGATTCTCGGCCCTGATGTCGGCGACGACTGCGGCCTATCGCGGCCTGGCGGAGTCGATGCTCGAAGAAGTGGGCGAAGAAGTCTTCGTCAAGCATCTCGCCAAACAGATCTATCCGGAATCGCGGGCGCTGGTCGAGGCCCATCAGGAAGCCGGACATACCGTCGCGATCGTCACGTCTGCGACGCGTTACCAGGCGGAGCCCCTGGCACGGGATATGGGGATCGAGCATGTCCTCTGCACCCAGCTCGAAGTCGAAGAAGGCATCTTTACCGGAGAAGTGGTTCGGCCGACCTGTTATGGCGAAGGCAAGGCGATTGCGGCTCGAGATCTCGCCGCGCGCATCGGTTTCGACCTCGGCGATAGTTTTTTCTACACCGATAGCCATGAGGACCTGGCGCTTCTCGACGTGGTGGGTCGACCTCGCCCGTTGAATCCGAATCGACAACTCGCTCAGATTGCGAAGGAGCGGCAATGGCCGGTTCGCCGCTTCTCGAGTCGCGGAAGGCCGAGTGTGGGCGATCTCGTTCGCACCGGTCTGACCTACGCCAGCCTGATTCCGTCCATCTTTGCGGGGGCCGCGGCGGGTCTGGTGAACGGTTCCTATCGTGAGGCCGTGAATGTTTCGGGGGCGATCTGGGGGGATCTCGCGACTTCCCTGGCCGGCATCGATCTTCGCGTCGAGGGCGAAGAACATCTCTGGTCGCATCGGCCCGCGGTCTTCATCTTCAATCACCAGAGCGCCCTCGACGCGATCTTGATGATCAAGCTGATCCGGCGGGATGTCACTGGAATCGGGAAGATGGAGCTCAAGAAGAACCCGATCTTCGGACCGATTTTCACCGCCGCCGGCGTCGTATTCATCGACCGAGCGAATTCGGCGCGCGCGATCGACGCGCTCAAGCCCGCCGTCGAGGCGCTGAAACAGGGGCGCTCCCTGGTGATTGCGCCCGAGGGCACCCGATCGCCGACACCGAGGCTCGGCCGCTTCAAGAAGGGTGCGTTTCATCTGGCCATGCAGGCGGGCGTTCCGATCGTGCCCGTAGTGTTTCGAAACGTGCTCGATGCTTTTCCGAAAGATGCGACGATCGTGCGTCCGGCGACGATCGAAGCGGTCGTGCTCGAGCCGATCGAGACGACGGATTGGACGGTCGAAGCCCTCGACGAGGAGATCGCCGAGATTCGTGATCGCTATCTCCAGGTCTTGCACCAGACCTGAGCGGAAGGGCGGAAGGGCAATGGCCATGCAGCTTCGTGTCAGCGTTCTCGGCGCGGGATCCTTTGGGACGACGATGGCCCATCTGCTCACGCAGAACGCGCCCACCCTGCTCTGGTGTCGTCCTCCAGAAATCGCAGAGCAAATCAATCGCGAACATCTCAACGAGCGATACCTGCCAGGCTACGCGATTTCCCCGGAGTTGCGCGCGACCGCCTCTCTCGAGGAGGCCGTTCGCTATGCCGATGTGCTGGTGATGGGGATTCCTTCGCACGGCATGCGATCGGTGCTCGAGGAAGTTTCGAAATTCATTCGGCCCTGGGTGCCGGTCGTGAGTTTGGCGAAGGGGCTCGAACCCGGATCGCATCTGCGAATGACGGAAGTGATTCGCGAAGTCTTGCCGGATCATCGTGCGGCTGCGTTGAGCGGGCCCAACCTCGCGAAAGAGATCATGGGGGGGCTCGCCGCGGCGAGTGTGATCGCCGTCGAAGACCCCGAACTCGCAAGACAGCTGCAAGGGATCTTCAACTCCGGCGTGTTTCGGGTCTACACGAATCGGGACGTCGTGGGTTGCGAACTCGGTGGCGCGCTCAAGAACGTGATCGCGATTGCGACGGGCATGGGGGATGGTCTGGGCGTCGGCGACAACACGCGCTCGGCGGTGATTACGCGTGGCCTCGCCGAATTGACTCGGCTCGGCGTTGCGATGGGGGGCGAGCCCTCGACCTTTGCCGGCTTGGCGGGAATCGGGGACCTGGTCGCGACCTGCACGAGCAGCCAGAGCCGCAACCGTCATGTCGGTGAACGGCTCGGCCGGGGTGAGACGATCGAAGAGATCAGCAAGGAAATGAACCAGGTGGCCGAAGGCGTGAAGACGACCGCGGTCGCGATGGAACTGGCCAAACGCTATTCGGTCGATCTGCCGATAGCGCGCGAAGTCTATGGCGTGCTCTACGAGGGCCGGACCGCGGAGGACGCCTATCGCGGGCTGACCCGACGGACACCCGGATCCGAGACCGATCCGGACTGAGCGCGCGTGAGTCGATTGCCGGACGGTCTCTAGATTTCGTAGACCAGACGCCCCTCGTCATTGCGATACGCCTCGGCTTCTCGCCCCAGGCGAAGATGCTCGAGGTGGGCGTAGGTCTCGCTTTCGGCCATGTCGCCCCAGCTTCGTTCGCGAAAGAGTCGCTTCATGAAGCTGTTCACGTCGGCCGTGCCGATCTCCTTGGCGATGTCGCGGATTTCTTGCAGCCGGTCGTAATGGTGTTCTTTGATCGCGTTTGCGCGGCCGCCCAGATCCGAAAAGGGATGGCCGTGGGCGGGCAGGGCGAGTTCGACGTCGCTGATCTCCCCGACCCGGTCGAGCGAGTAAAAAAAGGATTTCAGCGGATCCGGGAGATAGGAAACCCCGCCGATATGGGGCGTGATCGAGGGCAGGACATGATCCCCCGCCAAGAAGGCGCCCGTCTCGGGATCATGCAGACAGATGTGGTCCGCCGTATGACCGGGCGTGTGGAGCACGAACCATTCCCGCCCGGCCAATTTGATGACATCGCCGTGTTCGACGTGGTGCGTGATTTTCGGCAGGAATTTTTTGCGCCCGAGCGTGGCGAAGTTGAGCCATCGCAACTGTTGTCGGATCGCGTTCCGTTCCGATGGGCCCTTCCAGGGCGCGGGCGTCGTGATGCGCTTGAGCGCGCCGAATAAATTCCGCAAAGGATTTTGCGCACGCCGGCGGTCGCGTTCGAGCAGCTCCATGTGAATCGTCAGATCGTCGACCGAGGCCTCGGCGTGATGATCGTCGGAGCCGTGCGTGTGAGCCTGATGCGGACGCGAGTCATGGACATGCCGATTTTGATTCGAAGGGCTGCCGAAATGGAAGGCTCGATGGGCGACGATCTTCGCCCCCGACTCCTGATGGAGACGCACGGCACCGCCGAAATGATCCGGGTGGGAATGTGTGATGAAGACGGTGTGGATATGGCGGGGCTCGAGTCCGGCTTGCTTGAGGC
>SMVB01281019.1_pt1 | contig 11903 bp, 13 predicted proteins | sample 2456461 | NCBI WGS metagenome assembly SMVB01 (sample SAMN11095934, study PRJNA526329) | marine sediment metagenome | biome: Marine sediment; feature: Surficial sediment; material: Deep marine sediment; isolation source: Hadal surficial sediment | place: Pacific Ocean | collected 2014-05 | depth...
AAGGGTCAGTATTTCATCACTTCTTTGACTTTAAAGTTATCAACGGATGAGCACACGATTTTTTCAGATTATGGTGCGATAAAAGAAACATTGGAAGTTTCGGAGATTTCTCATCCGGGCATTAAAGATATCAGTGATGCGGTAATTTCCATTCGACAAGAAAAGCTTCCTGATCCTGCTCAAATTGGTAACGCCGGTAGTTTTTTTAAGAACCCGGTAATTGATAATACCGATTTCGAAGGTTTGCGCCTGGAGTTCCCTTCAATCCCCGGATATGAAGTTGGGAAGCTTCATACAAAAGTCCCAGCTGGGTGGTTAATTGAGCAATGTGGCTGGAAAGGAAAGCGATTTGGACCTATTGGGGTTCATGAAAACCAGGCCCTTGTTTTGGTCAATTATGGAGGAGGTCAGGGTGCTGACATTCAAAAACTTGCTGTAGATATTAAAGAATCAGTTGCCAGTAAATTTGGCATTGAACTTCGCACCGAAGTGAATATTATTTGATCTCTAAATAGTTTAAGGGAGTTCTATGATCCAAGATTTAAACCGCAATCAAGGGTATAAATTCCAGTCGCTTTAAAACAAATTTGGCTATGAAAAGTTTTACAAATATTTTTGTGTAATTGTATGTGTGAAAATGGCTACAAATCTTAATATTAACCAGGAATTACTTGAAGAAGCTCTTAAAATTGGTGGGCAGAAAACCAAAAAAAGTACTGTGAATAAGGCTTTAAAAGAGTTTATTGAAAAAAGAAAGCAAATAGAAATAATCTCTATGTTCGGAAGTATTGTTTACGAACCCGGACATAACTACAAAGACTCCAGAAGGAAGTGAGTACTCTGGTGGATACTTCAAGTCCATTGCCCTAACAAAAAAAAAGGAGAGTCATTTCCAGAAGAAGCAATACTGAATCAACTGATAGATGGATTGGTAAGGATAATTGGACCCATCAGACAGGAGTTATTGTCAGGTATAGTTGAAGAAAAGCAATTCAACAAACTAAAGAAAAGTTTAAGTTATTTTCCAGACTTGGAATTAAAAAGCTACGATTTTGAACGTGCAGCTGAATTCTCAAATCATTGTCGCAAAAAAGGAATTCAGGGCTCACGCGCAGATTTCCTGATTTGTGCCGTAGCACACTTTCATAATCTTCAAATATTTACTACAGACACAGATTTCATTCAGTTTAAAAGAGTACTTCCAATTAAGTTATTTGGCACAAGTAAACCTTGATAAGACACACCACCCATGCAGATTTATTGATTTTCTTAACCTTGTATCTGCATTATTGCGTTATATCAAAAAGTGAATAATTTGAACCAAAAACTGAATAATTTGTTAAATTCGTAGAATGGCAACGTTGTATAATGTTCTTGGACTTACCAAAACTGCCAGTGAATCAGAAATCAAATCTGCATTCAAAAAGCTTGCTATCAGGTATCATCCCGATAAAAACCCAAATAACCCCGCAGCTGAGGAAAAATTCAAAGAAATAAATCGTGCCTACCAGTTATTATCACATCCATATAAACGTTACCAGTACGATCTGTCTATCGAAGTTAGTCGCCCGCAACCGACACGCTCAACTTACGAGCCGTTCTATTATCCTCCTTTTGCTCAAAAACCCCGGTACCGAAAAAAAGAGTATCAAATTGGCTGGAAATACGTAAAGGCACAAGTTGCAGCTTTTGCTTTTATATTCATCGTTGCAGCTATGGTTATGGGTGTGAAATACATGTACGATGAATACAAAGTCGCCGAAGGTCAACGATTGGCAGCAGCCCGTCAAGTCCTTTTTGAGGTTGCTCAGAATCACTTTGACAAAGGGGAATATCGTGAATCACTTGATATTATACTTGAAATGTATCGCAAAAACCCTGGAGAACGCACAATAACTGACTACCACAACAAATTTTTAACAACTTTATGGAATGATGCTGACAGCAATTTTGCCCAAAATAACTATGAGAGCGCCATAATAAGTTTCGTGTTGGTCCGTGATTACCAGATCATTGATCGACTCGATGTTTATAAAAAGTTAGCCGATAGTTACAAAGCATTGGGAATGTATGAAGAAACCGTAAGTGTTTTGGCCAAACTTCAGCAACGCGACAAAAACAACCTGAAGCTTAACCTTGAAATTGGTGCGCTTTTATTTGACGATCTTAATCAACCGGTAAATGCCAAACCTTACCTTGACCGGGCACGCAAAAGGGTCAAGCAAATAATTACAGGGATATACGGACGCGCAGCTGAGCTGGTAATGAAACCTTCAGAATCTCCTCCGCTCTATTTCGACGTATTTTACATGCACGCAAGATTGTATTCAGAATTGGAACTTTACGAAGATGCTATAAAAGATTGTAACTGGTCTGTATTTTTAAGACCTGATTCTGCAGATCCTTACTACCTGCGTGGAAATAACTATCTGGCCATGGGCAACAATTTCAAGGCATGCAAAAACTGGAAAGAGAGTGCTGGGATGAACCACTATCCATCACAGGAATTGGTAAACCAATATTGCAATTAAGGCATAACAATCCATAGTATTATATAAACAAGTACACCAGGAAATCCGGCGCTAAAAATAGAAATCACCAGGTACAAAATACGGACTAACGCCGGATCCCATCCAAAATAATCGGCTATTCCAGCACATACTCCGGCAATTACTTTATCCTGTGACTTTGTTAATCTTTTTGTATTCATCATTTATTTCTTTTACCTAATATACGCATTAATCCCGATGTACGGTATCGAACAATTTATGTTTTGGATGGGCAATACTCGTTGAGTAATTCCCGAGCTATTTCCATTTTAAGTATAACTGCTTTTTTCCAATCCAGACATGCACCATCAAGATCATCCATATCAAATTTTACAGAACCCCGGTTCAGGTATGCAGGTCCAAAATCCGGGGCAAGATCAATTGCTTTATTGTAATCTTTTATAGCTTCTTCATTTTTTTCCAATAAGTATTTGGAGTAAGCTCTCTCAAAAAAAGCCTCACTATGATCAGGAACAAGTTCAATCGCTTTGTTAAAATCAGCAATTGAATATTCATTTTGTGACAAAAGTGAATAACTGACGCCTCTATGGTAATAATATTCGGCATTCAACGGATCTGATTCAATTGCTTTTGTGTATTGTTCAACGGCAACGGAATAATTGCCTTCATCATATGCTTCGTAACCACGATCAAATGCCAGTTTTCCGACTTTATTTTGTGCTTCTACTTCATTTGGGAAACAAAGTAGTGCAAAACCTAAAAAAGCACAACATACTATAAATTTTAGAGGTAAACCAACCACCTTAGATGCCCGATACTTTTAATCGGGTTTTTACGTATGAAGAAAGTTGCTCAGAATAATACAACTGTCGATAATTTTCAAGGGCACGATGTTGAACACTCTTATCTACCTTCAGCACTTCTTCATAGACATTGATCATACCTATCAATCCTCTTAGAGTTGCTTCTGATTCATTCGGGTCGTCCTGATTTTGAATCGTGTAGTACGTTTTTCCAAAAAGATAGGTGATTCTAAATTTCTCAGCGTATTTATATTTCTTACTATTTAAAATACTCTCTGTAAACAAGTTATCATTATTTACTAAAATGTAAGGTACGTTACTTACCCAATCCAATACAAAACTGGTGATTGCTTTTGTGTTATTTGTTTCAGATGCGAAAGGGTTTTGCTCAAGCCATAATATATTATTCGATATTTTCTCTTCAACGTCACGAAACTCCTGATCAGTTTCCCAATCAGTATTCCCTATAAATTGAGCATTTGATTGTGAAAAAAAACAGGTCATCAACAATACAACCATCAACTTTTTCATATAGTCAAATTTTGATATTGAAAGTTCCAAAAAAATGTCGGGTTTGTCAAGCCTCCCCTCATTTCTTGTGATTTTGAATCAAAACGACGTAAAACGACATAAATCAGGTAGATAATTAGCCCCGTTTATAAAATATTATCTGTTGGATGTAACATTTCAGTGCAATTCTAGTTTAACTAACAAAATCGCAACAGAAATTCATACTATGTATGCATTTCTATCTTTGTTTAGGTAGATAATAGGGTGGAAATGGCTCCTTATTTTCATTTATATCAATATATTTAGTAAAATTGTAAACTAAATGAGTTATAAGTTCGTTTATAACAATAAACGACAGAAAAATGGTCAATTACGTTCTCAAAAAAGTAAACAGCCAGATTAACAACAACAATCAATTGTATAAAGAGAAGTTTGAATTTGCTCTTTTAAATTTTGATAAATTGCAACGAGATCGCAAGAAAAAGGTTTACAAAAATAAAGCCAATCATTGAGCCCACTTCCAGGGGTTCAAGTTTACATCAATAGAATAGTCATATTTTAAAAGGTAAGTTGGATTTGTTCAGCAGCCCTTTACCTTTGCGTGAATTATTCCTTAATACTCAAAAGTCAATGAAAAACCCAATCTATCTCGTTTTCTTCCTATTTTTTATTGCGTGTAAAGAACAGACCATTCAAGAAAAATTTAAACAGCATATCAGTTATCTGGCCTCTGATGAACTGGAAGGCCGGGAAGCGGGAACTGATGCTGAAAAGAAGGCAGCGCAATACGTTGCTACTGAATTCAAAAATATTGGACTGGAACCTAAAGGAACAGACGGATTTTTTCAGGAGTTTGATTTCATCATGGGGAAAACATTTGGGGAGAACTCCGTAACATTTGAAGATTCGAATCTTGCCATAGATAAAGATTTCTATCCTTTGAATTATTCTGCTAACGGATCAGCCTCCGGAAACATAGTTAATGCAGGATTTGGAATTGAAGCATCAGATGTTGGTTACAACGATTATGAAGACCTGGGAGATATAACGGGTAAAGTAGTTCAATTCAGTGTCTCTTCTCCTGATGGAATTCATCCACATTCAAAATATCTTGATTATCATAATGTAAGATCAAGGGTAAAAAATGCAGAATCAAAGGGAGCAATAGCTGTAATACTTATAAATGACGATGAAAATGCCTCGGATCCAAAGAAAGACTATACTGAAAAAATGGCCAGAGTTGGGATTCCGGTAATATTTGTTATTAACAAGGAGAAATTAACCGGCGAAAATGTCTCCATTGTAGTTGAGATGAACGAGGATGAGCGAATAGCAAAAAACGTAATTGGATTTATTGATAATGAATCTGACAACATCGTAGTATTTGGAGCACATTTCGACCACCTTGGATATGGTAAGAATGGAGGGTCGTTGTATCGGGGAGATGAAGATATGATTCATAACGGAGCTGATGACAATGCTTCCGGAACTTCAATGTTGATTGAATTGAGCCGTGCTATCAAAAATTCCGAGCTTAATAATTCCAATTACCTGTTTATCGCTTTTTCAGGAGAGGAAAAGGGCCTACTTGGAGCTAATTATTATACAAAAAATGCGACGATAGATCTTACTACTGTTAATTATATGATAAATATGGATATGGTTGGAAGATTGGATTCCGCAGATTATAAACTTGCTATCAACGGAGTTGGGACTTCTCCTTCGTGGGAAATACTGGAAAGCCTGGTCGAACCCCCACTATCGATTGTAACGAGCGAGTCAGGTGTTGGACCTTCTGATCATACAAGTTTTTATCTTTCAGATATTCCTGTTTTACATTTTTTTACCGGGACTCATGAAAACTATCACAAACCCTCTGATGATGAGCCTTTAATTAACTATGAAGGGATGGAAATGGTTTACAATTACATTGTAAAAATCACTAATGCCCTAAATTCCTCGGAAAAGCTGGCCTTTACGAAAACAAAAGATAGTGATAGCAGAAGTGCACCAAGATTTAATGTCACTCTCGGAATAGTTCCTGATTATATGTACAATGAAACCGGAGTAAGAGTAGATGGTGTATCCGATGGAAAGCCGGCTTCTGTAGCTGGAATTCAAAAGGGGGACATTGTTCTGCAATTAGGAGACTATGCCATCGATGACTTGTATGGTTACATGGAAGCACTAAGTAAAATTAAAAAAGGTGATCTGTTAAAAGCCAGTGTGAAGAGAGGTGATGTATCGCTTACCTTAGACGTTCAGTTTTAGATTTGGTTGACTATTGAAGGGTTTTGAAATCCTCCTGTGCGCCATAAAAGATCTGTTTGAAAGAATCATCCGAGACAAATGCTTTTACATAGTATGTGGTTCCCGTTGACAAGTTTTCCAGGTTTGCGCTGAAAGCACCGGCACCGTCCCGTTCACCTAAGACTATTGTTGTACCGCTAACTACATTCGGTCCTGGTTGGTCGGACCATACAAAACCATATACCCAACTTTTTGCTACACCGGGATCCTCAAGATTTCCAACAAGTGTACCGTTGTTCAATCCAATATTTTGAACCTCCCCCGTACGCACAATTGGATCGACCTGCTCAGGGTTATGGCAAGAATAAAAACAAAGAAGTGATAAGATTAATAGGTATCTCACGGGGTAAATATAATAAATACCCCTGAAGCAGGCTAGTTGGCTTTTCTTCAGGTTAGTTGGCTTTTCTTGTTGAACCTCCACTACTGGAACTAGTTCTCACTTTTGTCGGGTTCCCTTTATATTTGACATTACCGCCACTACTTGCACTAGCGTCTATACTTTTGGATGCTGAAACCCGTGCACTGCCGGAAGAACTGGCACTTACTTCAGCATCTTCACATGATAAACCATAGGCATGGTAACTCCCAGCACTTGAAACGGATACATCCTGATACATAGCCCTCCCGGTAACAGTTAGTGACCCGGAACTACTTACTGATACATCCAACTGGTCAACATCAATCTCCAGATGACCATCTCCTGAACTTGACGCTTTCAATCGAAGCTTTTCCGTTTTCAGAATATTCTCTGTTTCAACAGAGGCAGATGAACTTATTGACAGGCTTTCCAAATTTTTATAAGTTAACCATATTTTCACTTTCGTGTTCCTATAATTTCCACGACTCAGACCAATTCTTAGTAGATTTCCGGAGACCTCAGTTTGTACCTTGCTCAGTTCTACTCCACTAGCTTCTACACGGGCAGATTCTTCATTTCCTTTTTTAATTATGAGATCAATAGATTCTCCAACCTGAATCCTATTGAATGAGTCGAGGCTCCGCGTTTCCGAACTTTGTCCAAAGCAGACGCTGGAAATAGATAGTACAAGTAATAATATTGAATAATGCTTCATGTTTTTAAGTTTCATTTAGTCTATAGACTTTATTATATCGACTTAGGTTGCAAATAAAATAAAAGATCTAAAACTTTTTTCATATTTTATGCATCTGGTAGTTGTAACTATTGGTGTTAATGAAAGTATATATAAGCGAAACGAAAAATATCAAATAGCGAGAATCGTCATGAAATACCTGTCAAAAATAAATCATAAAGATATCCTGGTCATCATTGGTATCATTGTAGCAGTTTTGATAGGTCTTTCAACACAGTGGGCAATGGCAAAAAATCCGTTACTCAATTTGATTCCATTATAAAGACAAGGTTTAGGTAGGTCAAAAGTTCCAATGAAGATTGGGCTTGAAAAGGGGGATTCTTCCCCTTTTTTTGTTATAATTAGAAAATACTTTATAATTTGCACTAATAAAAATCCAAAGAAAAATGGGCAAATCACAATTAAATATGTTAATCAACCTTGCTGCATCTGATACGATGATCGCTGAGAAAGAAGCAAGGCATATTCGCGTAATTGGTCAGGCCGCAGGCATTTCAAAAGAAGAAGTTGATGATATGCTTAATCACCCTGCACCTATTGGAGATTTTGGAACGCTATCAGATGATCAACGTTTTGAATACCTCTATAATGTGATCCAACTTATGAAAATAGACGGGCAGGTATTCAAAAGTGAAATCGTGTTTTGTGAAGAAATAGCACAAAAACTTGGCTACAAAAAGAAAGTAGTTGGAGAACTTTCAAGTAGAATTTATAGCGATCCAAGCATTACTGCAGACCGTGAAAGTTTGAAACAGAAAGCTGAAAAGTACCGGAACTAGACAAAAATTCTTTCATATCATTACTTTAACCTCGGATACCGGGGTTTTTTTTATTAAAAATTTAATTTTTGTAACATTTTACATGTTTTGAACATCTATACATAAACCTCAATAATGTTTCGTATTCCATTACTTGTTGCATTCCTGCTCTTTGCTTCGCAAAGTATATCCGGACAAAGTATTCGTGGGTACATCCTGGATTCCAAAACAAAAGAACCTCTTGTATTCGTACATGTTCTGATAAACAACTCCAGAAGTGGTACAACATCTGATATTGATGGCAGATTCAGGATCAATACCAATAGAACTGTCAGAACCCTGACAATGAGTTACGTCGGTTATGTACCTCAGACCATAACAATCAAAGACCATATTTTGAAGCACCCCGAACAATCCAATCAAACACTGATTTTTGAAATGAAGGTAGATACGAGAGTATTGAAAGAATTGGTATTTGAAGCCGGTGAAAATCCTGCTCACCCAATAATCAGGAAAGTTGTAGAAAATCGAAAAATTAACAATCCTGAAAAAATAAAATCCTTCAAATATAAATCCTACAACAAGTTTTATATGGACGCTGAAGGAATTGAAGAAGATGACGAGGAATTCCAGGATTTTATTGCAACAAAGTATTTATTTATGATGGAATCTGTGACTGAGAGGAAATATTTAAGACCTAATCGGAGCAAGGAAACAGTTTTAGCAAACCGTGTTTCAGGTTTTAAAAACCCTCTATTTACCACACTCGCAAATTCATTTCAGCCCTTTTCATTCTATGGCGATTACATTAAAGTAGCAGGGAAAAAATACTTAAATCCGATAGCGAAGGGAACACTAAAGAAGTATTTTTTTGAATTAAAAGACTCCCTATACTCCAACGGTCACAAGGTCTATATTATAAGTTTTGAACCGAGAAAAAAGAATTTTGATGGACTCAAAGGACTGCTTTACATAAATACATTCAAATATGCTGTTGAGAACGTGATTGCCGAAACCGCAAACCTGGTTCAACACTTCAATGAAAATGTAAAAGTGGATGTAAATACGGATGAAGGGTCTAATCAAGGAATAAGTTTGGATGTGGAAGTAGATGAATCAGACTCCCTGTTGAATAACCAAAATACGAATGACGAATTCGGAGAAATATCGATCACATTTAAAATTCAACAGAAATACGAGCTGTTGGGGGATTCATTGTGGTTTCCAACCCAACTAAATACTGATATCTTCATTGGAGATGCAAACGGAAACCAGGGAGGAATAAAAGGAATTGGTCGTAGCTATCTTTCAGAAATTGAATTGCTTGTAGAGCTGAAAAGTCGTGAATTTGATCGTGTGGCCATGGAGTTTGATCCACGAGCCAACAAAAGAGATTCTTCATACTGGAACAAATATCGGATTGAACCCATGGATACACGAGGGATGGAAACATATCATTTCATAGACAGCGTAGGAGAAGAAGCTCATATTGACCGGTATGTGACCGGATTTGCCCTGCTAACAACCGGTAAGTTTCGCACAGGAAAAGTAGATTTTGATATCAAGGAATTTCTAAAGTACAATCGATATGAATCCGTCCGGCTTGGTGTTGGAGCTCATACCAATCAGCTTTTATCAAACTTTTTTAACATTGGCGGGTACGCTGCTTACGGATTTGGAGATAAGGAATTTAAGTATGGGGCAGATTTGAATTTATTCTTAACCAAGAAAAATGAGATTAAAATTTCACTAATTTATCAAAATGATGTAACAGAGTTTGCAAGCACAAAATTTTATCTTGATAATAACCCGTTATCATCTGAAACGAATCGGAAATTCATGATTGACAACATGGATCGAATTACAAAGAAAGAAATAGCACTTTCCTTCTATTTTCTAAAATACCTTGATACAAGAATTGGATTCAATCAGACGTTGCGTACAACTACATCAGGATATTCGTATGCCCCGGTAAATACAGATAGTCCCGTATTATTAAACAGTTTCCAACTAACTGAACTCAGCCTTGGTTTCAAATACTCCTTTAGAGAAAAGTACATTGAGGTATTTGGAAATAAAGTTTCCACCGGCACAAAATATCCTACAATTTGGGTAAACTATACCCGTGGATTAGATGGAGTGGCAGGTGGCCGTTTTTCCTATGAAAAATGGGACGCAAAAATTTCAAAAACATTTGATATTAAAGGATTTGGACAACCTTCTATAACAATTAAAGGAGGCTATGCAGTTGGAGATACACCCGGGTCTGTTCTTTACAATGGAAATGGCAGCAAAGCAAAGTATATCCCACTAGAAGCAACAAATAGCTTTCAAACAATGAGGCTGGGCGAGTTTCTATCTGACAGGTACGTAGCAATCTACTATACACATATCCTTGGCAAATTAATTATTAATCGAAGAAGATCAACCCCTGAGTTTATTTTTGTCACGAGTGCTGGATGGGGTGAACTGAAACATCCGGAACGGCATTTGAATTTTACCTATAACACAATGGAGAAAGGATTTTATGAATCAGGTCTCGCAATTCGTGATATATACAAACTCTGGAGTGTATTGGGTTTTGGTGTTGCCGGATACTATCGGTATGGTCCATACAGATTTGATGAACCAACAGAAAACCTGGCTGTAAAACTTACCCTCAAGCTATCCATTTAAGCAATGCATAAAAATTTGAAAGCAAAAAAAAGCCCGGGCAATCAAGACCAGGCTAATTTCTAATTTTGTTCGAATTATTTTGACTCTACATCCAGGCTAATTCTAGCTTTCTCCCATGCAAAATTCAGTTTTTTATCTACACTATACATCAGTGTTTCCTGCACATCATCGGACCAGTCAGGCGCTACATCAATCCGAAGAGCATCAAGCTTTTCATCGTAGTCAAATGCTCCCCATTGCTCTGCATTTTTATTGAAAATTGCCGTCCATTTCCCATTTTCTTTCGGAATAATAAAGAATCCATATTTCCCTGCTTCAAGAGCCTTTCCATTGATGGATACATTTTTACTAAATTCAACTGTAGTACACTCGTTTGCACCAGCTCGCCAAACTTTGTCATAGGGTTCAAGCCCTCCCCAAACAGTTCTGCCTTTTACTGAAGGTGAACCATAATCAACGGCAATTTTAACACCACCAATGTCACCGCTGGCCTGTTTTCGAGGGCTTTGAGCAAATGCAATAGTAGCTCCAATTAAAAGAGCCATAAACAGATAGATTTTTTTCATTTTTTGATTGGATTTAATTTACCAGCTAATTTATGGCATATCTTCTAATTCAAATACCACGTTGCCATTTAATATTGTCATTTGTACCCTTGTATCTAATATCTGATCTTCTGGTATTGTCATGATATCCTGCGTAAATACTGTAAAATCGGCGTATTTCCCGACTTCAATTGAGCCTTTTACTGATTCTTCAAATTCACCGTATGCGGCATCTAACGTATAGGATCTTAATGCCTCCTCTCTCGACATTTTCTGATCAGGTTCATATCCTCCCTCGGGAGTTCCTTTCAAGGTCTTTCTACTTACTGAGGCATAGAATGAAGCAATTGGGTTGATAGGTTCCACCGGAACGTCGGTGCCATTAATAACAATTGCTCCTGTCTGCAGGAATTTTTGCCAAACATAAGCACCTTCAACAATACGCTTTTCACCCAGCCTGTCTATTGCCCAAGGTCTGTCTGATGACATATGGATAGCCTGCATAGCGGCTATTACATTCATCTCTCCAAATCTTGGAATATCATCGGGGTGTAGGTGCTGTGCATGTTCGATTCGGAATCGGTGGTCAGTTATAGCGGGGTTTTCGTCAAAAGCAACCTCATACTGATCAAGTATCTCACGATTGGCTCGATCACCAATAGCATGCGAGCAAACT
>SMVB01338857.1_pt1 | contig 11903 bp, 9 predicted proteins | sample 2456461 | NCBI WGS metagenome assembly SMVB01 (sample SAMN11095934, study PRJNA526329) | marine sediment metagenome | biome: Marine sediment; feature: Surficial sediment; material: Deep marine sediment; isolation source: Hadal surficial sediment | place: Pacific Ocean | collected 2014-05 | depth 0-1...
AGCTAAGTTGGCCGCGACAAACATGGAGTTCCAAAGAAAGCATCGAATTTGCTAGTGGCTTGACGACAACGAATGTCCGGAGTTGGCCGTTCTTACCCGTTAACGAAAGGCTTAACGGGGCTGAATCAGATTTCCGCTTCGTCCTCGAAAGCGGACGTTCAGAATGGTCGTGTTGGGGTCGAGCCGAATGTCCGCTTATGGCCGAAAGCAGCCGTTCGTTAACAGTTAAACTGCAGGTAGCCGCATATTTTTGGGGATATCGTAGGTGAATCAGAAACTATCTGACTGGGCCAGCACTGCCGAAATCCTGTCTAGCATCGCGGTTGTGGTCACTCTCTTATTCCTCGTGTTCGGTATACGCGAGAATACCGAGATCACGCGAGCTGCTGCGTATGACAGAAACATCGATAGTCTCAATCAGTGGCGCTTAGGCGTAGCGCAGAATGAGGAGCTACTTGGCGCATGGAACGCTTACAGACGTGGGGAAGTAGATGGAGTGATTGAAGCCGAAGACTTAGGTTTAGGTCTGGTGTTAACCGCGCTGTGGGGAACCTACGAGAAATCTTATTACGCAAACAAATACGGGATTCTGGGCGTAAGTGAATGGAGTCGATTCGAAGTTCAGATTTGTGTCAATCGTGCCATCAACGTGAGACTTTGGAATGAAATGGTGAAGATTCGGTTAACTGAGGAGTTCGCCGATTACGCGGAAGCTAGCTGCGAGGATGGCCCCTAATGGGACGTGGTAACGAATGACTGCTTTCCCGAAAGCAGACGTTCAGAATGTACGTATCGGGATCGAGCCGAATGGCCGCTTATGGCCGAAAGCAGACATTGAGACTGAGTCTAAATGGGTGTTTCTTAACGGCTGCTTTGGAGGAAAAAAGCGGACGTTCAGCGTTTCGATTGGGGTTGATTTGGTCAGCTTTCAGCTAGTTGGGGTATCCAGCGACAGAACGAAGAAGAAGGAACGTCTTCAAGGTCGCGGGAGCCTACGGCATCGTGATGGGACACATACGACAGCTATGGGTGAAAGCCAGTGCTGGCTGGCGCAGGGTTGTGGAACATTATGCTTGTAATGAAGTTGGCTATGATCCAGTCTCCCCGATCACGGGTCTATCTGACAACTCAGGGGAGACAAATCATGCATCACGCCCAGTCTCGAGTAGAAGTATTTTTCATTTCGTTCGTGGTAGTCATCGGGGGTTTGGTGCTGCAACCCAACTTAGCCTGTGCGCAGCTTTTAGAAGAAGTCGTGGTTACGGCACAAAAGCGCGAGGAGAACATACAGGACGTTCCAATCGCGATTACGGCTCTGGATGCCAACATTCTTGATCGCAGTCAGATCGTCCGGGTTAGCGATCTTTCAAAACACGTACCCAATCTTCAGTTCGGGAATTTTTCCAGTACTGCAACAGCCGCCATTCGCGGCATCGGGTATACGAACACCACGGCGGGTGGGGATCCTGGCGTGGCGCTGCATTTGGACGGTGTCTACATCGGACGCCCCATTGCCACTGTTTTTAGTGCCTGGGATCTTGACCGTATGGAGGTACTTCGCGGTCCACAAGGCACGCTCTACGGCCGAAACACAACCGGCGGCTCCATTAACTTCATTACCCAGAAACCCACCGACGAATTCGAGGCGGAGATCGATTTGACCTACAGCGGCGAGTTCTCGAGGAGTATTGTCCAGGGCGTTGTTAACACACCGTTGGGCGAAAGGGCGGCCGCCAGGTTCTCCCTCTCTCTCGAGAATGCCGACGGCTATCAGGAGAATACGGTCCCTGGTGGTACCGAGGCCGGTGATGCGGACAATACAACGTTCCGTGCGCAGTTTCGCTTCGACATTGGCGAGAATGCCGTACTCGATCTGTTATACAACACCGCTGAGATCGAAGGGATCGGCTCGACCAGCGAGAGCCGGGTTCCCTATACCACGAACCCGATGACCAATTGGGTAGGTTTGCCACCGCCGTTTGTCAACACCATATTCAGCGACAACTTCATTAATGGGACAGGGTTTGCCTCTCCGGGTGCGATGGGCATTGCGGCAGAATTGGATGCCCTGGGCATTAACACGGCAGATGACGTCCGTGCGGCGCTGGGGCTCGGAGCGGGCGCTTTTCTGCCACCGGCAACGCCGAATTTCACGGGACTGACTAATGAGTTGGAGCCGAACCTCGTTGGCAAGGATTCGCAGGAGTGGAACGAGCAAGAGTTCGACGTCGCGATCGCGACATTGACGTGGAACCTGGACTTTGCCACCTTCACATCCATCACGTCGTACGCGGAGACGTCCTTCGACAGTTTTATCGATCTGGACCAGTCCCCGGCAGCGCTGATGGATTTGTTCCTGGAGGAGTATCAGAAGCAATACACGCAGGAATTCCAGTTGGCATCCAACAGCGATGACGGCTTGGAGTGGATTGTGGGGGCATACTTCTTCAGCGAGGAGGCGACCCGATTCTCTACCATCTTTGCCGACGAGTTCGATGCTTTGGCTACGCTATTGGGCCGGACCGAGGGTTTCAGAGTAGGAGGTGTAGTCGAAGCGGACTCCACCGCCATCTTTGGGCAGATTTCCTATGACATCTCGGATTCGCTGCGATTTACTGCCGGCGCTCGGCTTAGCTCGGATGAAAAAGAGGCCATCATCAATCTGATCAGTCCATTTCCTGCATTCAACGTCGCGACTTTTGTAGTTGATGTGCCGGTGTCTGATTCCTGGGACGAACCCTCGGGCAAGATTGCGCTGGACTGGAGGCTCTCCGATGACGTTCTCCTGTACGGCTCCTACTCGGAAGGCTACAAGTCGGGTGGCGTCAACTTGAACGGCAACCCGGCTACTGGCGCGATCTATGATCCAGAGTTCAACGACGTGTTCGAGGTCGGCGCAAAGTTGCAGTTCAGTGATCGTTACCGGCTGAACATCGCGGCCTTCACCAATGACTATCAGGACATTCAGGTGCAAACCTTCGGCCCCGCAGGAGCTGAACTCAGAAACGCCGCCGCGGCAACCATCAATGGCCTGGAGTTGGAAGGCGTGTTCCTATTCGGCGAAACGATAGATCTGAACTTCGCTGTCGGTTTGTTGGATGCCGAGTTCGATGAGTTCCTCTTCACTGCGCCGGGCATGTTGACGCCACCTTCTGCACCCGGAGACCCTGCCGGGCCGCCCACGTCCCCGCCCGCGGTGCTGGACTTCTCAGGAAACAGCCTCAGCCGCGCGCCAGATATCACGTTCTCCGTCGGATTGCAGAAGCGTTGGGATCTGGCAGACGGTAGCCTGACATTGCGGGGCGACTACTACTATCAGGACGAAGAATTCTTTGGGCCGAACAACGCGGAGCTCGTCAGATCAGACTCCTACGATAATCTGGATCTGCGGGTTCGCTGGGACAGCGCCGATGACGCTTGGAGTGTGGAGGTTTTCGTCCTGAATGCAACGGACGAAGAGCAGATTAGAGACATTCTGCAGTCCATTCCCTTCCTTGCAGGCGGCGTGGACCTGACCACTTACAGAGCACCGCGGCAGTCGGGATTGCGGTTCGCCTACCGGTTCTGAGCGTTAACCGTTAACGAATGCCCGCTCCTCTAATTGGGCATTGATGCCAAGCTTCGGTTGTTTATGGCATTGTGTTCCCGGTGCCTTTGAGCGGAATGTGTCTATGTCGGCTTGTGGCCGAAAGCAGACGTTCGTTAACAGTTAATATGCACGTGAGAACATGAAACTTCCGGCTGGGCTAGCATCGCAGAGATCATTTCTGGGACTGCAGTTTTGATTACTCTCGTATTCCTCGTCCTCGGTATCCGAGAGAATACGGAGATCACGCGTGCGGCGGCATATGACAGGAACATCGACAGTCTCAATCAGTGGCGCCTAGATGGCGCACGTTCTTGACCACCGGCTACATCGACGAGATCACGAGCAATGTTCAGGTCAGAGGTGCGTTCGACGAAGCTCAGCAGCGGCGCCTGGCAAAGATCTCTAAGCGCTACCCGGTCCATAAGACACTCGCCAACGGCGTAGTCTTCTCCGACAACGCCAGTTTCGCCTAACGGTGTCGATCGAGATTGAGGAAACCGGAGAATACCGATGAACACAATACTACAAAATCCGGTTCTTATCGTCGGCGCCGGCCCGACGGGGATGGTGCTTGCCATTGAGTTGGCGAGGCGTCGAATCCCCTGCCGGGTGGTTGATGCAAAGGATGGGCCTGACCAGACATCGCGCTCATTCACGCTACACGCAAAGACAATGGAGATGCTCGAGCACATGGGGATCGCCCATGTATTCCTGGACGGCGGAATTAAAAGCCGTGGGTTCTATTTCAACTTCAAGGGAAAGGACTCGCATCCGACGATCGATTTCACCGGTCTCTCGACACGTTATCCGTACGTGCTGATCTATAACCAGAACGAGACGGAGGCGAGACTCCGAGATCATCTCGAGAGCACCTACGACATCCGCCCGGAATGGAGTACCAGACTCAGCGCACTCAACGCGGAAAATGGGGGGTTCGGGGTCACGCTAGCGCACAGTGATCGCGAGGAAACTATCCGCACGGATTGGGTCGTGGGTTGCGACGGAATACACAGCTTCGTCCGCAAAGCCATGGATCTGGAATTCAAGGGCGAGAACTACGAAGGCATGCTCATGCAGATGATGGATGTCCGTTACCACGGCTTCGATGGGCCGGATGACTGGATCCACTACTACATGGCAAAAAACAACTTTCTGCTGATCACAAAGCTTCCCGGTGAAAATCATCGCGTGCTCATCAGTAACATGGGTGAAGCGGGCGGCACTGATATGACGCTCAGGGACACGTTTCAGGGTCTCATCGATGGTCACTTCGAAGGATCGCGACTCGATGAGCCGAAGTGGGAAACGCAATGGACCATCTGGAAGCGACTCGCAACCGACTATCGCGCGGGAAACGCGTTTCTGGCGGGCGACGCCGCCCACGTGCACTCTCCCTCTGGTGGACAGGGCATGAACGTCGGCATGCAGGACGCCTTCAACCTTGGGTGGAAGCTGGCCATGGTCATTAAAGGCGAAGCAAAGCCCGAGCTTCTCGATACCTATGGGCTCGAACGCAGGCCGGTGGGCGAACAAGCCATCGCTGGAACGGATGCCATGCACGACATCATCATGGCCCATGGTCAGGGCATGAAAGACAGGCTCGAACTGACACAGACGGACGGTTGGCGTCAGAAAACAGTCAATCGCATATCCGGACTGAGCTATACGTATCGAGATGTGGTCGACGTACCGGACGATTTGTCGCCGCCCGACGGCCTGACACCCGGCGACCGGGCGCCGGATGTTCAGCTCACTCGACGCTTGAGAGTGTTCGATCTGTTCCGGCACCCGCGGCTGACGGCTCTCCTGATACCTACCGCCGGCGATACGTCGGATCGAGACCGCTGCCAACGCCTTCTGACGGGGCTTCAAGAGCGATTTCCAAAGACGGTCAAGGCGTTTGTGATCTCCGATCGGGAGATTCCGGACCTGGAGAAGGGGCATTGCATCGAGGCAGAAAGTGGAGCGTTCGAAGAAGTCTACGGCTCCTCCGAAGTCAGCCACCTCTATCTCGTGCGTCCGGATGGGTATGTGGCGTTCCATGGAGGGTTGGGCGAGCGTGACTTGGCGTTCGCGCACCTCGAGCGGTGGTTCAATTGAGAACTCGAGCGTGACTGAGACACCTCCGAGTCCTGACTTCATTGGAGGCCATTGGGTCCCCTTTTCGTCCAGCGAATCTCTTCCCATCGCCGACCCGTCGAATGTCTGCTTATGGCGAAAGCAGCCGTTCGTTAACAGTTAATATGCACGCCGCTGAATATCTGGGGAAGCAGATGACTTATTCCACTCGTGTGTCCAAAGGGTTAACGGTATTAGCCGCCCTCTTTTTCTTGCCCGGCGGCGCGAGCGCACAGCTCTCGGAAGCTTACCTTACGCTCTATGAAGACCTACCGGATTGGAACGGCGTTTGGCAGATGATAGGTTCGACCATCTTCGATCATGCCACTGTAGAGCCTCCCGGCGTCCGAGCGGGGCGCCCCGGGGTGCGCGAGCATCCGCCGTACAACGACCAATGGGAAGCGAAATACCTCGCGAACATCGAGAACGTCCGTCGAGATCGATTTCCAGATCCGCTGACGACGTGCGGCACAGCGCCGGGATTTCCTCGAACTATGAATCTACCCGGCGCGATAGAGTTCATCGTGAGGCCGGAGCAGGTATGGATTCTGACGGAGGATGGGCCGAGTATTATGCGAATATTCACGGATGGCAGAAGCCATCCGCCAGCGGATGAAATGTGGCCAACGTATAGCGGTGAGTCCGTTGGCCAGTGGGAAGGCGATACCTTGGTCTTCGAGACCATCGGCCTCAAGGGCGAGGGAGATACGATCCTGGACAGGACGGGATTAGTACTCAGTGAGCAGGCGCGGATAACGACACGGCTGCGAAGAATCAATGACGGCACCATGGAAGCGCGAATGATCATCGAAGATTCGGAGGCCCTGACGGACGAGTGGCTAGTGACGAAGCAGTACGAGCTTCTGCCCGCCGGTTCCCGAATGTTCGATGTCTCCTGTGCAGAGAACAATCGAAATCCAGTGGATGCAACCGGTAGGACGCTCACGCTGGACGCAGAAGGCAACGTACTCGATGTGGAGTGATAAGACGAGGGGGCGGAACGATGTACAGAGATAGGAACAATTCATCCATCGCGTCGCAGCTGGCATTTCTAGCTCTGGTACTCGCTTATCTTCCAGCCGGGGCGCACCATTCCGGTGGGATGTTCGATGCGGAGCAAACAGTCGAGCTAACCGGAACGGTAAAGGAGTTTCAGTGGACGAACCCGCACATCTGGATTCAAGTTATCGTCCCCGGTGCCGACGACGCCGCGGTGGAATGGAGTATCGAAGGGGGTGTGCCAAATCGTCTCTTCAGGGCGGGGTGGCGGCCCACAAGTTTCGAGCCAGGCGACGAGGTGACTATTCTCGCTCACCCGATGAGAGACGGAGGGAAGGCCGGTTCCTTCGTCGGCGCCAAGCTTGCAGACGGTTCGACGCTGGGGCGATTCTCCCCCTGAGGCAATATTGAATAACGTCTGTTCCTTTAATCCAGGATTGTCCCAATGGCGCCAGCGAGCGGAGCGCGCTTAGGTCTCCGTCCGGCCGTTAGCGGTCGTTAGTTAAGATTTGATGTTCACGCGAGCGCATAGCTGGGGACAGAAATTGGAGAAGAATGAAATGACTGGTTACTGCACAAAGGCCACGTCTTTAGCGCTTGGGATGCTGATATGTTGTGGCACCGTTTCGGCCCAGGAGCAAGCGGGCATGGGAGCAGAGGGCTCTCAGCGAGATATCAGTCTGGAGGCGCAGGCCAGGGAGCCGTTTCAGATATTCGATAATCTCTACTTCGTCGGTATCGAGTTCGTAGCGAGCTTCATGATTACGACCTCCGATGGTCTCATTCTGATCGACACGCTGTACGGCGATGAAGGTTATGGCGATTACTTGTTCAACAACATTCGAAGCCTCGGGTTCGATCCAGCCGATCTTAAGTACGTCGTAATTACCCACGGGCACCGCGACCACTATGGAGGAGCACACGAACTCCAGGAGCGCACCGATGCGATTATAGGAGCCGCAGAAGCGGACTGGACGCTAATTCAGGCCGAACTCGGATATCCGGCGCCTGAACGCGACTGGGTTATTGAACAAGATGACACACTCATACTCGGTAACACGACCCTGAGATTCGACATCACGCCCGGACACACCCCGGGCGTCGTTTCGATCGAATTCCCCGTCTTTGATCAGGGCCGGGAGCACAAAGCGTATCTTCACGGTGGATCAGCGCCCAGGACTAGCGAACCAGCCGGCATTAGAGAATTCATCGATGGGCTGGAGCGTGTCAAAGCGATCGAAGGTATCGAGGTGCGGATTGCAAATCACCCGTTCATCGATAACTTGTTCGAACGTGCTGAGGCGTTGGCCCGCCGGCAGCCAGGAGAAGCCCATCCTTTCGTTGCACCGGAGGCGTTCTACGCTTGGATTGACAATCTGATCACGAATACGGAAGAAAGTCTTGAATGACCGCTTTCCCGAAAGCAGACATTCGGAATATAGGTTTTGGGATCGAGCTTTACGTCTGCTCTTGGCCGAAAGCAGCCGTCCGTTAACATCGGTTAACGGTAGCTTTAGTCTCAATAGCGGCCGCTCGTATGCTAGATTTCCAAGTTGAAGCTAAGGTCACGAATCGACCCAAAGCAAACGCTAGAGAAGATTTGACGAGGACCTCAGAGTGAAGCAGAACAACTTTATCGTTTTCACCGCAATCGCACTCTCAGCCTGTACGTTACCGGTCAACAGTCAGGAGCAGGATCTTCACGAACGGATGCTCCACAGCCGCGCAGTCGAAGCGGTTGTCTGGGCGATGCCGATCATGAATTTCAAGTTCTACCGGGACGCCCTCATCGAGGCAGGTGTCGGGCCGAACGACATCGGGTATTTCTCGCAGCTCCAGGACTGGCGATTCCAGACCGCGACACCGAATAACACCACGCCCTATATCATGACCCATTGGACCGTGAAGGACGGACCTATCGTGGTCGAGATCCCGGCCGCGACGGCGGACGTCGGCATCTTCGGGACCATCATGGACGCCTGGCAGCGCCCCCTCGATGACATCGGTGCGGCCGGTCGCGACCGAGGGCAAGGCGCGAAATACCTTCTCGTGCCTCAGGGATACAACGGGCCTCTGCTGCCTGGCGCTCTCGTCTACGAGCAGCGGACCGACAATGGTTTCGCTGTGCTTCGTCCGATCATCGCCGATGCGAGCCCCGAGAATCTGGCCAAGGCGGCCGAGTACGTGCAACAGATGAAGGTCTATGCCCTCGGCGAAGAACCGAGCACCGAGTATGTGGACCTCTACGGCAAATTGCTCGAAATGACACCGGTTCTCGACGAAACGATCTATGGTGAGATCCACGAGATCATCAATGAGGAGCCTGTCGAGGAAATGAACCTCGCGATGATGGGGCTGCTCTCGCGGATCGGGATCCGCAAGGGCGAGCCTTTCGAACCGAGCGCGGAGCTTCAGGCTATCTATGCCAGCGCTGCCCCGGAAGCGCTCGAGTACATGATCGATCAGTATCACCGCAGGCTGATGCCGTGGTTCTACGAGGGGAAAAAGTGGAGTCCACTCGTTCCCCCGGGAGCCATCGAGACAGATTGGACGTACGAGTATCCGACCCACTTCGACTACAGTGCCAGGGGCGCGCTCTATTACGCCATCATCACCAGCGTAAAGAACTATGGTAGCGCAACCTTCTACCTCGATCTCGCCGAAACGCCAGACGGCGAGTGGCTGGACGGTGGCAACAACTACAAGCTCGTGATGCCACCGAACGTGCCGGTCCGAGATTTCTGGGCCATCACGACTTACGATCTTGAGACGGCTTCGTACCTCCGAGACATCGAGCCCAGTAGCATCGACTCGAACATGGCGGAGCTGCAGCGTAACGCCGACGGCTCGGTGGATATCTATTTTGGCCCTGAAGCGCCTGCCGGCATGGAGAGCAACTGGCTGCCAACTGATCCGGAGCGCCGTTTCTTTCTACTCGCTCGTTTTTACGGGCCGGAGCAAGCAATCGTCAATGGCAGCTTCGAGCTCAACGACATCGAGCGGATAAACTAAAACCCAAGTTAGTCGGTTTTCGACTGGTCCCTAATGTCCGGAATTGACCGTTCTTGTCCGTTAACAAAGTCTTTAACGGGACCGACTGGCAGTTCCGCTTCGGCCCCGAAAGCGGCCGTTCAGAATGTAGGTGTTGGGACCGATCTGAATGTCCGCTTCTGGCCGAAAGCAGACGTTCGTTAACATTGTTTAACGGCGACTTTGGCCCCGGAACCGGCCGTTCGGGTGATATATTTTGAGGCTGAAGCTAGGGTCTCGAATCGACCCAAAGCGGTCGTAAGCAGAACTGGCCGCGATCGCAGGAACCCCAGGTTGCTGTCAAATTGGTCGACGACATCCCCACCGTCAACGGGCACAAAACTCATCACTCGACCGCGAACCAATTCTGCTCCCTGATGTGTTCTGCGAGTCGGCGTAGCAGCGTCTGGCAACTTCTTAGGGCACGCGCTCAAAGCTCCAGGCGCCCGAAACGTGTACCTCGAGAACTTCGGTCGTCACCCCGTTCTCTTCAGCCGTAAATATGAACCCGAGACCGCAGCACTCGAATGCATTTTCGGATTGAGCGGCCAATAGCGTTTTGCCGACATGGGCAATTCCGGTTTCTCCATATGGAGGTGTGCGTTCGATGTACAGCTCACCGTCCTCGCGCGTAACAACAACCGAAATGAGGTTGCCGAGCCAGATGCCCTCATACGTGCCCACGTATTTTTCGAGCGTTGCCGCGTCGACTTCAACCCGCTTCTCCTCGGCTTCTTCAGCCGTACCGCTATAGTGACTCCTGCCTATCGAAGATTCATTGCAGACGACTTCGAGCAACTGGCTGTCAGCAACGTAGCGCATCTCGATGACGCCGTTCACGGTTGAATTGAACGTGCCCGGATCGTCATAAGTCACGTCGATCCGCATGTGTCCGAAATCTGGCCGACTATAACGCTCTGTGATGCGCAGCATCTCGGTGTGCGGCAGGCCGTCTCGATGCAGCCAGGTCTCGTCGTTGTAGCCGTTGCTCTCGACCATGAGCGTATCGCCGTCCCAGCGGCCAATGGAGTAACCGGTCCAAGTCGGGAACGGATTCTCCTCGAGTTCACGACCGTCGAGGAAAATCTGCCGATATGTCAGGTCAGCATTCAGTACCGCGATAACGTCTGGTTGCTGAACGATCCGCCGTGTCCCCGAGTAAGGCGCCCCCGCCGGGTACGCGCCCGGTCCGCTTGGGAGACAATGGAAGCGAGGGTCGTTTGTGAAAAAGTTACTCGTATGCTCCGCGATTTCATCGAGCGCCCACGGCTGGATGTTTTCGGGATTCAGAATGCTGCCGCTGAAATCGACGGGGACCCAGATACCGCTGAGATCCGGGTGGTCGTTAGCCGTACGTGGCGCAGGTGCGGAGCGGTCAATCGATCCATCTGCTGTACGCGGGATTCCCGATGTCCTGAAGTCCAGCCACTGCGCCGTAGCCGGTGTCACCGCTGCAAGCAAGATCAGCGTCGCGAGTCGTCTTGTCATGTTGTTCCCCAGGGTCGATGCCTTTGCGTTGATTGACTGATCTGTAGCCAGGCTCTACGCTCATCATTATACGTGAGTGTTCCAGGGTATGACGCCCAGAAGGAGTCTGTTCATGCGAGCTTTATTGATCACTTCTATCGGTTTAGCCAGCTTTGTACTGACTACACCTAGCCTGTCACATCATTCGTTTTCTGCAGAATTCGACGTCGGCCGGCCAGTCGAGTTCACAGGCACTATTATTCGAGTCGAATGGACGAATCCGCATGTGTGGCTCTTCCTTGTAACGGATGACGGCGAGGGCAATCTCGAAAACTGGGATGTCGAGTTGCTCGGTATCAACACTCTGATGCGCCGTGGTCTGACGCGCGATTCGATCAAGCCTGGCTACCGCCTCGTCGTTAGAGGCTTCGGCGCACGTGACGGTACGAATACAGCCAATGCGTCTTTCGTCGGCAGGGCAGACACGGGCGAGGAGATCTGGGCCAGCGCCTCCGGAGATCGCACCCCCTAGTCCGAGAGGCGTCGAGACAATCTGATTGCTGCTCAGCTCGCCTTTAGCCCCTCCGGATCGATCGGCAACGACCGCTAGCAGAGTAACTGTGGACATTTCGTTGGATGTGCTGAGCGTCTCGAACTGGCCGTTTGTCTCCGTTAAACTCAGCGTTAACGTGCCCAATCG
>SMVB01317619.1_pt1 | contig 11901 bp, 9 predicted proteins | sample 2456461 | NCBI WGS metagenome assembly SMVB01 (sample SAMN11095934, study PRJNA526329) | marine sediment metagenome | biome: Marine sediment; feature: Surficial sediment; material: Deep marine sediment; isolation source: Hadal surficial sediment | place: Pacific Ocean | collected 2014-05 | depth 0-1...
CCGGTGGCGCGGCCGTTGCCGCAGTAGGGGCAGCCGCCGAACCCGCCGATGGTGCCATCCAGTTCCAAGGTGTCATCCGGGCCCGACACCCGCATCGCGGCATAAGCCGAGGCGATGGCCATGTTGCGGCCATTATGCAGGTGCAAGCGGATGTGGCTAATCTCCGGCCACTTTTCCTTGACTCGGTACACGCTCTCTTCAACCTTAGCCGGCGTGCAATGACTCATTGGGTCGCCCATGGAAACGCTCCGGACGTCGATGCCGACCTCGTCCCACAGGTCGTGCTGCTTCTCCATCATAATCATGAGGCTGTCCACCGGGAACTCGCCCAAGAAGTTGGAGCCCCAACTGGCGTTGGTGCCGATGCCGGCCTCTTTGATGTTGAGCTCTTGGGCCTGCGCGATAATCTGCGGCCAGCGCTCCATCTCCTGCATCTGGGTGCGGTTGGTATTGCGCCGAACGAATACGTCGCACATGTGGCAGTTCAGCCGTGGGTATCCGTCCCGCTCGATGGTCAGCGGGGGAGAATAGGCCTTGGCCCGCTCCACGCCTCGGGAGTTCAGCGCCAACGCAGTGTAGGTAACGCCCGGTTTGGGAGTGAACTTGGTTACAATCTCGTCGATGCGCTCCATCTGAGGAGTCCATTTTGGGCTGACAAAGGAGCCCACTACAATCGTCTTCAGCCCCGTCTCGGAAAGAGCGTCAATGAGCTTGACCTTGTCGTCCACGGAGATTTGGGCGTCTTCGATCTGCATGCCTTCGCGCATGCCTTCTTCCTTGTATTTCACTATCGGCCAATCTGCCATCAGGGCCTCCTTTTTGGGCACGTCTGAACCAGCTATATTCTATCGATTTCCGTTACCGCTCGACCATGTTCGGCGCATCGGTTTTGGCGCCGATTTCGGGAACCTCGGGTTGGCCGAATTGTATGGTGACCGCAGATTCATGTCAAGAAATCGGGCGTCGAAAATTCCCGGCGTCGAAGTCTTGCAGGCTCCCGCCACGTTGGCGGCCCATCCGGTTGACACCGAATCTATACCGCTCCTATAATCCTCATTGAAACGAAGGGGCAGGCGTCCCGCTTAAAAATAGAATAATCTAGGCACGTAGGGGAGCTCGGTTTAGCCGGGCTGAGAGGGAGGCCGCAACTGCCACCGACCCTTGCGAACCTGATCTGGGTAATGCCAGCGGAGGGAATCGGACTAGAGGGCTAACTATCGTTTGGCCGCCAACATTCATCCGTTGGCGGCTAATTTTTTTGCCCGGTCACGACGTTACCGGCAGGTGTTTCTAGGATGTCAACCGACGCTGCGGCACCGCCCAAAATTCGAATCGAGTCAATCCACAAGTCCTACGTCATTGACGGCAGGCGTCAGGCCGTTTTGGACGGGGTGGACCTGACCGTGAACGAAGGCGAGTTTATCAGCATCATCGGACCCAGCGGCTGCGGCAAGAGCACGCTGCTAAACATCATCGCTGGGCTGGACCAGCCAGACTCAGGCACCGTAGAACTCTCCGGTTCCCTTTCCGGGTCCATGAAAGGCCGGTTGGGACGCACCGGCTACATGCAGCAGAAGGATCTGCTGCTGCCCTGGCGCTCGGTCCTGGACAACACGATTTTGGGCCTGGAACTCAGAGGCGTGCCCCGGCGGCAGGCCCGGGAACAGGCCTTGGAGTTTACCGAGGCATTCGGTCTCAAGGGTTTCGAGCACCTCTATCCCTTCGCATTGTCCGGCGGCATGCGGCAACGGGCCGCCTTTCTCAGGACGATGCTGCTGGACCAAGATGTCGTCTTGCTGGACGAGCCCTTCGGCGCACTGGACGCGCTGACGCGGGTCCAGATGCAAGAATGGCTGCTGCAATTGTGGGACTCGCTGAACAAAACCATCGTTTTAATCACCCACGACGTCGATGAGGCACTGCTACTGTCCGACCGAGTGTACCTCCTCACCGCCAGGCCGGGCCGGGCGGCATTGGTCTTGGACGTGGAATTGCCCAGGCCACGCCATTACGAAATGGTGACGACTCCCGAATTCAGTGCCCTCAAGGCCAGGTTGATGGAGCCTCTGCGGTCGCAGATAGGCCGGACGAGAGCAGGCGGGCAAAGCACGGAAAGCCAATGAGTTTTTTCAAGAAGACAGCTGTCCTGGCCACCTGGCTTATGCCCGTCGCCATCCTGATTGGGCTGGTGGCCGCGTGGGAATTGTGGGTGCAGTTGGCCGACGTTCCCCGGTGGCAGCTTCCAGCGCCATCGGAGATCGCAGAGGAGTTGGTCTCGAGCAGTGACCTGCTCTGGACGCACACCATAGTAACTTTAAAAGAGATTGTGTTTGGATTCTCGGCGGCCCTGGCGGCGGGACTGATATTGGCCTCTGGGATTGCCTACTCCAGGGTCCTGGAACGCTCGGTCTATCCCATCGTGATCGCCTCCCAGACGGTGCCCATCATCGCCATCGCGCCCTTGTTGTTGATCTGGGTTGGCTACGGGCTCACGCCCAAGGTAATCATCGTCGCCCTGATCTGCTTCTATCCCATCTCCGTAAACACGGTCGATGGACTGAAATCGGTCGACCCAGACATGGTCAACATGCTCCGCACACTGGGCGCTTCCAGGTGGCAGGTCTTCACCAAGCTGCAGATTCCCACAGCGCTGCCCTTCATATTCTCGGGCATCAAGATAGGCATCTCCGTGAGCGTGATTGCGGCGGTTATCGGTGAATGGGTCGGGGCCAGCGAGGGACTGGGGTACCTGATTACCTACTCCCAGCCCTTGTTCCTTACGGCGAGGGTATTCGCCGCCATATTCGTCTTATCAGTGATGGGCATCTCGCTGTTCCTGTTGGCGGTGGCCGCCGAACACCTGATGATGCCCTGGCATTTCAATGAAAAACGGGCCAACGCGATGCGGCAGTTATAAAGATTCAGGAAAGGAGATTCTTCAGCATGAAATTTTTCACCAACCGGGTACCCATATTACTCTCGCTGCTATTCGCGCTTTCCATGTTGGCTGCCGCCTGTGGAGGGGATACGCCCACGGCCACCCAATCCGCGGCGAGCACCGTAGCTCCAACTGCGGCCAGCACTTCGCCGCCCCCCGCGGTTTCACAACCGACTTCCACCCCGGTGCCCACGGCCGCTCCCGCGCCCACCGACCCACCAGCGCCCACGGCGGAGCCAGTTGAGTTGATCGAGGTTTCCATCGCCCTTGACTGGTTCCCTTGGTCGAACCACTCGGGCCTTTACATCGCCCAAGAGCGAGGTTACTTCGCGGACGAGGGGCTAAAGGTGAACATATTCGTCCCTGGCGACCCGTCCACCGTGCTACAGACAGTCGCCGCCGGCCGGGATGACTTTGGCATCAGCTACCAACCGGAATTGCTCATCGCCCGCGAACAGGGCATCGAAGCAGTGTCCATCATGGCTTTGGTCCAACACCCGCTCAACTCGGTGATGGCGCTGAAAGAGTCCGGGATAGTCGAGCCCAGGGACCTCAAGGGCAAGAAGGTCGGCGCCCCAGGGCTGCCCTCCGACGAAGCCCTGATCGATACGATGCTGCGCAGCCAAGGGCTGACCATCGATGACGTGGAGATTGTTAACGTTGGATTCAATCTCGTCTCCGCCCTGATCAGTAAGAGCGTGGACGCCATCGTCGGGGCCTACTGGGTCCACGAGTCCATCTCGGCCACCAACCTGGGATTCGAACTGAACATCATGCGCATGGAAGAGCATGGCGTTCCGGATTTCTATGAACTGGTGATTGTGGCCAGCGAAGACAAGATTGCCAACAACCCGGAAGTAGTTCAGAAATTCGTCCGGGCCGTCACCCGTGGTTATCAGGATGCCATAGCTGATCCCCTCGATGCCGTGGCCCTCTTGAAGTCGGTAAAGCCGGAGATAGACCTGGAGATCGAGAACCCTGGTGTCATCCTGCTGGCGCCATTATGGGCAACTGAGAACGGTGTTTTCGGCTGGCAGGAGCAGGACCGTTGGGAGGGATTCGCCGCGTGGTTGGTCGAGTCGGGCCGGTTGACTTCGGCTGACGACGCCACGGCCGCCTTCGACAATAGTTTCGTCGAGGCCGCTAGATAGGGCCGGCGCTAATCGTGGCCCCGTTGCAACTCTCGGCCCTCCTGTTACTCAGGTCCCGATGAAACTCCGGCCCGATGATATACTTCCTTCGAAATGGGCTGCCTGGTCCGCAGGCACTGCCCATGGGCCCTAATCGTAGGCTTGGTTATTGGGGGATGCATAGATGTCGCTCTATTTTCTATTGGGGTCCTTGACCCATGACGGACAGCGCATGCTGCATGGGAACCCGAACCTGATAGTGGACCGGACCAGGGAATTGAAAATTCCTGGGGCCGAGATTTTAGGACAATACGCGGTCTTGGGCCGGTATGACTTCGTCATGATAGTGGAGGCCGACGACAACGATGCCGTGGCGCGAGTGTCCCTGGAATTGGGAATGCTCACCGGGCTCCACCTGGAGACGCTGCCGGCCATCCCGATCGGCTTCATGGGCACTGGGAAATCCGAGGACCCCTCCGACCAGGCCGAGGCGGTGGGACTCACTCCGAATTTCACGCCTGAAGATGGTCCGGGCGACGAGTAATCTTCCCGGCTGCGCCTAGCCGCATCCAGTGTTTAGGACGCGATGGCATTGGGTTTAAGCGACGAGCTCCGGGCCGGAGTTGGGCCCATCTGGGGAAAGGTGGTCACACACCCCTTTGTCACCGAGATGGCCAACGGCTCCCTGGACCGGAATACCTTCGATATCTATTTCGACCAGGACTATCTGTTCCTGCGGGACTGGGCCATATTGCTCAGCCTGGCCACCGCCAAAGCGCCCGATTTTGACGCCGCACGCGAATTGACCGGGTTCCTGCACCTGGGACTGGGCGGCGAAGAGGGCTTGTTTCAAGAGGCCTTCCGGGAGCGGGGCCTGTCCCGTGAAGAGGTGAAGCGGCTCCAGTACCTGCCCACCACCCAAAACTACAGCGGCTATCTGCGGACCCTGGCCTATGAGGGCACATTCACCGAGGTCGTGACTACGTTGCTGGCGGTGGAATGGCCCTACCTGGAATGGGCGCAGGTCGCGGAGCAGGCCGGCAAGAAACCGGGCAACCGGTATTACCAGACCTGGATCGACATCCACACCAGTCCCGGCATGTCCGGCTTTGTGTCCTGGCTCCGCAGCGTGGTAGACGGCTCCGATCCCACGCCCGGGCAGCGGGAGAAGCTGCAGAGGATATTCCTAGACGTGCTCCGCTACGAATACCAGTTCTTCGACATGGCCTACCGGGGGGAGCAGTGGCCGGAGTGAGACAGATACCGTCGGCCATGACCATCGCCGGCTCCGATTCGGGCGCCGGTGCGGGGATCCAGGCCGACCTCAAGACCTTTGCCGCGATGGGCGTCTACGGAACGTCGGTGCTCACCGCCATCACCGCCCAGAACACCGTGGCCGTGACGGCGGTGCACGAGGTCCCGGTCGATATCATTGCTGCCCAGATCGACGCCGTGGTGACCGACATCGGCGTGGACGCGGTCAAGACCGGCATGCTGTCCAGCACCGCCATCATCGAATGCGTCGCGGCGTCTCTGGCGAAACACTCGGAAATCCCAGGACTGCGCCGGTTGGTTGTGGACCCGGTGATGGTCGCCAAGAGCGGCGATTCCCTGCTGAGGGAGGACGCCGTCGGAGTGCTGCGGGACCGGTTGTTGCCCCTGGCTGCGGTGGTCACCCCCAACATTCCTGAGGCCGAGACCTTGACTGGACTGAAGATTGTCACCGAGGACGATGTCCGGAACGCCGCCAAAGCTATCATCGCCATGGGGGCCGCGTCGGTCGTTGTCAAGGGGGGCCACCGTGAAGGCCCGGCCACCGACCTGTATTATGATGGCAGTAGCTTCCGGGAGTTCACATCCCCCCGGATCGAAACCGCCAACACCCACGGCACCGGCTGCACCTTCGCTTCGGCGGTGGCCGCCGGACTGGCCAAGGGCCTGGCAACCGAAGACGCTGTTGGCCAAGCCAAGGAATATGTAACCGAGGCCATACGCAGTTCTTTCTCTATCGGGCGGGGACATGGACCCCTAAACCACTTCTACAAATCGTGGCCAGAAGCTAGATAGAATGGCAGCAACGAGAGCACAAATCAGATGACCAAACCGGCCAACACATTCCGTTGTCCCATCGAGATTGGACCCAGGGACGGCGTCCGTTTCCAGCGGGTGATTGTCGTCGCCGGCTCAGAAAACATCTATTCGGTGTTCCCCTCTACCCTGTTGGAGATGCTGGGAGTGACCGCCGAATGGGAGTCCCGGTTCACCCTGCCGGGCGGCGGGTGGGAGATGCTGCCCATGGCCGAAGTGCGCATGCGCATCAACGGCCAAGAACGCACCACCATCTGCGTCTACGGCAAGCCCGACGGAGAGCCCACGCTGGGCCGCCACACCCTGGCCGCCTTCGGACTGGCCGCCGACCCTGCGGAGCAGAAGCTGGTCCAAGCCGACATGTTTTTGAGCTAGCGTATCCCGCCACTGATTAGCTTTACGAGAATCCACTTGTGGTGGGCCCGTCGCACCACCATTCAGAGGGAGTCAGATTTCTCCGATGGAACCTTGGCTCGTGCGCGTCCTTCGACGGGGCTCGGGACGAACGGTTTTCGTAACAACAATTTGCAATATCAAGTACTGGGCACGCCTAGACGCCGCCCCCTGCGGTATAATGTCCGATTAGTAAGACAACCGGCTTGCCAACGCCGGTTCTTGCGAACCCCTTTTTAAAGGAACGCTTTCCCAAATGTTTAAGCCCGTATCCAGCCGCGTCAGTTTCCCCGAGTTGGACGCCAAGATCCTGCAGCAATGGAAGGACAAGGACGTCTTCCGGCGCACCGAGTCCGAACGCCCCGATGCGCCGCTCTTCATGATGTATGAGGGCCCGCCCACGGCCAACGGCAGCCCCGGCATCCACCACGTTCTCGCCCGGGTATTCAAAGACGTCATCTGCCGCTACCGCACCATGAAGGGCTACCGTGTCCAGCGCAAGGGCGGTTGGGACACCCACGGCCTGCCCGTGGAACTGGAAGTGGAGAAAGAACTGGGCCTGAAGAGCAAACGCGACATCGAAGAATACGGCATCGAGGAGTTCAACAAAAAATGCCGGGAGAGCGTCTTCCGCTACGTGAAAGAATGGGAGACCATGACCGACCGCATCGGCTACTGGGTCGATATGGAAAACCCCTACGTCACACTGGACAACAACTACATCGAGTCCGGCTGGTGGATGCTGAAAACCCTGTGGGACCGGGACCTGCTCTACCAGACCATGCGGGGCACTCCCCATTGTCCCCGCTGCGTGACCAGCCTCAGTTCCCATGAGGTTGCCCTTGGCTACCGCGAGAACACTCCAGACCCGTCCGTTTTCGTCAAGTTCCGGGTAGACCCGGCGGCTTCACCGGACAAGTCCGGCACGCTGCAGAAGCTGGGCGTCGACAACGTTCCCGTATACCTCTTGGCTTGGACCACCACGCCTTGGACCCTGCCCGGCAACACGGCTCTGGCGGTCAACGAAGACGCAGACTACAGCATCGTGGAACTGGAAGGCGAGGGCGGCCGCCACCGTCTGGTGCTGGCCCAGGCCCTGATTTCGGCCAACATCAAACAAGAGCACCGCGTCGCCGGATCGGTCAAGGGCTCCGACCTCGTGGGCCTGGGTTACACGCCCCTCTATGATCCAAACGAGTTTGGCGCTCAGGTGCGCCAGTTCGTGCGCCGGCCTGGCCCCGGCGGCGTAATGGTCTCCGAACTTGAAGACGGTGGCGAGTTCGCGCCCAAAGTTATCTCCGCCGAGTTCGTCTCCTTGGACAACGGCACCGGCGTCGTCCACATCGCCCCGGCCTTCGGCGACGAAGACCTCGGCGTGGGCCGCGAGAAGGAGCTGGCCTTCGTCCAGCCCGTCGATCTCCAGGGAATCATCACCGGCACCTATCCCTTCGCCGGCAAGTTCGTGAAGACCGCCGATAAAGAGATCATGGAGGACCTTAAAGACCGCGGTCTGCTATTCCATCAGGACATCTACCGCCACACCTATCCCTTCTGCTGGCGTTGCGATACGCCGTTGCTCTATTACGCCAAGAATTCCTGGTACATCCGGACCTCCGCATTGAAGCAAGACCTGGTCGACGGCAACGACACCATCAACTGGTACCCGGATTACATCAAAGACGGGCGGTTCGGCGAATGGCTCCGCAACAATGTCGACTGGGCCGTCTCCCGGGAGCGTTACTGGGGCACGCCAATCCCCATCTGGCGGTGCGAGGAATGCAGCCACACGATCTGCGTCGGCGGCGTGGATGAACTCCGAGGCCTGGCCGGGGCCAATGACAGCCTAAGCGCCGACGGCCTAGACCTGCACCGGCCTTATGTGGACAACATCGTCTTGGACTGCACCGCCGAAGGCTGCTCCGGTGAGATGCGCCGCATTCCCGAAGTCATGGACGCCTGGTTCGACTCGGGCGCCATGCCCTTCGCCCAATGGCACTATCCCTTCGAAAACGACACCATCGACACGGACGGCCGCTTTCCCGCCGACTATATCTGCGAAGCGGTGGACCAGACCCGCGGCTGGTTCTACAGCCTACATGCCCTGTCCACCCTGCTCAAGGGCCAACCGGCCTACAAGAACGTCATCTGCCTGGGGCTGATCCTGGACGAGAAAGGCCGCAAGATGAGCAAGCGGGTGGGCAATGTGGTGGAGCCATTGTCGGTGCTGGATGAACACGGCGCCGACGCCCTGCGCTGGTACCTGTTCACTGCGTCCCAACCCGGCGAATCCAGGCGGTTCTCGGGCAAGTTGGTCAGCGAGACCCTCAGAAAGGTGATGCTCACGCTTTGGAACGTCTATTCATTCTTCATCAGATACGCCGAGATCGACAAGTTCGACCCAACCAAGACCCCCGGCGATTGGAAACCTGAGAACGAGCTTGACCGCTGGGTGCTGTCCGAATTGAACACGCTGATTTCCCAGGTGGACGGATACATGGACGGCTATGAGCCCACCAACGCGGGCCGCCGCATCCAGGAGTTCATTGACCAGCTTTCCAATTGGTACGTGCGCCGCAGCCGCCGCCGTTTCTGGCGGAACGAGGGCGACGCGGACAAGCTATCCGGCTACATCACCCTGCACACCTGCCTGGTCACGGTCGCCAAGCTGATGGCCCCGCTGGCCCCCTTCGTCGCCGAGGAGATGTACCAGAACCTGGTCTGCTCGGTGGACCCTTCGGCCCCCGACAGTATCCACCTGGCCCAGTTTCCGGTAGCGGACCAGTCCCTGGTCGACGAGCCGCTGATGGAAGCCACGCGGCTGGCAATGAAGGTTTCCAGCATGGGCCGGGCCGCCCGCTCCAAGGCGGGACTCAAGGTGCGCCAACCCTTGGCCAGTGTCTTGGTCAAGGTCCGGGACCCCGCTGAGGAGGGGTATATCCGCCAGGTCAGTCCCCAGGTCCTGGAAGAGTTGAACATCAAGGACATCCAGGTTATCTCGGACGACACACCCCTGGTCCAGCAGGTGTTGGAGCAGGCCGGCGAGGAGACGGAGACCATCGTCTCGGTCGACAGCTACACCGTTTCGATCGAAGGCGGTTACATGGTGGCCGTCGATGGCGCCATCACCCCGGAACTGGCCGAAGAAGGCCTGGCCCGGGAGGTGGTCCACCGCATCCAGGGAATGCGCCGGTCAGCCAATTTCGACGTCACCGACCGCATCGTGACCTACTACCAGGGACCGGAGGAATTCCTGAAGGTCATGCAGGGGCCTTTCTCCGGCTACATCCGTGACGAAACCCTCAGCACCCAGATGGTTGACGGCGCACCACCCTTTGAGACCGAGACCGGGGCCACCACCGAGTCCGCCAAGCTGGACGGCATGGAGATTACCCTGAGCGTTCAGCGGGTGTGATTCCTGGTTACCCGGACCCACGACGATGCTGGTCGTCCTGAGTCGAGCGGCCGCGATCGTTAAAGTAGTTCGTCTGGATAGATGCATCGGGACCTTCACGATTGGCCATCGCACTGGAGCGGGAAACACTTGCTGGGAGTTCCCATCGAACTGCTGCTCTTCGCGGGTCAAAACCACTCCTTTGACGCTGATCCCAGATTCAGCCAGCCAGTCGGGGACGCCCTTGGGTTCTTCATCCCCAGATACGCTTCAGCGAGGCAAGCTACGGGAAGCGGCTAGGACGAAAACAATCTGATTCCCCGGCGCTTCGAAGGCCGGGGAGAACAGACAATCCAGGTTTTATCAGGTGAGAGCATGGTGAAATTTCCACGGCATGACATTGCATATTACTTGGACACCGCCGGTGAGTTGGCAGAACAGGTGGCGGCCTGTGCGGACCAGATCGACCGCGACCGGCAGTTGCCCGCCGACTTGGCCGCGGAATTCGCGGACAAGGGTTTCTTCCGGTTGCTCCTGCCCCGGTCACTGGGCGGCGCCCAACTGGACCACCCGGATTTTCTTCGTATCCTGGAGATTTTCGCCAACGTTGATGGCAGCGCCGCCTGGTGTATCAACCAGAACAACGTTTTCTCCACCAACTCGCTTAGGATGTCGCCCGAGGCCGCCCAAGACATCTACGCAGACCTGCGGGCAGTGGTGACCAACGGCCCACCCAGCCCTTCGGCGAAGGCGGTCTCTTGCGACGGCGGCTATCGACTCAGCGGTCGGTGGAATTTCAGCAGCGGCATCACCCATGCCACCTGGATAGCGGCACTGGCCCCGGTCGTGGCGCCGGGCCAAGAACCGGACGCGGTCTTGGACCGGGCAACCGCGCGGGTGATGTTGATGCCCAAGAACGAAGTTGAATTCGTGGACTTCTGGCCGGTCCACGGACTCCGTGGGACCGCCAGCTTCAGCTTTGAGGTCGATGACGTTTTCGTGCCCAACGCCAGGACCTACTCCCAAACTGACGCACCAAGGGAAGACGGTCCTTTGTATGGAATCCCAATAACCCTGCTCTTTGCCTCGGGATTTTCCACCGTGGCCTTGGGAATCGCCCGCGCCAGCTTGGCCACCGCCATCAACCTGGCGGGTAGCAAGATACCGGGGCGGGCCACCAGGTTGCTGCGCGACGAGCCGACAACTCAGCGGTTGATTGGCGAGGCGGAAGGAATCTGGCATTCGGCCAAATCCTTTCTTCGGGAATCCGCTTCGTCGGTATGGGACACCGTCGACCTCAATGAGCGCTTGACCACCGAGCAGAGAATCAAACTGAGGCTGGCCAGCACGTTCGGCATCAGAAAAGCGGCCGAGGTTGTTGACATTGCCTACAGCCTATGCGGCTCCAACGCTATATTGGAGACCAACCCGGTCAATCGCCAATTTCAGGATATACATGTGGTCTCGCAGCATCTGCAAGGAAGGGCCACCCACTACGAAACCATCGGTCAGTTCTTCTTGGGCTTGGAACCGGAAGGCAATTTCTAACTGGCGGGACCAAGTGCTGTGTAGAATCAGCGAGGCCAAAAACATTTCATTAAGCTTCCTGAGACACGGGCTTTAGATCGAGGTTGTCATTGTCAGCCGGACTATTGTCAGCGGCGCGGGTGCTGGATGCCGGGCAGGGCATCTCCGGTCCATATTGGGCGAAGATCCTGGCTCAGATGGGCGCTGAAGTAATCAAGGTGGGGCCACCGGAAGGCGGCGAAGCACGGAGTATGAGACGGTCCCGTGATGATCGCCCGCATCCGGAAAAAACGGCCTATTCTTGGCGCTGAACGCCAGCATCCTTCCCATATTCGGTTCGGGCCCGGCGTTTCCTGCGGGACATCTGGCAGCCTTGGCTCTAAACCCATCGAACCTTCTCCAGCGGCAAATATCGTAGCCTTTAAGCCAGGATC
>SMVB01413496.1_pt1 | contig 11901 bp, 7 predicted proteins | sample 2456461 | NCBI WGS metagenome assembly SMVB01 (sample SAMN11095934, study PRJNA526329) | marine sediment metagenome | biome: Marine sediment; feature: Surficial sediment; material: Deep marine sediment; isolation source: Hadal surficial sediment | place: Pacific Ocean | collected 2014-05 | depth 0-1...
TCCAGCAGATTGATTCCGGTTTTGACAAAATGGTCGTTTAAACGATTCTGAAAATTAAACAGCGTAGCCGGAGAAAACGGCATCTCATGAAGATTGTCAAGACCTAAGGCAAGCCTGACCAGGATATGGAATTGAATAGAGAATAGCCGGCCCAAAGAATACCGTCTTGAAAAACAGAAAATTCATCCTATTAAAAAAGGTGCGACAATTTGAAATTTTCTTCTGGAAATCTCACTTCTAAAAATAACGAACCCAAAGCTGGAATTCAAGGCAAAACTTGTAAAGTGACGCGAAACAGTTTTGAAGGAACACACCATGGAGTTGACAAGCAACCCTTGTTTTAGTTATATTGCCGACGCTTTTCCTGCCTAAAATATTAACAAAACCGGAAATACATTGACGGCACAAATCCATCCCGGTGACGAACAGATTTGTCTTGGCCAAGACGAAAACCTCGATGAAAATGCCGGCGCTGTCATGCCGCCAATTGTTCAGACCTCGCTGTTCCGGAAGGGATCACTTCGGCAATTGCAGGATGAGCTGTCAGAAGAGAGCAAGAACTACGTCTACAGGCGCGGCCGGAATCCAACAGTGGCAGTGTTTGAAGGTAAACTGGCGGCTTTGGAGCACGGTGAAGCGTGCAAATGCTTTGCTTCAGGCATGGCTGCAGTCAGTGCTGCGCTGACCGGACTTTTGAAACAGGGCGATCGTATTCTGTTTGTGAATCTTTCTGTTTCACCGGACCATTCTTTTCTCTGCTGTGGGCCGCGACGTTTAAGAAATCAAAGTTTGGAATTAAATTGCTTTGACCTTTTTGTAATTCTTAATTTTTAATTCTGAATTCTTCATTTTAATGTGCCGGTCCAAAGCAAACCGCATTCAAAAAGAGCAAGTTCAACCCATCCATAAATGCACGATAATTGGGGTCTTCCGCAAAGGCGACGACATGGCCGCGACCGTGCCGCTGGTGCATCAAATAGGCTTTGTTGGCGATTTGTTTGCGTGCATCTTCCCAGGTAAATCCACTCACCACAACTTTATCTTCGGGCATGTAAAGGCCGATGTTGCGCCCTTTATCCAGCTTGATAGGTGTATAAATATTTCGACTTGAAACCATAACATTGGCGTCGCCGTCGTAACCAAAGGCCAGCCAGTGTTCGGTGTCCAATTTTACTCGCATGATAGCCCCGGGTGTTGAAGCAGGCAATTCTTCATCAGGTTGAATTTCTTTTTCGACATTGAAGGGTTGTGAAAGATCAGGGGTTGTTTTTTTCTCCTTTTGCTTAGGTTCCTCTTCTTTTTTCTTTTTCTCAGATTTACCCCCTTTGAATTCACGGCTGGTGGCCAAAAGATCAACTTTATCTTCAGTCAACCAGTGCGTTGCCTGCCCAAAGGTAATCAGAGTACCGCCGTTTTGTACCCAGGCTTTGATTTTTTTAGCGCCCGATTCACCCAGTGTTCCGGTGTAACCCCTTCGTGTATTGGGCAGGATTAAAACGTTGTATTTACTCAAATCAAAACGACCCAGTTGTGAGGTGTTCATAATCGTAACCGGGTAACTATATTGCTGCTCTAGGATATAGCGCGCCCAGCCAACTGAGTAGGAACTCGTAGGTATATGATAAGCCATTGCAATTTCAGGTTTCTTTAAGAAATTCACATTGCCACTGCCGAAACTGACTCCCGCATCCATCCAGGATGTGTGGGTCGCGATAATTTCTGCACCGGTTTCACTTGCGAGTTTCTCCAAACGCTGATGAAGGTCCTGCGGATTATTTTTTACCTTAATAATTAAAGATCCCCGGGGAAATTTCTTGCCATTGAGCGTCATTGTTTTGTCTGAGCTGAAAACCCGGATATTCTGGTGAAACAGGCTCAGTAGTGCCGCGGCCGATGAATTTGATCCCCATGGAATTAAATAAGCCAACTTCGCTTTATCGCCGCACATTTGGTTTTTATTTGTAACCGCTTCCGATAAAACAGAGAAACGGCCTTTTGACGCGCCTTCTGCTCTATATACATCAATATCGTAAATTAAAGGCAGTGACCAGCCCGTAACATCATAAATTTGATCCCCCAACCGTTTCTTTTGACGACGAAGCTGCTCTTTTATGAAAGCGTCATCCATTGAGGTTTGTTTAGCCAGAAGCGTTTTGGCCAGTCGTTTAGCCGGCTGAGCCAGCGAAACCACAAAAGTCCCTTCCGGAAATCGTTTTGACTGAGTTTGACCGCCGTAATAGTCTTTGACTTTAGAGTTGGTGAATGCAATTTCGGCTTTTTTGACCTCAATCCCTTGCGCGAGCAGCAGTGAAGCCAACTTGGCCGAACGGTTCGGATCGCTGCCCGGCGGAATAATATATTCTTTAATGGATTCTCGCAAACCTTCTTGAATGGCGGATTGGCGGTATTTGTAAAAATAGCGCAGCAAAGATTCTCTATGGGTGGCCGCAGTTTCTGCGGTTGCTAATGAAGAAATAAAATGATGCTGCACGGTATCGCGGTAGTGCATGGTCGTTTCGTCTTCGCGTTTTACAACCAGTCCTCGGGCTGAAGCTTGTTCATAAGTCATACCAATAGAGCCTTGAAACATGGGCCAGCCTTCGCCATAACCGGGATAGAACGAGTCAAATACTTCGCGGGTGAAGTAATCGAAGTGCATGCGGTCAAACCATCTGGCGTTGTTGCGGCCAAATCGTTCCAGCCACTTGAGCTGCTCAGGCGGCATTTCAGGATTGAGGGGATCCGCGGGCGGCGCAAAATAGTAAGTCGAATTTGATCCCATTTCGTGCAGGTCTACAAACACTTGCGGATACCATTCCAAATAAGCCTGCACCCGGCCGCGAGTTTCAGGCTGGGTCAAGGCAAACCAATCACGATTCATATCAAACAAGTAGTGATTGGTTCTGCCGCCCGGCCAGTCTTCATTGTGCTCAGCGGCTTTCTGATCCGCGTTTGGCCAGCGACCCCGCGTTTGCCGAAAATAATTAACGAAACGATCACGCCCGTCCGGGTTTTGCATTGGATCGATAATGACCACGGTGTTCGCCAGCACCGATTTAGCAACGGTATCATTTTTCGAGGCAACTAAATGATAGGCCGTTAGCAACCCGGCATCTGTGCTGGAAATCTCGTTGCCGTGAACGCCGTAAGCCAGCCAGACAACGGAGGGCAGGCTTACGATCAAATTATCTGCTGCATCAGTGTTGATTATTCGCGGGTCAGCAAGTTTTTGCATGCCGTCTTTGATTTCGTCCAGGCGCGCCATATTCTTCTCGGAAGCAACAACTAAATAGTAGAGCGCTCGGGCTTCCCAAGTCTTGCCATATTCTATCAATTTCACATTTGGTGATGCCTCAGCCAGAGCTTTAATGTAGCGCTCCACTTCGCCATGCGAGGTGATTTTTTCACCCCAACTGTGTCCGACCACTTGTTCGAGAGTTGGAATCGAAGAGTTGTAATCAGCGTTTGGGTAGAAATCGAATTTTTTTGCATAAGAGTGAGCGGTGAAACAAAAAAGCATGATGGTAATTATAGTTCGTTTTTTCATTTTTCCTCCAAGAATGAGATTAACTTTTTATTTCGTTCCGGCCCGTAAGTGCCGAAATCCCTGCTACGGTACACAAACTAAGGATATTCAACTAAGGCGCACTCGACCCTGTCACTTCATTGACAACTCACCCTTTTCATAGACAATTTTTCCCCCCATAATTGTATAAAACACTTCTGTTTTTAAAATATCATCGGGAGAAATTTCAAGCAGATTCTGTGAAAGCACTGCCAGGTCGGCGAGTTTGCCGATTTCAATGGAGCCCTTAATGCTGTCTTCGAAGTTGGCATAAGCCGTGTTAAGCGTGTAGGCCTTTATGGCCTCCTCAATTGTAATTTTTTCATCAGGGAACCAACCAGTTTCAGGCTGCCCGGTAAGCGTTTGGCGTGTTACGGCAGCGTAGATTCCAAACATCGGATTGATAGGATACTCGGCGGCAGCCGTGCCGGGCCAATCCGTGCCAAAAGACAAGGTCGCACCGCTGTCCAGAATACTCTTGAATGCATAAGCTCCCTTGCACCGCTCATGGCCGATGCGCTCCTCCATCCAGCGCATGTCGTCGCTCAGGTGAAATGGCTGGACTTCTGCTATGACACCCAACTCGCCGAGACGTTTGAAGTCGCCCGGTGCGATGACTTGCGCGTGAACGAGGCGAAATCTGCGATCACGCACGCCGTTTTGTTGGTGCAATTCTTCCAAATATTTCAGCAGTAGATTATTGGCTTCGTCGCCAATGGCATGCACAGTAAGCTGCAAGCCCGCTTTATCCGCATCCAGCATATATTTCAGAAATTTTCCTTCGACAAAATTACCTTCGTTATCAACCATGAGACGGCGCCAGCGGCCACGATTGCCTGGGTCATGGGAGTAAGGCTCGAGGAATCGCGCACTGCTGTTTCCCATAATTCCGTCGATATGTCCTTTGAGGCCACCTAGACGAATCCACTCATTTCCGGAGCCAACTTTGATACCCTGGTCAGCGAGCTCATGCCACCGATCCAGCATATAACGAAAATGCACGCGCACCGTTAGCTCGCCAGTTTCACGAAGTTCGCGGTAGATGTCAAGTTGCTCGTCATCAGACATATCACTGACATTTGTCACACCGTATTTACGAATTTCAGCCAGGGCGCGCCTCGTTTGTTCAAGACGACGCTCATGAGAAAAACTGTTGGGAATTTTGGGACCCACATAAGGCAAAACGCCTTTACCTTTCAAAATGCCGTTGAACCTGCCGTTTTTGAAAATAAAATTAACCTCCGGTAGTTCAGACGGGCTGAAAGGCGATAAGCCCAGCGCTTTCAAAGCGGCCGCGTTAACCGCAAATTCGCTGTTATCAAATTTACGAATGAACATAGGATTTGCTCTTGTTAAGTCTTCCACAAGACTCATCTCCGGTGTAAATACTTCGCGGCTTTGACGACCGGCACTGCCTTCTGCCCAGGAGTCATAGGCGCCCCAGAGTCCACCGAGAATCCAGTCACCATCCGGCAATTTCTGCACAACGTCCCGAACCTTCTCGACAAATTCCTCCTGGTTTGCAGCTTTCATGATGTTAAATTCAAGAAAACGTGCTGCAGACGCGAAGTGCACGTGATTGTCATTAAAGCCGGGAACGACGAAATTACCCCGCAGATCTATAGTTCGGGTATTTGCATTTTTCAGCTTTAAGACTTCTTCGTTGCTGGCGACGGCGATGAACTTTCCGTCTTTGATGGCCACTGCTTCGGCGGTTGGGTTTTCTTCATCCACAGTCCAAATATTGGCGTTGTAAAAAATCAATATATTTGAATCATGGGTTTGGCAATTGGCGAGAGGCAGGGATATTATGTGCAAAATCGCCACCGAAATAACAGCACAGACACGGTAATCCAGTTTGAAACTCATAGATCCTCCCCAGAAGATAAAATTATATCACCAAAAAGAAAATTTAAGAAAATCCATTTATATTGTCAAGATTAGATATACGCTGCTAGGATGGCTCAATTTTGAACACGGGATCTTTCAGCGCACCTGGTCAAACGTCTGCGAAACGTTCATTCCCGGGCAAAATTAATCATTAAGACGAATTCTATATCTAAAGAATCAGGAAAGGCTAGATAACTATGAAGCGAAGCGGGAACTATCTCAAAAGCATTGACTTCCTGGTCTACCGTGAAAATGCGAATAAACAAATTTAAGAGCTAAATTAACCATCGATGACTTTGAAAACAAGGCCTCTAGATGGATAGAACAAAACAAATACAAAATCACAGGCCGAAAAAAGAGCTTGGCTATTGCAGATGCCGGAAGCATTAATGAAGATATTCATTATCTGTACGGTGATTCTAGATAGAGTGACAAAAATTGTGAGTTGACTATTGTTGTAAATTGTGGCAAAGCAATTCCAGAATTTAAGATTGTATTGGGCCCTGACGAGTTGATGGTTTTTAAGGAGCTAGTTTACCGCATTACTGATGATGTCCAAAACAAAATTAACAAGTTAATCGACACGATCAAAATAAATTCAGCAACCCCGGCAAGTCATTTTAAGGAAGAAAGCATTTGTTCCCATACCAACTTAAGCTTGATTTCTACTCCTACCATCATCGCGACTTTTTATCCGGCAATTTCTTTCGGTAACAGGTCGCCAAAACTTCACCATCACGGCACCAAAATAACTTTGCCAATATTTTTCCTCGCTTCAATATAAGCATGGGCCTCACCGACTTTTTCAAAAAAGAACGTTTTGTCGACATGAGGTTGCACCCAACCCTCTTCGACCCCATCTAAAATCTCCTGCATCCAGCGGCCGGCTTTTTCCGCTTCGCCCCACATGTGGCCAAGATTGACGCCAAAAACGCTCTTATTTGTATTCATCAAACCAACCGGGTTAAACCAGGGCATTTGCAGCGCTACTTTCAACAAGCTCAATTTTGCCCCGAGGCCAGACTCTGTCGCGGTTGAAATACCAAACATCCCTAAGCGGCCGGTAGCTCTCAAGGCCTGGTAACTTTTCTTCCAGCTCGTTCCACCAAGCGGATCGAGTACCAGTTCCACACCTTTTCCATCTGTTAACACTTTTAGCTTTTGCAACCAATTTTCAGTGCGGTAATCAATAGCATAGTCCAGACCGCGCTGTTTCAAAAAATCATGCTTGCCGGAACTGGCGGTACCATAGGTTGTTGCACCGATTTTCTTCGCAATGTCCAGCGCCGCCAACCCAACCCCACCGCCGGCGTTGTGAATAAGTACCGACTCTTCTTTCTTCAAAGCGCCCATTGTGATCAAAAGTTGGTAGGCGGTCAAATAATTGACCGGAATGGCAGCCGCTTGTTCAAAACTCAGCGACTTCGGCTTGTCGAAAATCTGGGCTGCGCGCACAACTACAGCATCTGAGTAACCATGAAACCTCGTAGTTGCCAAAACTTCTTTACCTTTTAGATTTTCATCTGTATCTTCGCCAACAGATTCAACCACACCCGAGACCTCGTACCCGACCACCATCGGGCGTTTAGGTGCGTCCGGGTAGAGACCCTGGCGGGCTAAAATATCCGCGAAATTAATTCCCGAGGCTTTCACTCGAATCAAGACTTCGTCTTTGCCCGGCTGCGGATCAGGTTTCTCCTCAATTCTGAAAACGTTGACGCCGCCATATTTTGGAATCACAATTTGGCGCATTTCCTCCTCCTTGCTACAGTTATGAAAAGTGAAACGTGTTAAAAATATTTTGGACAGAGAGAACCACGAGTATCAAAAAACTGAGAAATTTTAATTTATTTTTCTAAGAATATCTTCTTTCAGAAATTTGATATTGGACAATTAAGAGACCTTAAGCTTTCATTCCCCGTTAAGTTCATAGCAATGGCGGATTCTGATTCTTCCCTGTCAGCCATCTCTATCTCCTCGTTTATTTAAATCATTTTTCTCTGGGAGTTCTGTGCTCCTCTGTGTTCTCTGGGTCCTGTTTTGCAGAAGTCACATAATTAGAAACTGAAATAAAGTTAAGAAAATAGAAAATGAATTTCAAGTTCCTCATACAACCCACAAGGCCCTGAAAACGATTGACAAAGAAGCCGCTGTTACGTATATTTTAAAAGTAATTCGACATGATAATCAGTTAGAAGCCATACAGTTAAGAAATACATGCGTCAATTTCTAAGAAAGGCTGTCGACATTCGAAGAGGCGAGGGCAAGCGTATTGCCATGATGGCGGGTTACAGCTTTGTCATTATCGCTTCTTATGATATTTTAAAACCGATGACCCGGTCTCTCTTCGTCTCCAATTTAGGAGCAGCCCAGCTGCCGTGGCTCTACATGTTGGTGGCTCTGGTGGTCGGCATCTTCGTGCTGTTTTATATAAAATTTTCTTCCAACGTACCTTTAGATCGATTGATTTTTTGGACAACCCTTTTCTTAGCCGGCAATCTGCTCTTTTTTCGCTGGCTGTTGAATTCTAATATAAATTCTCCGGTGTTATACTACGTCCTGTTTATCTGGGCAAGCATTTATGGCGTTCTCACCACGACCCAGTTCTGGCTGTTAGCAAACTATTTATTTAATGCCCGCGAGGCCAAACGGCTGTTTCCGCTTCTGACCGCCAGTGCAATATTGGGCGGGATTATGGGCGGCTATTTTACCCGCCTGCTGGCAACAGAAATCGGGACTCCCAATCTCGCTTTTATTTGCATCGGTTTTTTGGGCATTTCCCTCTTGTTAATGAAATTAGCCTGGCGAGAGCGAGACCCTTTCCTGGAAACCGGGCGAAGTACGCAAAAACCGGCAGAAACGAGTCAATCATTTAAAAAAGTAGGCGAAGTATTTTTGGCTATTCGAAAATCCAAACACATTGCCCTGATTATGGCCGTGGTTGGAATTACCTTCATGGTTGTACAAATTACCGAATTTCAGTTTATTACCTACGCCAGCGAGAAAAACCCAAATACGGACGACCTCACCGGCTTTCTCGGCTTCTGGCTCTCCAACCTGAGTATTTTTGCCCTGTTTTTTCAGGTCGGATTTGCTACCACAATTATCCGCCGCTTTGGTGTGGGCGTAACGATCCTGTTTCTACCGTTCGCGTTGCTGCTCGCTTCTGTTTGGGTCTTTTCCAGTTACGGGTTTATTGCCATTTTGGGACTCAAATTTGGAGACAGGGGATTCCGACATTCCATTAACCGAGTGGGAACCGAGCTTCTTTACCTGCCAATTCCACCACACCTAAAAAAGGATACCAAGGCATTTATAGATATGTTTGTTGACCGGTTTGCTAGAGGATTGGCGGGACTTATTTTGCTCATTTCTTTTTCATGGATTGGATTAAGTGTGGCTCAAATCAGTCTTGTTTCTATCGGTTTAATCATCGTTTGGGTGGTGATTTCATTTGCAACCTATCGTGAATATGTGAACTCCTTCCGGCAGGCAATCGCCAAAAGACAAATTGATCCGGATCTCCTCGCCGGGGGCCTTAATGATGAAGCGACTATTAATTCGTTAATTATTTCTTTAGGCAGCCGCAATGAACGTCAAATCGTTTACGCCCTGGATTTATTGGAGACCGTTGAGGACGTCGATCTGATTCCACCGATAAAACCTCTGCTGCAACATTCATCTCCGGAGGTCAGATTCCACACTTTGCAACTCATGAGGCGGCGGGCTGAGACAAGTTTACTTGCGGACGCAGAGCTGTTACTTTTTGACGAAGACGAGAACGTTCAACGGGAAGCTGTGCGGTTTTATGCCGAATTTACCAAAGATTCAATTACGAAATCTCTTAAGAAATGGCTCAATGATGAAAACCTGGGCTTGCGGGGTGCGACGCTTTTCTGTCTGGCACAAAGCCCGGATTTATCAAAGAAGCTTCTTAGCCATGAATTAATTCAATCATTCCTCAAAGGTGGAAAGGAATCACGACGTCATGCCGCGGGCGCACTCGGTGTCATAAAAGACGAAACCTATTTTGGGTATCTGTTAAAATTGCTCGATGATCCTGAAACTTCTGTTAAAATTCAGGCAATCAAAAGCGCGGGGAAAATCCGTGCAAAAAACTTCGTACCGATTCTGATTCAGAGTATGGAGTATCGGGATTATCGAAAGGTCTCGGGGCAAGCACTGGGGTCTTACGGCGTGTCAATTATTGAAACGCTGGCTAGCACCCAGACGGACGAAAGTGTCCCAATCCAGATTCGGACCCGCATTCCACGCGTGCTAAGTCTGATTGGTGGTCAGGAGGCGGTGGACGTCCTTTTAGAAATGTTACCTCAAAAAAATGAAACGCTGCGGTATCAAATTATTAAAGCTTTAAATAAATTGCGAACTCGTTTTCCGGAACTCAAATTCGATAAACGCGTGGACCAGGCCCTGGTCGATGAACTGAATACATATTTTAGAATTCTGGCAACTTTACACCTGACCAAAGAGAATCCTGGCGAAAACGATAAAAAGTTTAACTTACTTGAAAGAGTTTTGCAGGAACGTCTCGACGATCACCTCGACCGTATATTTCGACTCTTAGGTTTACAATATCCACCGCGCGATATCTACAATGCCTACGCTGCGACAACCAGTGAAAATCGTTCTATCCGGGCCAATGCCGTGGAGTTTTTGGATAATATTCTTTCAAATGACTTAAAACGCATCCTGCTGCCAATCGTCGAGGAACTGCCCACCGAACAGGTGCTGCAAAAAGCTGACGGACTTATCGACATTTCTTTTAGTGATCGAAAAAAAGCTCTTGAGAGTTTGATTCAAGAAAACGACCCCTTGTTGAGTGCCAGTGCAATTTATGAAATTGGTAAAAATGGGTTGGTTGAAGAATTCAGGCCGCTCATAAATGACGCTCTGAAACAAAAGAACCCGCTGGTGCAAGAAACGGCAAATTTGGTGCTGAAACAATCTGTTTAAATAATATTTTTAGCATTTGACAATAACTCAAGATTTATGCATTTTCATAAAGAATCCCACGCATAGTTGCAAAGGCGCGAAGATAACGCAAAGAAAAATCTTAGAACTTTGCGAGAACTTCAGCGTTCCTCAGGACATGCTTTGCGTCTCTGCGTAATGGTTGTTATTTTTTTGACTGTCTTTAAATCAAAGTATGTATACTACAATCGAAAAAGTCATCCTCCTGCAGGACATCGAGGTTTTTAAAGAAGTTCGGGTCGAGGATCTGGCGCATATCGCTGCCATTACGGAAGAAATAACTTTCCAGCCGCAAGCCAATCTTTACGAAGTCAACGACTCGGCGGACTCGTTATATCTTGTGTTAGATGGGAAAGTACGCCTGCATCGCAACGGTCAAGAGATCAGCATCAGTGGGCCGCAGGAAGCATTCGGAACCTGGGCACTGTTTGATAACCAGCCCCGTGTCGCAACCGCCACCGCTCTGGAAGAAACGCTGGTGTTAAAAATTTCACGGGAAGATTTTTATGATTTACTTTCGGATCATGTCCGGATTGCAGAAGCGTTGCTGAGATCCCTGGCGCGTAGTTTACGATCCCTGGCAGAACGGTTTTAATAATAAGCTTTATAGGAGCATTTTATGTCTGACAATTCTCAAAAGAGTGTGGAAAGGGTGTTAATCCTTGACGACGAGGAGATGGTTTTGACAAGTATTCGATCTTTTTTAGAACTCGAAACCGATTACGAAATAGTTACCTTTACTTCGGCCTCTGAGGCTCTTGAATACACAAAGAAAAACAAAATCAACCTGGTGGTTTCGGACTACCTCATGCCGGATATGGACGGCATAAGCTTTCTGGCGAAAATGAGAGAAATCGACCCAAATGCAACCCGAATTATTTTAACCGGCTACGCGGACAAAGAGAACGCCATTAAAGCGATCAACGATGTCGGCCTGTTCCAATACATCGAGAAACCCTGGGATAACGATAATTTGAAACTCGTTATCCGAAATGGCATTGACAAACAGAAACTCCTGAGCGAGCTAGAATCAAAGGTAGGTGAAATCAAAAAAGCTTATGGTGATTTGGAAGGTCTGCATCGGAATATCTTGAAGGCCTTTGCATAGTGTGATCCAGTTATTGCGCTGCGCTCTCATTGAAAGTCAATAGGCGTAGTCCGCGACTGCTGCTGACGGTTTGATCGTAAATCGGACATTGTCAATCATATCTCGTATATCAGATTCCGGACTCGAATATATACGATTTTCAAAAAAAGTCTGTACTTCTCAAATTGTAGATCGTCAATCAAAATTATCGACAATAAATTCATGCCCGAAAAAGACCAACCTAACATAACCTACGCCCAGCTTGTTACGCTGGTTGAAGTAAGCAGAAAAATAAACTCACAGCTCAATCTGCAAATGCTCCTCGATGAAATCATGGACTTAGCCATCGAGCTGCTGCACGCCGAAA
>SMVB01137316.1_pt1 | contig 11900 bp, 10 predicted proteins | sample 2456461 | NCBI WGS metagenome assembly SMVB01 (sample SAMN11095934, study PRJNA526329) | marine sediment metagenome | biome: Marine sediment; feature: Surficial sediment; material: Deep marine sediment; isolation source: Hadal surficial sediment | place: Pacific Ocean | collected 2014-05 | depth...
TCAATCTTCAGTGGCTGAGTCATTTCAAAATCCCCCCTGAGTAAATCAATCGAAAAATTCCCCATGGGCCAACGATGAAAGCGGGTCTGGGTTGGCGGCAGCCGCGGGCTATTATACCGGCAACGGGCAACTCAGGGGTATCCTACGCTGCAATGCCCCGTGAACTCATTCAGGGAAGCCTCATCGGCCATCCTGACGGCGGATCCACCGGGAGAGGATACGGTGCGGCCCAATCTGCGCCGCCAGACATTGAGAGTGAGGAAATCTGGCCGGGGCGATGATACCGAAAGCCTCGCTCAGCCTCCGTTGACCCAGGCCGTGATCAGGTGGTGGGCGATGGCGATGGGCTGGGGTACGTTCAGCGTTTCGTTCTTGCCCTCCAGAGCCAGGGCAACCTCATCGCGGGAGAACCACCGGACATCGTTCATTTCGTCATCGTCGAAGTTAATCTCGGTGGTCGCCGCGTCGGCGTGACAGCCAATCATCAGCGACGAAGGGAAGGGCCAAGGCTGGGACGAGTGGTAGCGGACTTGACCGACTTGGATGCCGGCCTCCTCCATCACCTCCCGCGCAACGGCCTCCTCGATGGACTCGCCTTGGTCCACAAATCCGGCCAAGGCCGAATAGGTGTTGGTGCGGTTCAAGCGGCCCCGGCGGGACTGCCCCAGCAGACAACGGTCTCCGTCGGACACCACGACAATCACCACGGGGTCGGTGCGTGGATAGTTCTCCACCTCGCATTTGGAGCACTTACGCACCTGCCCACCTCGTGTCACGAAGGTCTCGCCCCCGCAGATCGCACAGAATCCGTTCCGGTTGTGCCAATTGATCTGGGCTCTGGCTTGGGCGACGATGCCGGAATCGGGGCCGCTGATAACCTCGGTGACCGACCTTGCGTCCACGAACCGGAAGCCATTGCCATCACTGAGTTCGGCCACGGCTTTTTCCTGGGCCGATATATCAACGACGAAATGGGCCATGCCGTCCAAGGAACCCAGGAATATAGGACTGACATCAACTCCCAGACGCTCCAGGTCGGCCGCTCCCACCCAGCCCAGGCCGTCTACCACCCCGTCGCTGACCAGCACGTTCAGGTCACGTAAAGGCAAGAACTTGCTGGTCGGGTCTTTGGCTTTGTCGGCGATCCATTGGTCGTCACGGCGTTCTTTTTCGCCCCGGTCTACCGGATTGCCAGAGTAAACGTGAGTAATATTCAACTGTGCGCCCCTCGTATCTGAATTGTCCCTTGTGCCGTACTAGATTGTACCAATGATTTCGACCCGCTAGGTCCCATGTTGCTTCGAAGAGGCTTCCTGGATATCATTCGGCCAGATCGGACCGGCGTTGGCCGAGAGTGGCATTCCAGCGCGGGCAACGCATCTTGCACCGACAAGGAGGAACTTGATGGCACGGACACCCACCGTAACGCGTGACCAAGTACCGGAGAAGTACCGCGAAGCATTTGACCACGAAGTGGCCATAAGCAGAAACGCCATGGAAAGCGGACCCGGCTCGGTGATGATCAACAGCCCGGAGATGCGAAAACGGGCCAATCACCTAGTCTTCTATTTCAGACAAGAGTCGGAACTGCCGCAGAAGATTCAGGAGATGGCGATGATCCTGACCGCCCGGCACATGGACTGCCAGTACATCTGGTTTGCCCACGCCGCCAGGGCCCGTGAGGAGGGGATAAGCGACGAGTTCGTGGATGCCCTGCGGGACAAGAAACCCCTGCCCAAGCTGGCTGGCGCCGAGCAGATAGTAGTCGACTACGCCACCGAGTTGTTCGCCACGAACCGGGTAAGTCCAGGCACGTTTCAAGCGGCGCTGGACCATTTCGGGGCCCAGCTACTGACCGAGCTGACCACCATGATGGGGTATTATTCCATGCTGGCCCTGAACGTAAACGCATTCGAGGTCGACAGGCCGGAGGGAGGCGAGGCACCCTTGGTGGTTTAAGAGCCGTGGTTCTTACGAATCTTAAAATCGCAAACGACATACCGGCATGACGATCAGGGTTTGCCTGGTTTCCGGCCCTCGCTGGAAAGACGGACTCTCTCTCAAATGGCAGATGACCGAAGCGATGCTTGAGGATTCCCATTCTGAGGAAGCGCCGGAAAGACTAAGGCCCCACTCATTGGTCTGAGTGGGGCCTTCTTTGTGGCTGTATGGATCGCCGCCGCGCTAGAGATTCAGCGAGTGCTCCTCGTAGTCCTTCACCTTGTCGTATATCTGCAGCCGGTGGCGGGCCGTCTCCAGTACGAAGATGCTGTCGTTGGCGTCCACGTTTACCGCCACGGGCCGCCGGAAACGCCACTCGGGTTCCATGTTGGCTCGGCGGCGTGCCTTGATGATGTCCGGGTTGGCTTCGATGTAGGTCTGGGTCCAGGGTGACGGCGTTTGAGCGTCACCCACCAAAGTGGTGACGAACCGCCCTTCGGGTCCGTAGATCTGCACCCGGTGGTTGCCCCAGTCGGTGACGTAGACATCGCCATCGGAGTCCACGGCGACACCGGTCGGACCGTGAAGGTCTCCGACCCCGTTGTCAGCAGCTTGGAACATTACAAGGAACCGGCCTTCGGGGTCGAATTTCTGTACCCTGTTGTTCTTCCAGTCGGCCACGTAGACGTTGCTCTCCCGGTCCAGGCATATGCCCCAGGGGAGGTTGAACTCGCCTTCGCCTTCTCCAGCAGCACCGAAGCTGCTGAGAAATGCGCCGTCTTTGGTGAATTTCTGGATGCGGTTGTTGGCGCTGTCGACGACGAATACGTTGTCGTCGGTGTCCAAGGCGATGCCCGACGGCCCATCCAGTTCACCCTCTTTGCTGCCCGCAGTGCCCCATGAGGACAGGAAGCCACCTTCTTTGTCGAATATCGAGATGCGGTGCAGGAAATCATCGGAGGTGTAGACGTTGCCATCACTGCCCAGGTCGATGGACCGAGGCCATATGAACTGCCCGTCGCCCCTGCCGAAGCCTCCGAACTGTCCCAGGAACTGATGGTCGCGGGTGACGCGGGATATGCGCTGGCCAATCTCCTCGACGCCACGGTTGATAACGTAGATCAGGTCACCCTCTCCGAGTACGAAGTCCTGGGGCGACCAGAAACCCTGCCCGGACATCCCGTACATGCCGATGCAATAGCTATAGTCAAAAACGCGCCCTGCGGCGACGGTGGTTAACATTCAGTCCCTCCAAGTTATCTACAAAGCGGTCGGGCGCCGCTAGCTTTCTGCCGGCAACGAACGCCTAGACGAACTGTATCTGCTCGAATTTGCCGCCAACGATGGGGTCCGGGTCCAAGCCCAGCCATTGGTCCACCACGCTGGAATAGAAGCCCCGGAAGTCATAGCTGGGGTCAAGGTCGCCTTGGTTCAGGTCCTCGGGCTTCAGGGACGGATAGGTGCCGTACATCCCGCCTTTGACCTGGTCGCCAATGATGAAGGCCCCGCCTCCGGCCCCGTGGTCCGTGCCGGTGCCGTTGTCGCGGACCCGCCGGCCAAACTCGGTGAATATCATCATGATCACGTTGTCCGAGGCGTCATGCTCACGGAGATCGTCAAAGAAGTCGCTGATGGCCTCGGAGACCTCGATCCAAAGCTTTTTGTGCATCGGCGGTTGGTTGAAGTGGGTATCGAACGGTCCGTGGGCAGTGTAGAAGATCTGAGTGCCCAGCTCTGCTGTATGCACGCGGACCACGTCTCTAAGGTACTTGGCGATGGCGTTGTCGGCGTACTCCACGGTGGAGGTGTATTTCTCGGGAGCGGTCTTAAGAATGTCGGCGCCTTTCAGGGCATCGCGGCCGGTCTGTCCCAGGTAATCCATGGTGGCGCCGGTGCCGATGGCCGGTGCGTACATCCGGGCGAAGCGCTCCAGGATTCGCGCACGGTCCTCCTCGCCGGTGATGCCCGGCACGTTGGACATTACGCCGTAGGATTCCAGGTTGGACACGGAGGTAACCGGCACGCCCCGCAACGCCAGGGCCCGGGGAAGACCCTGCCCAAAGTTGACGCCCTTCAGCACGTTTTCGCCCTGCGGGTCCAAGTCGCGAATCACCTTGGCCACCCAGCCTTCGGTGCCCACGACGTCCGGCTCGCAGGTGTGCCAGATATCCATGGCGCGGAAGTGAGACCGAGGGGAGTTTTCAAAGCCGATGCCGTGGATGATGGCCACCTTGCCATCGTCGTACATCTTCTTGAAAGGCCCCATATTGGGGTTGAAGGCCAGCTCGTCGTCGATCGGCAGAACCTGGTCCTGCGGAATACTCACCTTGGGCCGGTTGTCGTAATAATGGCCGTTCGTGTAGGGGATTATCGTGTTGAGATAATCGTTGGCGCCGGTGAGTTGAAGTATCACCACCACCGGGTCTTTCTTGGTTGCCGTCATGTCCTCACCTCTCCCTATTCAATAAGGAACCGGATAGTTCTGGTTTTGTGTTAGGCGAACTGGAAATCCCTGGATGCGGCGATCAAGGCCAGCATCACGCCAATCTTCTGTTTGGACTTTTCGTACTCTTCGTCCGTGCCCCAACTCAAGCCGCCGTCTTCGGTGGCTTGGTCCAAGAGTTCGGCGCGGGTGGACTCGCTGAATTCCAGCGGACCCACCAAGTCTAGGCAAGTGTCGACGAACTCTTCGGGGGACGTGGCGTCACGCTCACGGAGACCGTCGATGATGGCGCGCACTCCGGGCAACGTGGTGTCGCCCATCAGCCCGGCCGCGAAATTGACCCGCCGCACCAAGGCGCCGCCGTCGATCCACTCGCTACCGGTATGCCAACTCTCCACGCTGGGTGGGTTCAGCAGTTCCTGTCCCTGCCAGTTGCACTCCATGGCCAGCATGTTGAACCCGGGCCGTGGTCCCTGGTAATTGCCCACCATCCGCACGGTGCTGACCACCAACTCCGCAGGGCTCTTCACCCGGGCGAACCGGGCCTTCTTGAAGAAATCGGAGTTGAAAAGCACCCGCATGATGGACTGAAGGTTGCCGTCGGAGTCGTCATACGCCTTGACCAGTTGGTCGATGGCTTCCGGGTCGTTGGGCGGGTTGATGTTCCAACTGGGCACCTGGGGTTCGTCGGCCACGAAGAAGTTGTACAGATGCCGGGCCAAGAACCGCGACGTGGCGGGCTGCTTGACCAGGATGTCGATGATGTCTTCCCCGTTGAACCGGCCGGTGTTGCCTAGGAAGGTCTTCTCGCCGTCGTCATGGTCCTCGGGCCGGTACTCGAAATTCCAGTAGAAGCGGCCCAGGGGATTGCGCGGTATCTTGGGCTCAATGGTCCAACCGGTGAAAGCCCTGGAGGCATCCTTGATGTCGTCCTCGGAGTAGTTGCCGACGCCCATGGAGAACAGTTCCAGCAACTCCCGGCCCCAGTTCTCGTTGATGGCCCCGTTGTGGTTGCCGTTGTTGTCCAGCCACCAGACCATGGCCGGGTTCTTGGCCAACTCCACCAACAGGTCGCGGAAGCTACCCAACGCCTGACGCCGGAACATGGCGATCTGCCGGGTGATTTCCGGGGGGTTGTCCACCTTGGAATTGCCGGTGGCGAACAACTGGTGCCAAAAGAGGGCCAGTTTCTCTTCCAAAGGCCTCTGGGTGTTGACCATGCGGTACACCCACTCGGCCTGGTTTATCGGAGGCCCTAGGGCGCCTTCGTAACCCGGCATGAAACGGAAGAGGATATCCTCGTCCACGGCCGGTTGGTCTTCGGGGTGGAGCAACTCCTCCACCGTAGCTTCGTAGCCTTTAGCGGCCCAAACTTCCAGTTCTTGCCGTGGCGCGCCGAATCCCGCCCTGCGCATGAGGTGCGCTATCAATGCGATGTCGTGGTTATCAGGCATCGGTTACCTCCCTTAAATTTGTGGGACTATGGGAGACTTAGACGATAAACATTATTTCGTTTGACTACATGCTACGTAAGGGAAATCAAGGTGTCAAGCACGAATCGTGTGCTCCAATACGCGGGTTGGCCCGGCCGGCGGCGGATCGACTGAAGTGTCTTGCTTAGCAGGTCAGATTCTGTTCGGAGAGCCGGTAAACCCTGGCCGCGGTGTCATGGAATAATGCGGCCCGGTCACTTGCCGAGAAGTCGTGTGTGAGGCGTTTGAACGCGTTCCACAGCACGGTGTAGGAGCAAGCAACCTTGTCGACTGGGAAGTTGCTCTCGAACAGGCACCGGTCCGCGCCGAACTGCTCGATGCAAGATAGATAGTAAGGCGCGGTGCCCCGGGCGAGCTCCCGGGATGTGATTGGCAAGGGGCGCTCATGCCAGTCGAAACCGCAGACCGGCATGACCAGTCCGCCCACCTTGACCACCACGTTTGGGCACTCGGCCACCGCCGCCATGCTCTTTTGCCACCCTTGGAAAACCTGATCCCGCTTTCCTGCATACGGGCCGACGCCTAAGGGCCCGCCCACATGGTTCAGGATTATGGTTACGCCGGGAAAGGCGTTGGCCAGTTCGGCCACTTCATGTAGTTGGGGGTGATAGAGGTAGGCGTCGAAGCTCAGGCCCAGCTTCTCGAGCACACCGAACCCCTCTCGAAACTTGGCGTCTCCCAACAGTCCTTCCGGGAATGGCCTGGGCCGGGGAACGTCGGCGCTGGCATCGAAAGCCGTGATCTGCCTGACCCCGCGGAACCGCCGGCTGGCTGCTTGGTGGGCTTCCAGCACCCGCTCAACTTCGGCCCCGAGGGCTAGGTCGGCGAACGCCACGATGCCGGCGGCCACATCGGTACCGCCGGATCGGCCGCTGGCGCTCTGGGCCGCGATGCCTTGCACGAACTCCGTTTCCCCCAGGGATTTCAGATCCTCCGGTCCGTCTTTGCGGTACATCGACCGGCATTCAATGAAGACGGTCCGGACGATGTTATGGCCTCCACTCAGGTCCTCCAGCAAATCGTCTAGGAAATAACGGTCATCGGGCCGGTCCCAAAAATGGTGGTGCGGATCGCAGATCGGCAGGTCTGGCTCAAGGGCCTCTTCCACGGTCAGGTCCAGCCATTTTTGGTGCTCGGTGGTCATGTTTGCTCCTGCCAGATGCCCGGGAGAATGACTAACGTCTAACTGCGGGCGCCTACTTGAAGTTGGGAACGACTTTCTCCGTGATGAGACGCAGGCAATTCTTCTGCAGTTCGTATGGTATCTGGCGGCCAAAATTGATCTCGTAGACGATCTGGGTCAGCTGCAGCTCCTCGATAAGCTGGCCCAGCCGGTCCACCACCCGTTCGGGAGTGCCGTACACCACCTTGTCCCGAAGCCAATCGTCGTAGGTCATGTTGGCCAGATGCTCTGACTCGGCCTGCCAATCGCCGGTCGTGCCCTCGCGGGAGGCGCTGCTGGCAACTCGCGCCGCTAGTCCCGTCATGGAGGTAACTGCGCTTTCCCTGGGCTCGTCGTAGGCCTTCTCTTCCGTGTCAGCCACATAAACCGGGACGCGAAGACCGACTTCCCCCGTTCCCGGATGCCCCGCATCCTTCCACGCTTTTAGATATTCTTCGATGTGCGGGGCCAGTTCGGAGAGGGCGAAGGCCCGCGAGGGGTTGATGAAGATTGGGTAGCCCATGCGCCCGATGATGGGGAAGGTTTCAGCCGACGTGACACCCACGCGGACCGGAGGGTGCGGGGTCTGCACTGGCTTGGGTTTCACCCGTATGCCCTGGCACTGATAGTGATCGCCATCGAAATTGACTTCGTCCTTGGTCCAGGCTTGGAGGATGATTTCCAGATACTCGTCGAACCGGCCTCGGCTCTCGGGAAAGGGAGAGTTAAACGCGTCGTGGTGCTCCGGGAATGTTCCCCGGCCAACCCCAAATTCGATCCGCCCGTTGCTGATGTGGTCCAGGGTCGCGACCTCTTCGGCAACCTTCAGCGGATTGGCTAGGGGCAGCAGATAGACTCCGAACCCGATGCGCATCCTCTTGGTCCGGGCGGCCACCGCAGTGGCGACCGCGAGGGGCGAGGACAGCACGCTGAATGGGATGAAGTGGTATTCCGGCAACCAGACCGAGTCCACCCCCATGCTTTCCGCTTCATCGACCAGGCTAAATCCCCGTTGAAACAACGTGGCTTCAGCCTCGCCTTCCTGGCCCGAGAACTCCAGGAACAGTCCAAAATCCATGGGGCCCCCTTCGCCTAGATCGCCTGATTCCGGGGTCGCTTACCGGGGTCGCTTATTAGGTAGGGTAGATCGGGGCGGTCTACGGCTGCGCCGCCACCCACGTGACATAATCGCTTCTGCCCCTTTCTTTGAATCGCTCGCCGCTGAATCTATCCAAGTAATGGGACAATGGTCTCAGATTTTCCTCGACGGCGGAATCGTACAGGGACCAGTTTCGGGCGTGCTCTTCCGACCGGAAGAGGTTCAAACCGGTTCAACGCCACGGCCGGTTGCCCGCTGGGCCTCCGATCTCACTGTATGTGTAGCCGACTTTGGAGTCTGGCTCCACGGACAGCACCTCTTCATCCCGCATAACGATCTCGAGAGTGTCCCCACAATCGAGACAGGGGGCATCGACCCGAATCGTTTTGCCTGGGAATAGCCAGCGGACCGCCAGCGCTTCAAATCCTCATTGGGCGAACCACTTCTGCTCCCCGTCGACCGAGATACGGTACTGCGTCGGCAGGTTGTTGAAGGGTGCGAAAGACACCAGATAATCGGTTTCCGGGTGGAGCCATCCCGGAACGCCGGGGGTGCTCACCAGGTCTTTGAGCAGTTGGCGGCCCTCTTCCACGTGCAGGTCCAATTCAGCGGCAAGTTCAGTGAAGTGGGGTCCCTGGCCGTTTTTGATGAACCGCTGCATGACAGCATAGTAGGCCCGGTCTAGTAGCTCTTGATTGGGCATGAGTAAGACCTCCCGCCGTATCGCTGATATTGGGCGATTTCCATTATTGCCCAACTGTTACCGGAGGATAAACGGCCTCGATACGGGCGGGCGGAGCATAACAACCGGGTGGACGGCCCGTCAACGCCGCGATTCTCCGATTCGATGCCAAGAGAACGTTAACAGGCCGGCCACTCACCCAACGCAGATAAAATCGTTCGATGTCCGCTGAATGATTTTGATTGACAGAGGGTTGAGTCACCAATAGCATTGCGCCTGCATGGCTGGTTTCTCTCTCGGTTAAACGGGCCTTGGAAAATCACGGGAGGCATCGAGATGGCCTTTAAGCACCCGCAATATCTGGTGGAGACTGATTGGCTCGCGGCCCATCTAAACGACAGCGACATCCGTGTCATGGACTGCACCGCATTCAACAGGCCCGATGGCAGCGGCGGCATCCGGGCGGAAAGCGGCCGGGACTCCTGGGCAGACGAACACATTCCAGGCTCTGGGCACGCCGACTTAGTCAACGACCTTTCCGACAAAGACGCTTCTTTCCGGTATATGATGCCCCCCGTTGAACAGTTCGCCAGGGTAATGTCGGGCTACGGTATCGGCGCCAGCACCCGTCCCGTGTTGTACGACACGACGACCGGTTCCTGGGCCACCCGGATCTGGTGGATGCTACGGGCCGTTGGTTTCGACGACGCATATGTCCTCAATGGCGGACTGCGGAAATGGAAAGCGGAAGGCCGGCCTGTGACCACCGAGCCATCGACCTATCCTCCCGCCATATTCCATGCCAAACCGAGGGCCGGGCTTTTTGCAGACAAAGCAGAGGTGTTGGCGGCGTTGGGACAGGGACCGGCGTGTGTCTTAAACGCACTTAGCGAAGAGCAACACCTTGGTTCCGGTGGAGCCAACTACGGACGGGCCGGACGCATCACCGGTAGCGTCAACGTCCCAGCAGGCGACCTGATGGACTCCGTCACTCACGCTTATCTCCCCGCTGAACAGTTGGCGGAGCGTTTTTCCCAGGTTGGAGTGGATCCCACGAAACGGGTAATCACCTACTGCGGGGGCGGGATCGCCGCCAGCAACGACGCCTTTATCCTGACGTTGCTTGGATACGAGGATGTGGCGGTGTACGATGCTTCGATGTCCGAATGGGCGTCCGATCCATCGCTGCCGATGCAGACCGGGTAACACAGGCTGGCCACGGCATTAATCTTGGACAGCGCCGGCGAGAAAGGGCTCTATGTTGCATTCGATTGGAGCCGGTCTTAACCGGCAATCAACATCGGCCGGGAGGTAAACATGACCCAGGAGCATTCGTCCCCGCGCTTTCCATCGATTCCGGATATCAGTGAACGGGATGGCGTCGACCTGTTCCACAGAGAGGAATTACAGCTTGCCCTACGCAACCGGGGCATGCCGCTGGAGGCCATGCGCTACCCCATCACTCCTTCAGGATTGCATTATCTGGTCATCCACTTCGATATGCCAGATGTGGATGCGGACGAATGGAGGCTCAATGTGGGCGGCCTGGTCTCCAAGCCCCTCAGCTTGAGTCTCGATGACATCAGAAAACGGCCCGCCCGCACCTTGGCGGTGACGATGGAGTGCGCCGGCAACGGCAGGTCGTTGCTGGAACCCCGGGTCATCAGCCAACCATGGTTCACGGAAGGCATCGGCACCGCCGAATGGACCGGCACCCCATTGAAGGGAATCTTGGATGAAGCCGGCCTGATTGATGAGGCAGTCGACATCGTTTTCTCGGGGGCCGATCAGGGTATTCAAGGGGATGAAGTCCAGGTTTACCAGCGCGGCTTGGACCGTGAAGAAGCCAACCGGGAAGAGATGATGCTGGTCTATGAGATGAACGGCCAGCCGTTGCAACCTCAGCACGGATACCCGCTCCGGCTCCTCGTGCCGGGATGGTACGGGATGGCCAGCGTCAAATGGCTCAACACGATCGAGGCCGTCGGCAAACAATTCCAGGGTTTCCAAATGACCTCGTCCTACCGCTACACGCAGGTTAAGGGGGAACCTGGCGAGCCGGTCACGTTGATACGGGTCCGGGCGTTGATGGCCCCTCCTGGCATCCCGGATACTGCGACACGGGGCCGGTTGGTGACCGCGGGGCCGCATCTTCTCACCGGCAGGGCTTGGGCCGGACGGCTTGGAATCTCCCGAGTGGAAGTCAGCGTCGACGGTGGGTCAACCTGGTCTGATGCCGCTCTGGGCGAGCCGGTGTCAAACTTCGCCTGGCGGTCTTGGTCCTTCGATTGGAACGCGGTCCCTGGCTGGCATACCCTTTCCGTGCGTGCCACCGATACCCAGGAAAACGTGCAGCCTATCGAGCAGTTCTGGAACGCCCAGGGAATGGGGAACAATATGGCGCAAAGGGTGAGGGTGCTGGTCGAGTAGACGGCCCCTGAATCCGGCGAGGGAGAGGAAATGAGTTCATGGGAAGAGCGCGCGAAGCTGCTTAAATCGGGATCTAAAGAGTTCCAGAGATACCTGGGCGATTTACCGGATGACGCTTGGGGCAAACAGAGCGCCTGCGAACTGTGGAGCGTTGCGGACGTGGTAGCCCATCTGGTGGGAAACGCCGAATTCTACGCCGCGACAGTCGAACGCGGTTTGAAAGGTGAGTTTGATCCACCGGAGGGCCGGCCCGAGGCAGGGACGGGCCATTCGTCTAAAGGAGCGGCGGGCACTGCGGAGGGCGCCATCGCCAACCGGGAGAGGCTGAGCGGCAATTTGCTCTCGGCTTTGGAAGACCGGACCAACCACCTAACCGAGTTGCTGGCCGGCCTCAACCCGGCAGACCGTGACAAGCCCTGTTATCACCCCGGAGGTATCGTCCCGGCGGGTAACTTCGTCGATCTCCGCTTCAAGGAACTGGCCTTGCACCAATGGGACATTCGCTCGGTGTTGGAGCCGGGCGCGGGCCTGGCGCTGGATAGTCTGCCCTCCATGGTCGTGTTGCTGACCGAGTCCTTTGCGTCGGGGTCGATCCGCTGGGCGTTCTGGCCCGGCCCAGTGCTCGGCCAGCCGGTCCGATACCGGTTCGA
>SMVB01222309.1_pt1 | contig 11900 bp, 8 predicted proteins | sample 2456461 | NCBI WGS metagenome assembly SMVB01 (sample SAMN11095934, study PRJNA526329) | marine sediment metagenome | biome: Marine sediment; feature: Surficial sediment; material: Deep marine sediment; isolation source: Hadal surficial sediment | place: Pacific Ocean | collected 2014-05 | depth 0-1...
AGATTGCGCTGCCGGTCTGGTGCGAACTCCGCCGCCATGGTGGCCACGCTGGCCAATATGGCGCCGATGCCCAAGCCGGTGATGAAGCGCAACACTATCAGGGATTCGACCGACGGCACGAAAGCAGTCGCCAGTGGACCGAATCCGGTCAGCAGAAAGGACAGCAGGATAATGGCCCGCCGGCCGATGCGGTCCGCGTAGGGCGCGATGAACATGGCACCGGCGGCCATACCCAGAAGCCCTGCGCTGAACACCACGCCCAGCATACCGGGTGCGATGCCCCACTCTGCGACCAACGACGGCGCGGCATAGGAAACAACCAGCACGTCCATGCCATCGAGTGCCATTATGAAAAAGCAGATGCCGAACACAGTCATCTGCAGGGGGCTGATCCTGCTGCGATCGATCAGCGACTGAGCGTCTTCCAGATCTGCGGCCGTCTCAACCATAGCGATCCAGGATTAAATGCCGCGTCGCACCCGCCCTCAAAACGGGTACTGCATTTGACCCTGTTTTATCGTGATCCATTTGGGCCGGGTCATATCATTGATCGAATAATGTCCTCCCTCAACGCCAAAGCCACTGTTCTTGATACCGCCGAAGGGAACGTTCGGTTCACATTGGATTGTGGTCGCATTAATGTGGACCATGCCGGCATCCGATCCGTTTGCGAATTGCATTGCCTTTTCAAGATCGTTGGTGATGATAGCCGATGAAAGGCCGTACGAACTGTTGTTTGCCAACTCCATTGCCTCATCACTGTCTTTAGCTTTTATGCAGCAGACAACAGGCCCGAAACTTTCTTCATGAAAAATTCTCATTTCCGGTGTGATATCTGCAAGCACCGTGGGTTGATAATAGGACTGATCATGCTTGCCGCCCGTGAGTACTTTCGCCCCTTTTTCGACCGCTTCTTTAATTTGTTCATCAATAAATTGACATTGTTGTGGCTGAATCAGCGGGCCGATGATGGTATCGGCGTCGGTGGGAGCACCGACCTTGAGTGATTTCGCTTTCTCGGCAAGACCGTTGCAAAAATCGTCATACAGCTTTTCTTCCACGATCACACGGGAGCTGGCCATGCAGACCTGGCCCTGATGATTGAAGATGCCGAAAGAGGCGGTGTTCACCGCGTACTCGAGGTCCGCATCATTCAAGACAACAAGGGGGCTCTTGCCGCCCATTTCCAGATGGACTTTCTTGAGATCTTTTGCGGCAGCCTGAGCGATTGCTTTACCGGTTTTTGTTGAACCGGTGAATAAGATCATATTGACGTCGGGATGCTCTACCAGTTTCGCGCCAACCGAAGAACCATCCCCAGGTAAAACGTTCAGAACACCCGCCGGCAAACCTGCTTCTGCATACACTTCTGCAAGCAGTAAGCCGGATATGGGCGTTTCAGAAGACGGTTTGAGGATAAAGCTGTTACCGGCGGCGATTGCCTTGTCTATCTTGTTTGACGACAATGCCAATGGCACATTGAACGGCGCAATACCAACAATGACACCTACCGGCATCTTTTTGGTAATGGACAGCAGACCCGGTATATCGGAGGGAATGGTTTCACCGACTAATCGCCTGCATTCACCGGCGGCACTGCGCATTGAGTCCATGGAATACTCAACCTGATACCACGCGGTACCAAAAACACAGCCGGTTTCCTCAATCAGCAGTTGTATGATTTCATCACGCCGCCGATCAAGAATCTCCGCGGCTTTGATAAGTACTCTTTCTCTGACCGTTGGACCGGTATTGCACCATTCCTTGCCAGCAGCAACCGCTGCAGCGACGGCCGCATCGATATCTTTGTCCGTCGCCTGATGAATCTTTGCAAAAGCCTTCCCGGTCGCTGGATTAATATTATCAACGACACTGTTGCTCGATGATTCTTTCCATTCTCCGTTTATGAAGAGCTTGTATTCTTTCACAGTGAATTATTCGCTTTGTGGATATTCAGAGCAGGAATTATAACGGAGGCTACCTGGATCAGGGTAGCCTCCGATGCCGACTTATCAGAAATGAGCCAAGTCTTTAATACGAATAGGAAAGCCTGGCGCCAAACACTGTAGGTTCAGGTCCGTATGTTATCCACCACCCGCCTGTCGCAAGATAGCCGCCGGTCTTGACAAAATTATCTTCGATATTTGTCAGGAAAAGCTCTCCACGCCAGCTTCCCTCGAGCGAATTCCAGACTAACCTTATATCTGTCTGAGTATAGGAGTCCTGCTGATCATACCCGTTGACGGTATCGTTGGCGGGCGTGACAAAATAGTCATCCTTGTAAGTAAATTGCACGTAGGGCGTCAAGGTTCCTCGAGAGCCCAGGTCGAAATCGTAGGAACCGGCCAGTGTAAATTTCCATTCCGGTGACAGTGCTCGTTTATTACCCGAGGCATCGATAGTCAGGAAACCGTCGGTATACCCTGTATAGCTACCATAATACGCATCCATATAAGCGAGAATGACGTTGATTTGAGCCGGCTCGCTGGGTAGCCAGGTCAGTTCAAGCTCCGCGCCTTTTGTTTCGGAATCTTCCGCGTTGGCAGTGATAGAAGTGGGTATGGAGTTGTCGAAGGCATAGCTCTGAAAATCATCGATTTGGTTGTAATACACTTCGGCATTAAGCCGTAGCGTGTCTCCAATCAGGTCCCCCTTGAATCCAATTGCATAGTTAGTCAGCGTTTCCGGCTTAAACACCACGGGGTACTGCACGCCCATGCCCGGGGGGAGTGCTATGTAACGGTTAAAACCACCGGCCTTGAAGCCCGTGGAAATGTGACCATAAACCATTCTCGAGTCATCAATCCTGTAATCCAGGCCGATTTTCCAGGTTGTTTCATCGAAGGTCTCGGCACTCGGCGGAATCTCTCTACCCGATCCATCGAGGTTCGTGTAGGTTTTATCTTCCGTGGTATATCGGGCGCCGATGGTCAGACGAGTTTTTTCGCTGATGCTATAGGTTCCCTGGCCATAAATGGCCAGGGCTTCTGCCGTAGCCGTACCGAGGCGGTTGTAAACGTCGCCGGTCGGGATGGGAGTGTCGAAGACGGCAATGGCGAACTCCTCAAACTGGTCCTCATCCAGGTAATAAAGTCCGGCAACCCACTGTAGATTTTCGTTGGTGTTGGATGAGAGTTGAAACTCCTGGCTGAAGGTCTGGACATCGGTGAAGAGCCGACAATCAAACAGGAAAAGCTCGGAAAAATCGGTCTCGCCTCCGTCTGTCCCTACATAGTCTGAAAATCCCGTGATGCTTTTAAAGGTCGTATTCGCGAAATCGTAACTGATGGTCAGAGTACCGTTGGTGGATTCCTTGTCTCGGTAAGATCGGTTGCCATGGATTTGCCAGGGTGTGGCCGAATTCTCTGGAATATCCTGCCCGGAAAGGATGGTGGCCCAAAAGTTCAAGCCGGGTAAGATCGGACTGAAGTATTTGGCCCCGGAGAACGCGTTGCCGTTGCCGCCTTGCTCCCACCTTTCCAGGGCTATGTCTACTACCAGAGGCCCGCTGTCATAACGTAACGCACCTCGCACGGACCACAAATCTTCGTCCATCTGGTCCTGGTCGGTTTCGAAGGTGTTTTCCAGGTAGCCGTCATGGTCCTCAGAATAGAAGGTCAGTCTCCCCGCCCAATTTTCACCCATTGGAGCATTGAAAAAGCCGGAAACGCCCACGTGATGGTAGTCGCCCGCCGTTACTTCGATCTTGCCTGCGGTTTCCCTGCCCGGTTTTCTGCTGATGAGATTAATGCTGCCGCCGGAGGTGTTGCGACCGAACAGCGTGCCCTGTGGCCCACGAAGGACTTCCACGCGTTCGACGTCGCTCATCACCGCCCAGAACTGCTGGCCGCGCCCCAGATAGATGCCGTCGACAAAAAAACCAACCGGGCTGTCGGAGTTGGCCTCGCTATTGGCGACGCTCATACCCCGTATGCTGATTTTTGCACCATGGCCGTGCTGGCCCCATTCCAATCCGGGCGTCAAGGCATCGAGGCGTTCAATATTGTAGGCGCCAATTTTATTCAGATAGTCCTGACTAAAGGCTGATACTGCCACCGGTACCTGTTGCAGACTCTCTTCGCGTTTTTGAGCGGTCACGATGATTTCGTCCAGTACCTGTGACAGCACAGGAGTTGTGACCAGCATCGCCACGACAGACGCGGATGCGATCAAAGCAGGTGAATGATGTTTCATGGTGTTTCCCCCATATATCGATGGTATCTATCGATGTACCGAATGGTGGCCAGAGGCCGGATAAGCATTATCTTTTTACGACGGCGGCCTACGGATTGGCCTCTGCATCGCATTGCCTACGCAACCAATAAGACTCCTAATAAGTTGTAGAGTCAAGTTGGATTCTGTCCGCACAGGCGCCGTTACAATAAAATTCAATCTCTTGCTAGAGAAGAAGCATAAGATATTGTTATGATAGAAGTTTTTGGGTTTCTGAAGATGTGCCGAGAGCTGAGAAAACGGCTGGTGCCGAATTGCTTCTTGCCAAATCAAGGGCCGGTAGTTCATAATTTGTCCGACAACTTAAGGAATACTAAGTTGTGCCGGGACAAATCTCTCAACCAGTCATGACGCCAGTATTTTTTACTTGGAGGATAGATAAATGAGCCAGGATAATTCTTATTATAAATGGGTCGTATTAAGCATACTTTTTTCAATCCTCATGTTGGGTTTCGGCGGCATGAGTGCTATTCCAACCTTGTATGCAGAAATTGATAAGGACATGGGCCTTACCCTGACCCAGTTAGGCGCCACCGTTGCCTTTTTCACCCTGGCATCACCGGTGTTCTCACCCATAGGCGGTGTGTTGACGGATAAGTTCGGTGCACGACTGGTTTTTTTCATAGCAACTCTTATCGTCGCGGCGGCGGGTGCGGCCAGGTATTTTGTCACCGGGCCGAACCAATTGATCGCACTGATGTTCGCTTACGGGGTGGGATTTGCCTGCTACGGACCGGTTATTCCCAAGGCACTCAGCGCTGTATTTCCGGCATCGGAATTCGGTAAAGCCAATGGCATTGTGTGGTCTGCAATTTGGGTTGGCAGTACCTTGGCATTTTTTTTCGGTGTCAATGTGTTGTCTCCATTCTTCGGCGGTTGGAGAATGCTGATGATCGCCATTGGTGTTTTATCGGCAATTGCTGCAATAATCTGGGCACTGGTTTTTCGAGATCCAGTTGCAGAGGGTGACACGGAAACCGGAGTGTCCCAGGAAGAGTCGGGAGTGCCACAGGAGTCGGGATTCGCCAGCTTTCTCAAGGTGGTGCGCATAGGTAATATTTGGTGGCTGTCGATTTATTACGCTTTTTGTATTGGCGCCTTACTTTCAATTCTGAGCCTCTTGCCCGCGGTGCTCGGAGACCGTGGATTGGACAACCCGGGGATGCTGGCAGCGTTAATGACCGCGACCTTGGTGGTGTCCAGCATCATGGGCGGAGTGCTTTCTGACCGTTTTGGACGCAAGCCGGTGCTTGTGGTGAGTACCATCGTATTCGCACTCAGTGTTCCAACCCTGCTGGTATTCTCCGGGCCTATATTCACGTCCGTGCCTCTGCTTATGATTTCCCTGGTTATTGCGGGTGCCGCAGCTGGGCCGTTCCTGCCCGTATCCACCGCCATGCCGGTTGAGATGCCTGGCATCGGTCCGCTTTATGCCGGGACTGCGCTCGGCATATTATTCATGATTGGTAATACGGGTGGCTTTCTCGGCCCGATCATAACGGGCTGGTTGATGGACACCACAGGCTCAGCATGGAGTGGCTTCCTGTTTGTCGCGCTGTTGTTGCTTATCGCGCCGCTGTTCCTGATCAAGCTTAAGGCTCCTCAGATCCCGCAGGAGGCGCAAACCTTGTTGGACCACTAGATCTTGAACAAGACCTGGGATTTTATCGTCGTCGGCGCCGGATCAGCCGGCTGCGTACTGGCCAGCACTTTATCGGAGAACCCCGCCGTTTCGGTGCTGCTCATTGAGGCCGGCGGGCCTGCTACCAACCCGTGGATCCATATTCCGATCGGTTACTTCAAGACCGTCGGTAATCCAACCACTGACTGGTGTTTTCAAACAGAACCGGAAAAAGGTCTCGCAAACCGCTCCATCGTCTGGCCCCGCGGAAAAGTCATCGGCGGCTCCGGTGCGATCAACGGTTTGATCTACGTACGGGGACAGTCCGGCGATTACGACCGCTGGCAGCAACTGGGTTGCGAAGGCTGGGGCTGGCATGACGTGCTGCCCTACTTTATTCGTTCAGAACGTCAGGAACGGGGAGCCAGCGAGCTTCATGGTAACTCAGGCCCGCTGGGCGTTTCGGATAACCGGGCGGATTTCGAAATATGTGACTGCTTTGTGGATGCGGCGGTCGCCAGCGGGCTGCCGAGAAAGGATGACTGTAATGACGGCAATCCGGAAGGAGTCGGCTACTACCAAACCACTACCTGGAATGGCTTCAGGAGCAGTACCGCCACCGGCTACCTGCGACCGGCCAGAAAACGCAGCAATCTGACGGTTGTTACTGGCGCGCTTTGCGAGCGCATCCTGATTGAACAGATTCGTGCTACCGGTATCGCTTACCGCGGCAAGGACGGGACTCTGATCAAGGCGTACTGCCAGCGCGAGGTGCTGCTCTGCGCCGGTACCATTGGTTCGCCGCAGCTACTGATGCTATCGGGGATTGGCGATGCCGAGCATCTCCTCGCCCACGGCATCGACGTGGTTCTCGACAAGCCGGAGGTCGGTCAGAATCTGCAGGACCATCTGAAAATCCACAATTCCTACAAGACCCGCATCAAGACCCTCAACGACCGTTTGAACAGCACTTTCGGCAAACTGGGAATCGGGCTGCAATATTTGTTGACCCGCCGCGGTCCCCTGGCCATGGCTGCCGCACCGGTTTTCTGCTTCGCCCGTACCGACCAGAATCTGACATCACCGGACACCCAGTTTCATGTCTTGCCCTGGAGTTCGGACCAGCCCAGCACCGGTGTTATGGACCCGTTCTCTGGGTTTACCGTTTCACTCTGTCCTCTAAGACCGGAAAGCCGGGGAGAAATCCGGCTGAAATCCGCGGATCCCGCCGCCGCCCCACTGATCCGGGCCAACTACCTGGACACTGACAATGACCGGCGTACAGCCATTGCGATCCTGAAACTATCTCGTGACATCTGCAGTCACAGTCCCTTGAGCGACATCATTATCAAAGAACACGCGCCCGGCCCGGAAGCAGTGACGGACGAACAACTACTCGATCATGTCAGGCAGACGGCCGCCACCTTGTTCCACCCGGTAGGTACCTGTCGCATGGGCGCTGACCCGGCTGCGGTGGTCGATCCGCAACTGCGGCTCAACGGTATTGCGGGGCTCAGGGTTGTGGATGCCTCCATCATGCCGGAAATCACCTCCGGCAATACCAATGCAGCAGTCGTGATGATTGCGGAAAAAGCGAGCGACATGATTTTGGCAGACAACGACGCCTGAACAATGCCTCGACCTATAAGACTAAAGACTTGCTCAATTCATCATCAGCACGGGCTTGATTACCTCTCCCGATTGGGTATCGGCAATCGCTTTATTGATATCCGCAAAGTCATATGTGCGGACGAGTCGGTCGTATGGAAATTGGCCAGCCTGATAGTACTCGATGATCTTCGGCAGGAAACTGTTCGGTACAGCCGAACCAAAAAATATGCCTTGCAGGGCCGCTCCTTTTACGAATACACCAAACGGCGTAAAGGGGTATTTCTCGCCATAGTGCGGCACAGTCACTATTCCGCATGTGCCACCCATACATAAGGATTCGATCGCATCATCCAATGCCTGGTCTACTCCGGATGTTTCGAAACTAAAGCGAACACCCCGCGGACAAATTTCTTTGACCCGGCCAGGTATGTCTCCTTCGTTCGCATCGAGCGCATGAGTGGCGCCGAGTTCCAGTGCCAAATCCAGCCGACCGCGGTTGATGTCCACCGCGATGATGGGGTCGGCATCTGCAAGCCGCGCTGCCATGATCGCGCTCAAGCCGACAGTACCGGCGCCGAACACAACCAGGCTATCCTTGGCGCCTACCTTGAACGTATTCAGGATCGATCCCGCACCGGTCATGATGCCGCATCCCAGGGGTGCCAGCAGTTGCGGTTCCATTTCGTTCTCCATCCGGACCACGTTGCGAACGCTGGTGATGGCGTGTGACGCGAACGACGACTGTTGAAAAAAGGATGCCGTGATTTCCGTTCCGTCCAGTTTCGTTGTGTGGGAACCATCGATTCTCGTGCCGCCAAAATTGGTTGGCACACTGTTGTCGCAGATGAATGGCTTGCCCTCCTGACATCCAGGACAGCTATTGCAAAAGCCATAGGAAATAACAACTCGATCGCCTGTCTTGACACTGTCCACACTGCTACCGATCTGCTCAACGATGCCCATACCCTCGTGTCCGAGGACGGCAGGCATCGTTAACATGCCCTGGGCACCGATATCCGTATGGCAAACGCCGGACGCCTGCATGCGGATCAACAATTCGTCCGCTTGCAAGTCGTCTAGAGTGACCGTCTTTAACTCGAACGAACCGCCTGGCTCGTGTAGTACTGCTGCCGTTGCTTCAAAGGTCATGATTTAGCCTCGAGTTTGTGTCGTTAAGGTGCGCCGTCGGCGACGTAACCAGAGTTCGTGAGGAAATCCGCTGCGGCTTCAAAGTGCGGCGCTATATCGCCCTCGGTGCCGCCGTGTCCCAGGACAATCCGAATCATAAAGTTAGACATGCAAATGACGTTGATTGCATCGTGCAGGGCTTGTTCACTCCAGCCCGCATCGAACACGGTCTGGGCGTCGGCGCGCACCATCTTCGAAGGTTCCAGCGTGAGTTTTCTCGCATAGCGCAATAGTGGTTTCAGTTTTTCGTCAACCGGAGCGCTATCAATATCATCGATTAGGGCCTCCAGCACACCCTCTTCAATACCAAGTTTCACAGCGACAAGTTTGTGTACGCCGTAACACAAATCGCAGGCATTCACACCCGAGGTATAGGCCCCGATTAATTCGCGCTCTGCCACGCTGAGGGGTGAACCGCCGCGCAAGACAATTTGATGCCATTCACTGATGCATTGGCCTGCCTCAGGGCTCCAGTTGAAGATATCGGCGACAACCATCTCATCACTGATTCCCGATAAAAACGGCATGCCATTCTCCTTGTCACTTTGCGATTTGCTTTAAACGTATTTGTCAATACAAGTTATAATCGAAAGCCGTCCCCGTCCGCAAGTACCTGCTCCGGTCCGGAGCAAGCCATACGGTGTCAATGGGGTTTACGCCGCTTCCAGTCCTTGAGTATTTCCCGCGCTGCGTTGTGGCCGGGAACGGCGGACACCGCGCCACCCGGATGGGTTGATGCGCCGCACTGATACAGGTGCCGGATAGGGGATCGATAGTCCGCATATCCGGGCACCGGGCGCATCATGAACAGCTGATCGACGGCACAATCGCCATGCAACTGGTGGCCGCCCGGCATGTTCAGAATGCGTTCAATGTCGTGTGGCAGCAACGCATCCATGGCGATAATGCTGTCGGAGAAACCCGGTGCGAATTCATCCATGGTATCGAGTACGATTTGGACAAATTTGTCTTTCTCTTCCTCCCAGGACATGCCCTTGAGCTCATAAGGGGCGACACCACCGCACAGGGTCACAACATGTTTGCCCGCCGGCGCCAGGCTGTCGTCGATCAGGCTCGGCGTGATGCAAGACAGAAACGGCTGCTTGGAGTAGCCACCATATTTGGCGTCGTCGAAGGCGCGTTCCAGGTAGTCCGTCGTTGGTCCTATGTGGGCGTATGAGGGCAACTCCACGCCGGCGACGACCGGATCAAAACCCCGATACCGCGGCGGGCGGTCAACTGCGAGGTTTATTTTGAAGGCGCTGCCCTTGGCGCGAAACCGGCGCAGGTCTTCCTTGAATTTGGACGGCAGCTCGTCCTGGTCGACGAAGTCACCAAATGTGATGTGGGCCGCCACGTTAGAGGCCACCAGGCGACTGCGGTACTCGTCGCCATTCTCCAGCCGGACGCCTTGTGCCCGGCCGTTGTTAATGATGATCTCGGCAACCGCTGAGTCGGTTTTCACCTCCATGCCGTATCGCTGTCCGGAGCGGGAAATCGCCTCACTTATCGCACCCATGCCACCTCTCGCAAAGCCCATGCCGTTCTCGCCGACCAGGTGGAACAGAATGGTATAAGCGGTGCCGCCGCTGCGGGGACTGGCGTCTGAGCCGATCGTGGCCCAATAGCAGAGCGTTGTGCGGACGACGTCCGATTCAAACCAATCTGCGACATAGTCGTAGGCGCTCATGGTCAGCGCGTCCATCAATTGGTAGAACTGGTTGCCGATTTTTCGGTATCGCCACAGCAAACGCAGTCCCTCCTTGGCCGTTCTCCAGTTCCGTTTTGCCGGATCGATAGGCGTCTGCAACAACAGCTCCCGCATGATCCGGATGGCTTCCGTCATTGCCGCGAAAAATTCCGGATAGGCCGCAGCATCCCGCTTCGAAAAGCGGGCAATCTGTTCAATATTCCGTTTCTGGTCCGATGTAAACGTGATGCAGTCGTCACCATACAGCGGGTAGATAACATCGGGCACCTGCAAATGCTCCAGCCCAAACCGACCGAGCTCCAGCTCATCGATGACCTTGGGGTGCAAATGCCCCATGATGTATGAGAACCGGCTGGCCCTGAAGCCGGGATGTATTTCCTCGGTCACCGCCGCGCCGCCGATGATGTGGCGTCGTTCGAGTACCAGGGTCTTGAGGCCAGCCTTGGCAAGGTAGGCACCGCAGGTGAGCCCGTTGTGGCCAGCGCCGATAATGACGGCATCATAGGACGTTTGCGTCTTCACGTTACTGTCCCTTTTGAATCTCATACGGGCGGTAGCGGCTGGCCAGAACCTGTCGGGTGCCCGCGTAAGTGATGCGCGTCAGCGTCACGCACTGTCCCTGGTACCAATTGCGGCGCCGCACACGGACGCAGGCTTCCGCCTCTTTGATATCCAGAATGATGGCCATGCGTTTGTCCGCCAGCACGGCAGATACCACGTTCTCTATATCTTCAAGGACCGAGTGGCTGGCAAGGTAGTCAAAGACGCTGTGTTTGTTAAAATCCTGCTCCAGGAAGTCCGGGTAGACATCCATAATGGCAAAGCGCTCTTCGTAGGCCACTGGTTCGTCGTCCATGGTCTGAACCAACGCCACATGAAACACGTCTGTCTCGGGCTCGATCTCGAGGAGTTCTTGAATCTCCTCAGGCGGCGTGAAGCGTCTGTGTAACAATACCTCCGTCGTGGGTTCTCCGCCCAGCCGACGGATTTCTGCCACGACATCGCGCACCTCGATTAACGAAAACCGGTGCCTGAAATTCGTAACGAACGTGCCCGACCCCTGAACGCGCCGCAGCAGTCCATGGGCGACCAGCTCCCGGATGGCGCGTTGCACCGTGAGCCTGGACACCTGGTATTGCTTGGAGAGCTGGTGTTCGGATGGAATCCGGTCCTCGGGCTGCAGATCACCCGTATGAATCTGATGCAGGATCTTGTTCTTGATCTGCAGATATCGAGGTTGAGGTTGAGTCATTGCCTGGCAAGAGTCCTGTGTGATGTCGCTCTGTGAAATCCGCTTCACTTGTAAATACAAATCTGGCACCCTGACGGTCAAATCTAAGCTGACCGGCCGTCAATGTCGATAGCATTTCACTTTTACCAGCCTCACATCGCCCAGGGCGAGGACGAGGTCGTCACTCCGGACCTGATGCTGAGCCGCCTGGGCGTTGCCCTTGTTGGTGACGCAAAACCGGTGTCTATCGAGCGCCTGACCACGGCGGTCGTTGTACCGGAACCGGCCGGACGGTGCTTCGGTGC
>SMVB01022786.1_pt1 | contig 11898 bp, 11 predicted proteins | sample 2456461 | NCBI WGS metagenome assembly SMVB01 (sample SAMN11095934, study PRJNA526329) | marine sediment metagenome | biome: Marine sediment; feature: Surficial sediment; material: Deep marine sediment; isolation source: Hadal surficial sediment | place: Pacific Ocean | collected 2014-05 | depth...
CGCTCGCACGGAGCGACTTGCATTCGGCCGTTCAGCCACCGGTGAAAGCCTTGGGGAACCAGGCAATGACCACCGGCTTGTCACCTTTGAAATCGGCCAGGTTGTAGGTCTTGCCATCGCTCCCCACCATGGAGAACGCGGGCATGATGTCCCCAATCTTCAGCATGGAGAACGCGGGCGTGATGTCCCCAATCTTCAGGCCGTTCATGGTGTCCTCGCTGTCGGCGGCCGTGGCGGGAACCGCCAGGGTTGCGCCCATGAGAAGAACTGCGGCCAGCCGGCCGCCTCTGGATAGCTCGAATCGTTTCATCTGTTGATGGTCCTCCCGTGAGAAATCAGGCCGGACCGGCGGCAGCCCCACTTGAGGGTCGCCGCCGGCCCGCCGGAACATCATATTCTCTCACGCTTCGAGCCTGAAACCAAGACCCGGCAGCCGATTTCAGGATCTGTCGGACTCGCCGCCACCATGTCCATGGCCGCCTCCGAATCCCTGGTGGTGCCGCTTCTTCATGGAACCAGGCTCCCCCATCTCGGCGAGATGCTCGCTGAGGAGAGTTTCAAGCTTCTCCTGCTGCTGGGGAGTGAGAAGGTCGCGAACCTGGCGCAGCATCTGAGCCCGTGCCACGGCCAGGTCGCCTTCCACCACGGCGGTTTCGGCTGCGGCCGCGCGGATGGCGGCCTCATCGAAATCAGGCGCATGGATGGCCTGAGCCAGGGCCTGTCGCGCCGCATCCCTCTGCTCCATGACAGGGGCCATTTCCTGATGATTCGCCTGCATCTGCTCGTGCAGGGCCTGCTTCTGGCCCTCGTCCAGGTCCAGGTCAGCCATCATCCGGCCCATCATGAAACCATGGTCAAAGTCCTTTCCCATGGGTCCGCGGGAGTGACCCATCTGTGGCGCCGCCCAGGCGAAACCTGTGGCCAGCAGCAGCAGAGCCATGCTCCCCATCAATATTCCTGTTTTTCTCACGATCTGCTTCATGTCCAGTCTCCTTTTTCCATGACGCGCGCCCGGCGGACGCTCTCTATGTGGCCAGATGCGCGCCGCCCCGGTTTCGTTACACGACTTCGCAGTCTTGCACATTGCATGTAACAGACAGGACATCTCCTGCATCTGTATCATCGAGGAGTGCGCATGGCGACCGTGCAACTGGTCTGGACCTTGACAGCCCCCGGCGAGGCAGTGCCCGCCCGGGATCCCGATGAAGTGCGTCTGGTGGCAGCCGCATGCAAGGGTGACCGGGATGCGTTCACTGAACTGGTCCAGCGCAACCAGCGCCGGGTCTTTCGCCTGGCGAGCCGCTTCTTCCGGCAGCGCGCTGATGTGGAGGACACAGCCCAGGAAACGTTCCTCAGGGCCTGGCGCCGGCTGGGCACCTACCGGGCCCGAGCACCCTTCGAGCACTGGCTCACCCGCATCTGCCTGAACTGCTGCTATGCCCGCCTGCGTCACGAGAAAGAGACCCTGCCCCTGCCCGAAAACGAGCCCGCGATCCATGGCGACCCTGACGCGGCCCTGGAAGTCCGGGGACTCCTGTCCCGCCTGCGTCCCGTGGATCGCTTCCTGCTGCTGCTTCTGGAAGGCGAGGGATGGTCGGTGGAGGAAGTGGCAGAGCGGCTGGGCTGGACCCGGGTGAATGTGCGCGTGCGCGCCCACCGCGCCCGCAAGCGGCTGCGGTGGCTTCTGGAGAAAGGTGGCGGCTCATGACCTGCGCCCGGATCCGGAACGGCCTCATGGAAGCAGGCAAGCCCGTCGGCAGCTCGCCGGACGACCAGCTCCAGCCCGCGGCAGCGCACCTGCGCCAGTGTGCCGACTGCCGGAGCTTTGCCGAAAAGCTGCAGGCCACGCGCCAGGGCCTGCGCCGGCATCATGCCGGTATTGAGCCGGATACAGCCTTCGCCACCCGTCTCAGCCGGCGTCTTGACGCCGAGGCTCCGGCAGACCTGGGCCGCACCGCCCTGCGCCTGCTGCCCCTGTCGGCGGCCGTTCTGTTGCTGCTCCTCTTGATCTCGGCTCAAACCACCCCGTTGGCCGAGTCTTCCGCAACCATCAGCACCACGGAAGATGCCTATCTGGCATGGGTTCTTGCTGCTGACGAGGATCCTTCCTGATGCGCCGCACGGCCGCCACCATCTCCGTCCTCGCCCTCTTCCTCATGGGGATGGTGATCGGCGCCTTCGGGATGCACCTGTTCGAGCGCCATCGATTGCCGTGGCACGGGCCCGTCCATGGCATGGGGATGGGAATGGGAAGATCCGGCCCGCCCCACTTCCCGCCCCACTTCATGGAGGGGATTGAAGAGCAACTGGAGCTCACCCCCGAACAGAGCGATCAGATGCAGCGCATCATCGCTCACGGCCGGCTTCAGGCGGAAACCCTGCGCCACGACGTGGCACCCCAGGTGCACGCACAGATGCAGGAGACGCACCGTCAGATCATGGAGATCCTGACGCCCGACCAGCGTCGCCATCTGGAACAACTGATGCCTCACCGGCGGCAGCCGCCGCCCAAACCCTGAACCCCTTCCTGCCCCCTACTCTTCCGGCGCCATGTGCGGGTAGCGGATATCGGTGGGCGGCTCGAAGGTCTCCTTGATGGTGCGGGGACTGACCCAGCGCAGCAGGTTCAAATAGCTGCCGGCCTTGTCGTTGGTCCCCGAAGCGCGCCCGCCACCGAACGGCTGCTGGCCCACCACGGCACCGGTGGGCTTGTCGTTGATATAAAAATTGCCGGCGACGTGGGTCAAGGCGTCGGCCATCATGACGATGGCATCCCGATCCCTTGCAAAAATGGCCCCGGTCAGGGCATACGGCGACCCCTTGTCGCAGATGTCCAGGGTCTTCTCCAGAGCGGCGTCCTGATAGACATAGATGGTCAGCACCGGCCCGAAGATCTCCTCCCGCATGAGCTTGAAATCCGGCCGCCGGGCCCGGATGAGAGTCGGCTCGATGAAATATCCCTTGCGCTCGCTGCAGCCGCCGCCGTGGAGAATGGTGGCGTGGGGAGAGCGTTTGGCAAACGCGATGGCTTTCTTGATACTGGTGTAGGCGCCCCGGTCGATGACCGCACACATGAAGTTGCTGAAGTCTGCAGGGTCGCCCATGCTCACCTGGTCCAGAAGGCGGTAGAGCTGCTTTTCCAGCCGCGGCCAGAGAGAGCGCGGGATGAAGGCGCGGGAGGCGGCCGAGCACTTCTGCCCCTGGTATTCGAACGCGCCCCGAACCAGGGCGGTGGCCAGGGACGGCACATCCGCCGTGGGATGGGCGAAGACGAAGTCCTTGCCGCCGGTTTCTCCCACAATGCGCGGGTAATACTTGTAGCGGTCAATGTTGGCCCCCACGGTGGCCCACATTCCCTTGAACACCTCGGTCGACCCTGTGAAATGAATCCCAGCAAGATCCGGGCTGGCCAGGACCGGGTCACCGATATCGGCGCCCGAGCCGGGAACCATATTGATGACACCGGCTGGTAATCCCGCTTCCTCCAGCAGGTCCATGAGGAAGTGGGCGGCGTAGACGGCCGAGGAGGCCGGCTTCCAGACCACCACATTGCCCATCATGGCCGGGGCCGTGGGCAGATTGCCGGCAATGCTGGTAAAATTGAACGGCGTCACGGCAAAGACGAATCCTTCCAGGGGTCGGTGTTCCAGGTAGTTCCAGCAGCCTGGAGACGACTCGGGCTGCTCGGCGTAGACCTGTTGCAATCCCTCGGCGTTGAAGCGCCAGAAATCGATGAGCTCGCAGGCCGCATCGATCTCGGCCTGATGCGCCGTCTTGGACTGGCTCAGCATGGTGGCGGCATTGATGACCTGCCGGTACTTTCCGGCCAGCAGATCCGCGGCCTTGAGAAAGATCGCCACCCGGTGCTGCCAGGGCATCCGCGACCAGGCAGGATAAGCCTTCGCGGCCGCCTGGATCGCCTTTTCCACCTCGCTCTTACGGCACTTGTGCCAGCGACCCAGCACATGACCATGGTCATGGGGCATGACCGCGTCGGCGAGACGCCCCGTGCGCACGCGGCGGCCCCCGATGCGGGCCGGTATCTCGATAATTCGCCCGGACATCTTCGCAAGCTGGGCCTTGAGCTCGCGCCGTTCGGGACTGCCCGGCGCATAGCTATAGATCGGTTCATTGATGGGTGCCGGGACGAGGAAGGTGCCGTTGGACATGGTCAGAAACTCCTTGTTTGCAGGACAGGAGAGCATTCTAGCGCCCAGGAAGATGTTCCGCTCGTGGTAGATTCTTCCTCATGCAGACCTCGCGCCGAACCTCCATCCGCCTCTTGGTCACCACTCTGGTCGCGCTGGCCACCGCCTTCCCGGTAGCCAAGCCGGCCCTTGCCGGGGACAACCTGGCTGCCGGCGAGACGGTCCTGCCCTCCCGAACCTGCGGAAGCCACATCCTGGTGGACCTGGCCGTGGGCGGTGATCCCGACAAGATCCTGACCATGATCCTGGATACCGGCGCCAGCCATACCATCATCGACCCGGACTCGGCCTACCGGGTGAGCGGCCAGTATCTCGGGAAAGAAAAATGGGTCGACTTCGAGACGCTGACCCTGGGCAAGGCGACATTCCGCAAGGTCAGGGCCCGCGGGCGCAACCTGGATCACATCGCCCGCGCCCTGGGGCACCGCGTGGATGGCATCCTGGGTTTCCCGGTCTTCGCCGGGACGCTCCTCACCCTGGACTACCCGGCCGGCGAGGTCAGGATCAGGGACGGCCACCTCGACCCCGATGACGCGGATGTTTACCCGCTGGCCAGTCGTGAAACCAGACGGCCCTGGATCACGCTCCAGATCGCCGGCCGCTCGCGCACGGTGCTCATCGATTCAGGATCGGGAAGCGGCCTGGTTCTGAACCGCTCCAACAGCTACTCATGGATCACCCGGCCCCTGCCAATTCGTTCGTCCATGCGCATCAACCGCCTGCAAATCCGCGAGATGGGCCGCCTGGACGACCTGGTGGCGTTCGGTCCGGCTGAACTTCTCAACCCCCTGGTTGAGATCACCAACGCCACCCCACTGGTGGGAACGGCCATTCTCGGACAATTCGTACTCACCTTCGATCAGAAAAATCAGCTCATGCGGATACAGTATGCCGGTGACGGACCGGTGATCCAGGATTCAATCCGCGGCACCGGGCTGGTGTTCAACCCCACTCACGCAGGACTGGAAGTCGTGCGGGTCCTGAAGGGCTCGCCGGCTGCGCGTGTCAAGATTCGGAAGGGCGACCTGGTCACGGCCATCAACGGCCGCCCGGTCCTCAAGCGGGAGTGCGGCGGCTTTGGACACCGGTCGACTGACGAGGACAAGGATATCGTCCTGACCATCACCCGCAAGGATGCATCCCGGGACATTCTCGTGGATGTAGTGGACATCATTCCCTAGCCTGAAGCGCCCCCGGCCAAGGCCCAGATACTGGTCGTCCGGTTTTACGGCGGAAGCGACGATCTCACACTCACCCTCACGAGCCCGACCAACTCCAGCCGTCGAGGGTCAGGCCCTTAGCCGTGTTGTAGCCCACCTGGCGGTGGCGTACGACACCTTCGCCGTCCACCAGGATGATGGTTGGCGTGCCGCTCACGCCATAGGTGATGAAGCTCCTGCGAAGCGGGTCGACAGCCACCTGGTCGAAGAAAGCTTCTTGCCGCTGCTTCAAAAAGCCTCCCACGGTTCCGGCATCCTCGTCACTGATAGCGAGAACTAAAATACCATTCGCCGCCGCGAACGCCATGACCTCAGGCACCGCTCGCTTGCACGGTCCGCACCAGGTGGCCCAAAAGAAAAGCAGATGGGAGCGGCCACTGAGCTCGGGAAGTGTGCCGGAACCCACAGGCTGCAAACCAACGGGTACAGCCGGCGCCACCTCTCCTACTTGTGGGGGACCCGGTAACTCCGGTATCTCCAATGGGAAGCGGCGAAGAGAGAGCGTGATCTCCATCTCTTGGTCCTCTTCTATGCGCATGCCCGGACGGATCACGACGAGCTTGAGCGGCGTGCCGCTCGGCGAGGTCATGGTCCATTCTCGGAGCTGACCATAAGCATGGAAAGGCCTCTCTGGCGGACCAAGGACGATGTCACCCGCTTCGAGTCCCGCCTCCAGGGCCGGTGAGTCGGGATGCACCGCCCGCAGCAGCGTGGCGCCTGGTGCCAGCCCCCGTGCCGCGCGAGCGGACGCGGGGAGCCTACCGTAGTTAACACCCAACCAAGAGGGCAGGACCTCCTCCAGAACCTGCATCTCGTCCGCCAGGGACGGCAGAGGCTCGATGGGGGGAGGCTTGGCCGCCAGCTTGGCGGCAGGAAGCTTCCCTGGCGCCAGCGCCTCGCAGGTCGCCAGCCGTTCGAAAGCCTGGCGCTGCAGGCTACCACGTGCTTGCCCATCCACTGCTTCCACGTCCCGCGCCAACAGCACCTGGCCACCAATTCTGACCAGGATCGACCTCATGCGAAGCAGTGCCGCCCTCCGAATATCCAGCCGCCAACGTGCCTCCGACGCACGCTGGGAAAGATTTTGCATGCGTTCGAGTCTTTGCCAGATCTCGGGCTGGCCCCGGGTGTACTCCTCCAGCTGCGGCAGTAGCTCGGCCAGGAGCGCCTTCCGACTTTCCGCATTCAGCGCTCGCAGAGGTTCGTCCAGGAGCCTCGGCTTCCAGTCGGATCGCTCACTCACGAAGCCCATCACATTCTCCTGCTGCACGCTCACCGCCGTCGCTGTCCATCTCTCGGCGTACGTCTTCATCCGTTCGAGCAACGACTCCAACTCACTGGCATAGGTCTCAAGTTCGGCAAGGCTGCGGGGGCTGAAGATTCCGAAGGCATCTCCGATGCTATCGAGGAGGCGGATCTCTGCTTCCCAGGCAGCGCGATCGCGCCATGCCTCGGAGAGCAATGAGTCGACCAGAACTTCCACCTGCATTCCTCGCGTTTCTGCCTCGTCCGCGATAATTCGCTCCAGGTAGATGTCTGTGGTGCGCAGCGGGACGTCGGGAGTATTGTCGGTGACCAGTACCTCGAGGTGGGCTTCGGCCGTCGTCGTATGACGGTCGAGGGCATCGATGTAGCGGAAGGCATGACCGATTCTGTCGCGGTCGCGGCCTTCGGGGTAGCAGCCATAGGCGCGCAGGTCGCGCGTCGTCGAGAAGAAGCCGCAAACGTCACCGCTGGGCCAAATATCACCTTCAAGCTCGGATGACGAGGCACCATCGTACATGGCGTTCGCGAACGTGCCGGAGTAGCACTGACTCATCACCATCACGGTTCGCACTCCAGGACGCAGAAGGGCCAGCATTCCCTTGAGTTCCTCGACCGTGAGCTTCTCCTGCCAGAGTGAGATGGCGCCGTTGTCCGGGTCGTCAGGGTTTGTTGTGCCATGGTCGGTGACAAACAAGAGCAGCCGATCACCTGGTGCTAGTTTTTTATGCGCGGTCTCGAACCATCCCTGTAACGCGTCCTTGCGCGCCGGTTGCAGCGTCACCTCTTTCCAGCGTGTGTCGGTGATCTCGGTCCGCGGTCGCAATCGCCGACCCAGCGCCGTGCCTTCGATCAGCCAGAACCCCGGCGGCGACAGTTCACGCACCGATAGATCTGGAGCCTCGTCCTCGCCGTCAGCCGAGAAGATGTGGATACGCCTGCGCGGTATGCCACGCCCTGTCAGCAACTCGACCATATCCTCGAGATGATGGAGATGGCTCTGATAGTTGGCCCCAGGCTTGGAGCCACCATTGATCAGGAGCGCGTGGGTCACGCCCTCAGCCGGCTCACCACCACGAGCGGACAACATGGCCAGACACAGGACAGCAAGCGAGCAGACCATGCGTCCGCTCCCCAAATGACGCCTGCCTGCACCTTGCCAGACGGATCTCGTTGGTTGATGATCTTTTCTCATGCCATCCCGCAACAGTATAATCGTTTCTGGTAGGATGCGGTAGCCAGTAGCACCCGTACAATAATTTGCGTCCTCGCGGCAAGCTCGCATTACCTTGGCTGCGACATAATATTAAGAGGTGGCCAGGTAGAATACAATTGCGAGGTATGGGAGTGGCGAAGAAGGACAAGGTCCCGAAGTGGAAGCGGCAGGAGCTTCGAGAACGGCAGGCTCGCCGGAAGCGCACTCAAAAGCGTCTGCGGCTGGGGTTGCTCTTCTCTGTCCCCCTGCTATTCATGGCACTGCTTGCCTTCGACCAATCGGGACCCGACGAGAAGGTCGATGCTGAAGTGATCCGGACCGAGCGTTGGCAACACCTCGGCCAAAGTGGATCTCACACCCACATCAAAGCGACTCTTTCCATCGAAGGTTTGGCGGAAATTAGACTCGAGCGGGCGGATGACCTCCAGAGGGGCCAACGTGTGCCAGTCTGGATTCGAAGAGGCAGGATCACCGGGTGGATCTCCTTTCAGGATCTGGCTAGCCCAGGCGAAATCGGAGCTCAAGGGCAGCCGTCAGCTCGAGAGGGCGGGTCTTGAGCGACTGCAAGAATTTGGATGGTGTACGATGCGAGCCCTGTACATGAGGAGGTGGATGCATGCAAGATAACCGCAGCGGAAGGCCAATCATGACCGCGACGATTCAAGGCGCCGCGGTCGTGGTGGCCGCCCTGATCGTCTCTGGCTCGATCAACAACCTGACCGGCCAGCTCTACGGCATCAAGCTTTCTCTCGCCGACGCAGTGGAGTCATTCCAGAACGCCAAACCAGCACAACCGGCCTCTCCGGCGCCCCGGCCAGCCGGTGGGCTCGATCCGAACCGGCGCTACAAACTGGTCACCGCCGGGGCCCCGGCCAAAGGTCCGGCCACGGCAAAGGTCACGCTCGTTGAGTTTTCGGACTTCCAGTGACCATTCTGCGCGAGGGTCGGTCCGACTCTCAAGCAACTCGAGCAGGAGTACGGTGACTCGGTTCGGTTCGTCTTCAAGCACCTGCCACTCGCAACACATGCCAAGGCACCGGCCGCCGCCGCCGCTGCTGAGTCAGCTCACCGCCAGGGCAAGTTCTGGGAAATGCGCGATCTGATCTTTGCCAATCAGAGGGAGATGAGCAAGGAGAAGTACATTCAGTACGCCACTGAGCTCGGACTCGATATTGAGAGGTTCAAGAAGGACATGGAATCCGCTGACGTGAAGAAGCTCGTGGACACCGATAGCAAGCAGGCGGCAAGCCTGGGATTGACCGGAACGCCGGGGTTCTTCATCAACGGGCGCTACCTTCGGGGGGCCAAGCCCTTCGCAGATTTCAAGGCCCTTATCGACGAGGAGCTGGCAAGAAACTGAAGGCGACTGCGGTGCCAATACGGCCCGCAGGTTCGGCGTTCCCAGTGCTCTTTGTCCAACTCGAAGCTATGGACAAGGATTCGCGTTGAGCCTCAGCACGCTCTCGCTATCGCTGCCCAACGTTCCCTCAATACCCGCTGAGACGTCGGTCACCATGTAGAAGATAACCTTGCCGGGATCCGGCATAACTGTCCCTGAAAAAGATGACACGGTCAATCCACATTCTCTCATTGCGAGCGGATTGGACCCAGGGAGTTGTGTATATAGGACGTTGCTCCTGAGAACGTCCACATCGCCTCCATAGAGCGTATAGGTGTCAAATACTGTTTCGTCTTGCCAGTCTACGTCACTCTCCGCCGCGGGAATAATCCAGATAAGTCCATCGTCCAAGTCGCAGAAATCGCCCACACCATCTGAGTCGGAGTCTGTTTGGAGAGGATTGAAGGTGGAGGGACAATTGTCACAAACATCACCCACACCATCACCATCGATATCAGATTGGGTGGGATTTGCAATGACTGGACAGTTGTCATTACTACCACAGAATCCATCCCCATCAACGTCGTTGAGAGGATCGATGGGGCATGGGTCCACATCGGCGCAGAGACCGTCGCCGTCGATATCGTTGAGAGCGTCAAAGGGACACGGGTCGACTCCGGCGCAGAGGCCGTCGCCGTCGATATCGTTAAGAGGATCTAGAGGACATGGATCGATCCCGTCGCAGATACCGTCACCATCGAGGTCAGGGTTGCCGGGATCAGTGGGGCATGGATCCACATCGGCACAGAGACCATCGTTGTCGATGTCATTGTCTGCATCGAAGGGACACGCTTCGCAGGCGTCTCCCAAGCCGTCGAGATCCGAATCCAACTGAGCCGGATCTGCATCGAAGACACAGATATCACACAGATCACCCACCTTATCGCCATCTGTATCCACTTGCGCAGGATCAGGCGCATCCGGACAGACATCCAGGTGGTCAACGACTCCATCTCCGTCGGTGTCAAAGACAAGTTGCACGAACTCCGCCACCGAAGGAACACCATTGGTGTCGACCAGGAACATCATGTAGTAACCGGGAGGCGCGTCATTACCACTTGCCGGGGCAACGATGTCGATCTTTTGTGAGTTGAACGGTGTGAAGCTCAAGGGGACGTAGCGCTGGTTTTGATCGAAGTTGTGGGTGTTCGCGCCGGGACGGATAAAGACCACGGAGTCGATGGACAAAGCATCGGGCGAGTTGATCCGGAACACTTGTCCGCCAGTAACAATACTGGGAACCGCAGCCATGGTCGGGCGTGGCCCCTTGAACAGGTAGGGTGGCGAATAGATTTCGGCGTTCAGTTCGCCGCTGGCCGTGTCCTTATTCTCCCCCCCCCCTGCGAGAACCCGACCGTCTGGAAGCAGGATGAAGGATGCGTGGTCCATGCGTGGTCTTTGCATCGAAGCCAATGTCGTCCAGATTTGTGTAGCCGGATCCCAGATTTCTGGTGCATGCATCGCGCAGGCCGGATCTTCGACGGCATGCAGGTTCCCTACGGCAAGTGATCCTCCTCCGGAGAATACAGTTCCATCTGGCAAGGAAACGAGATTGGGCCTGTAAGTGGCGTAGGTCATCGAAGCAACATCGCTCCAGGCCGGGGAAGGTTGTGTTGCATCGAGGACCTGGGCGCCGCCCCCGCCTCCCAGCCGCAGCACAATCCCCGGCCGATACATCACCGAAGTACCGCCCTCGCCCACGGCAACGCTACTGACGGGGAGCGTCTCCCATACCTCGTTATCCACATCCAACATGCCGGCGAAGTTATGATGACCTACATTCAAGACCTTTCCGTTCGGCATGACAAAGTTATGCGGGTAGTAGTGCAGGTCGAGCTGAGCTCCGGTGAGTGGCTGCCAAGCTCCCGTGAGCACGTTGTACACCTCTGGCGTCACAACAGGGGAACGGGTTGCAGTAATGCCGCCAACCACCAGAACACGGCCATCTGGAAGCGTCGTGGCCGTTGGGTAGAAACGCTCGAACTGCATGTCGGGGAGCTGTGTCCAATTCTCTGTCAGATGGTCGAATATCATCAATCCATCCAGAAGAGGGCTGGAGAAGACAGAACCCATCGCGAGGACTCTTCCGTCAGCCAGCGTCGAATGGCCGGCACAGAGCATATTCCCCGGGAAAGCTTGGAGCGTCTCCTGTAGATTGGTAACTGGATTCCAGACATAGCTGGTGTTATTACGCCACCAGAGGACCTTGCCTGAAGGCAGCATGACCACGTGTGAGGCCTGGCCTGGCCAGTTCTCCACTGCTCCCCACTGCCCGATCTGATCAGTTGGAAGCTGCAGCCCCGGCACTCCGAATGGACCAAGTTGGTTCACAATGGTATCGGCCACTTCGTCACAGAAGTCGAAGGTGCAGGTCACGCCGTCGCTCAAATCCAGTGGGTTACCCACCTGGCAGTCCAGCACCGCATTGCAAGTCTCTACTCCGTCACAGAACAGGCCGTTGTCGCATAGAGAGTTGTGGGTCGTGATGAAAAGCGTATCGGTTGCCTCGTCGCAGATCTCGGTGGTGCAGCCCACACCGTCGTCCGGTGGCGTCCCCGTCTGGCAGTCCAGGATGGCGTCACAGGTCTCGAC
>SMVB01285198.1_pt1 | contig 11895 bp, 11 predicted proteins | sample 2456461 | NCBI WGS metagenome assembly SMVB01 (sample SAMN11095934, study PRJNA526329) | marine sediment metagenome | biome: Marine sediment; feature: Surficial sediment; material: Deep marine sediment; isolation source: Hadal surficial sediment | place: Pacific Ocean | collected 2014-05 | depth...
ATTTCGTTGCGGAAGATGCGTTGTCGCGCCTGCCAGCCGGCACCGGGTATAGCAAGGGTGTGCCCATGGGCGGCGATTTGAGTGCAGCTCCCCAGGGTGCGGGCGGCCCCAGCTTTCTGGTGGGCGCGATGAAGGATCCCTACAGCGGTAACCTGGACCGTATCCAGATTATCAAAGGCTGGATGGATGCCAGGGGGAAAACCCATGAGAAAGTCTACGATGTAGCCTGGAGCGATGAGCGCAAGCCCGGAGCCGGTGGCAAGCTGCCCACAGTGGGTAATACCGTAGACGTTCAGAATGCAACCTGGACCAACACCATCGGCGTGCCCGAGTTGATTACTGTTTGGACTGACCCTGATTTCGACCCGCAGCAGTCAGCTTTTTATTATGCCCGGGTTATTGAAATTCCCACGCCCCGCTGGACGGCCTACGAGGCCAAACGTTTCCAGGTGGAAATGCCGGATTATGTACCAATGACAACCCAGGAACGCGCTTATACCTCTCCAATCTGGTACACACCGTAGCGAAGTGCGTGAACATTGCCCAGCAAATCACGGGCCTGTTCGATAACCATAGGTGAACGCTACATGACTACAAAAGCAGCGGCAGTCTAGCCGCTCAGGGAGCCTCATTTTTTACCGCTTGGGCCACCTCGCCAGGTCGGCGCAGCATCTTGTCAATATCGCTGATATGCATCGCTTCTTCGGCTATCAGGCGGCGAGAATACTCTTCCAGAGTGATGGAACCCGATGCCTCGGCCAGGGTGAGTAGAGCCCGATACAACGCCACGCCCTGGATCTCGAACTCCATGGACTCGTTGAGTATCTCGGCCATATCGTGCTTATGGGTTTCCAGCAGATCCCCTATACCGAGTGATGGATGCCCGCCCAGCATGGTAATCATTTCACCTGCTTGCGTGGCGTGACCCAGAGTTTCGGTCGCCGCTGCGCGAAACCAACTGACCACCGGTATCCGGCTGTAGCCGAAGATCATGAAGGAGTAGTGTGTATACCTGACCACCCCGGCCAGTTCGTGCTCCACGATCTCGTTTAGTTTGAAGATAATTTCGTCTTGTTTGGGTCATTTCCCAGCCAAACCTAGGGTGTTGGGGGGGGAACCGTCCCACCGCTTTCATCCTGTCCCTGCCGCCCTTTGGTAAAATCGAGCAATGCGGGCAGAATATCCATAGGTAGCGGAAAGACGATCGTAGAACTCCTCTCACCGGCAATCTCCGTGAGGGTCTGCATATAGCGCAGCTGCAGGGCCTGTGGTTGGCGAGCCAGTATTTGTGCGGCCATGACTAATTTCTCCGCTGCTTGATATTCACCTTCGGCATGAATGATTTTCGCCCGCCGCTCGCGCTCGGCCTCCGCTTGTTTGGCGATAGCCCGGACCATACTTTCATTCAGGTCGACGTGTTTAATTTCCACATTCGAGACCTTGATCCCCCAGGCGTCCGTTTGTTTGTCTAAAATGCCTTGGATGTCGGCATTCAAGGTTTCCCGCTCCGCCAGTATTTCGTCCAGTTCATGCTGGCCCAACACCGAACGCAGGGTGGTCTGGGACAATTGACTGGTGGCATCCAAAAAGTTCTCCACCTGAATAATGGCTCTCTGTGGGTCCAGTACGCGAAAATAGATGACGGCATTAACCTTAACCGACACATTGTCTCGGGAGATAACATCCTGGGTGGGCACATCCATCACCACCGTGCGTAAATCAACACGCACCATTTGTTGCAGTATTGGAATAACAATAATCAAGCCGGGGCCTTTTACCCGGTAAAAACGCCCCAGCATGAAGATGACTCCCCGCTGGTACTCCCGCAGCACTCGAAACAGGGAGACCAAGAAAAGAACCAGCAGGACGGCGACCGCGCTGTAGAAATACAATGTAGTCATGACGGATTCTCCAGTATTTTTTGCGCTCCCAAAATGACCCCCTGAGCATCGACAATACGTACCGTATCACCGGCTTGTAGGGCCGAACTGCAGCGAAGCGCCCACAGCTCTCCCTGTAGCCTCACCATCGCTGTGCCGCCGCGCAGGATTTCCACAGTGGCCAATTGGCCTTCCAGGGCAGCTAACCCCGACACCACCTGCTGCTGTCGCGCCCGTAGAATGACCCCAAGCAGCAGTATCAATAGTGCGGCACTGGCGATTGCGACACTCAGAATAAGCGGCAGCGAAATTTGGAATGCAGGCATGTCCGTATCCATCAGAATGATCGAACCAAACACAAAAGCAGCTATACCGCCCAGGCCCAATACTCCAAAGCTGGGGGCGAAAGCCTCCGCTACCATCAGCATCACACCCAGGGCAATGAGTGCCAGCCCCGCGTAGCTGACCGGCAGAACCTGGAATGCGTACAGGGCCAGCAATAGGCTCACAGAACCCACGATGCCGGGCAGCAATGTGCCGGGGTTATAGGCTTCAAGGATCAGGCCATACACGCCAATCATCATCAGCAGATAGGCCACATTCGGGTCGGTAATGACCGTGAGAAAGGCATTGCGCCAATCGGGCTGCAGCACAGTAAACATCGGATCCGATAAATTCAACTGCTGCACCGCAGCCCCCAACTTGACGCTGCGTCCGTGGGCCTGGCGCAATAAGTCATCAATATCAGTGGCTACGATATCGATGACACCCTGATTCAGGGCTTCACCCGCAGACAGACTGGCGGCCTCGCGCACGGCCTTTTCGGCCCACGCCACATTGCGGCCGTGTAAATCGGCCAGGCCGCGGATATAGGCCACCGCATCGTTGATGATCTTGCGCTCCATTGCGGTGCTGGCTGGGACCGACTCATCGCTCGCCTCCTCGTCCCCGGGGGGCTTGGGTGCGGAGGGAAAGCTGGGAGCACCGATTTGCACCGGTGTCGCCGCCCCCAGATTCGTGGCGGGCGCCATCGCAGCAATATGACTGGCATACAAAATGTAGGTGCCGGCGCTGGCGGCCCGAGAACCCCCAGGCGCGACATAAGTCGCGATGGGTATACTCGATGCGATAATCGCCTTGATAATCTGGCGCATGGCGGAATCGAGGCCGCCGGGGGTATCCATACGCAACACCACCAGATCCGCGCCGGCCAACTCTGCCGTCGCCATCCCGCGTACCAAATAGTCGGCTGAAGCCGGACCCACGGCACCGCGCAGATCCAACACCCATATCGAACTCGCGGCAGAGCTGGCACTGAACGCCAACAGCATAACCAACAGGAGGGTTCTAGTGAGTCGAGGGAAAACCATACGCACCTGCCAATGTCCGGGCCTGTACTATCAGTATAGTCGCTATACCGAGAATTTCCCCGTCATCGCCCGATCACTGGTACGGCGCGTATGATTGCTTTTTTCGGGGGTGCGGGGTACGCCGACGCCGCCTGGATTCCGTCAGTGGCACATCGCTAACAGCTGGTCCAATTGGTTGGCAAACTGTTGTTTTTCCTTTGATCCCAGTGGCGGTGGCCCGCCTGACTGCATGCCGCTGGAGCGCATGGTATCCATGAAATCGCGCATGTTCAGGCGCGGACCGATATTGTCCGGGGTAAAGCGTTCTCCCCGGGGGCTCAGCACATGCGCGCCCTTGTCTATTACCTCTGCCGCCAGGGGGATATCACTGGTGATGACCAGGTCGCCCTCGATTGCCAGTTTGACGATTTCGTCATCGGCCACGTCGAAGCCTGAACTGACCTGAAGCATGCGGATATTTGCATTCGGCGGCACTTGCAATGCGTGGTTTGCCACCAGCGTAAGTTGCATGCCGGTACGTTGCGCTGCTCGAAACAGTATCTCCCTGATCGCGCCCGGACAGGCGTCTGCATCTACCCAGATTTTCATGCAGCGAGTATCACACAACCGAGACCCTGGCGCTGGTCCAGATAAGGGTAGGACCATGACGTCCGGCTGTCCAGTTCCATTGCCCTCGTTGATTCAAAGCTTTATAAGTGTACAATCTTGTTTTGGATAGTAGCAGAGTACTTTTCCAGCTGATGACGCGACAACATTCAATTGTATGGCTGGTTATTGGCGTCCACGCCGTGCTCCTCACTGCGCTATTGAGCGCCTGTTCACCTTCTGAATCCAATGTAGCGATCGGCAATCGTACCGGTGTTTTGCACTATGGCATAGGGTCGGAAGTGCAAACCCTCGATCCCCACGTTTTGTCTGATACTGGCGCGTGGGAAATAAGCGGCGCACTGTTTGAAGGCCTCATCCGGCTCAACCCGGAAACACTGGAACCTGAGCCCGGGGTGGCGGAATCATGGGAGATAAGCGACGACGGTCTCACCCTTATTTTCAAGCTTAATCCGGAGGCAAAGTGGAGTAACGGCGATCCGGTAACAGCGGGGGATTTCGTCTGGTCATGGCAGCGCTCGTTGCATCCCGCCATGGGAAACATAATGGCCGAGTACCTGTACCCGATTAAAAATGCCGAACCCTATGCCAAGGGCCTGATTGACGATCCCGCGCAACTGGGTATTCAAGCGCTCGATAAGTACACATTAAAGCTGCAGTTGGAGAATCCGACACCCTATATTTTCCAATTACTGGCCACGCCCGGCGCCTATCCTGTGCATCGCGCCACCATCGAAGCTTATGGCGACGCGACAGCGCGCTACACCCGCTGGACGCGCGTGGACAACATGGTGAACAACGGCCCTTTCAATCTCACTGACTGGAAGATGTATCGCCACTTACGAGTGGAGCGCAGCGATACCTATTGGGATGCTGCTAATGTGAGTTTGAACGCGATCATGTTTCGCCCCATCGACAGTGATACGGCTGAGGAAAAGATGTTCCGGGCCGGGCAGCTGCACATCACATTCCGAATGCCTGTGAACAAGATATTGGCCTACGCTGCGCTTGACGATTCACCGTATGTGCAGGCGCCCCTGCTAGGGTCTTACTACTATCTGTTCAACATTCAAAAACCGCTGGTGAACGATGTCAGGGTGCGTAGGGCGCTCTCGATGGCGATAGACCGAGAGTTACTTGTCGGCAAGGTGCTGATGGGCACCGAGCTGCCATCAGCGTCAATAGTGCCCCTGGGAATCGCTGAATATACTCCTCAGCATCACGTTGATTTCGACCCGGTACAGGCGCGGCAGTTGTTGGCCGAGGCTGGGTTTGTCAACGGTGAGGGCTGGCCGGGTTTGGAACTGGTCTACAATACCAATGAAGGCCATCGGCGGATTGCCGTCGCCGTGCAACAAATGTGGAAAGAGCATTTGAATATCGAAGTGACCCTCACCAATCAGGAATGGAAGGTTTATCTCGATACCGTTGCTAATAAACAGTTCGCTATGGCGCGCATGGGCTGGATAGGCGTTTATCTCGACCCCGGGACGTTTCTGAACCGATTTACCACCCACGGCGCAACCAATCGAACCGGTTTTACCGATGCGCGCTTCGATGAGATCATTGAGGAACTGGCTCCTGCAGCCACCTCTCTAAGAGAACGCTACACACTCATGAGGGAGGCTGAAAACTTGTTTATGAGGCAGCATGCAATCATCCCTATCTACAGCTACACCGGCAAACATTTAGTGCAGCCCAGTGTCAGGGGTTATTACCCCAACATAATGGAGTACCGTGATTTCAAGCACATTAGCCTGGATGCCTCGGTGGGTGAATGGCGGTGGAAGAGCGCTGACTGAATGGGAGTCGGGAGCTTGTGCACATGGCAGTGGGCCGTGCGCAAGCGGTGGATGCCTACTTTGCCCATCTGGTGCCGGCCGGCTTAATTTAATCCGGTCCGGCACCATATCCTGATGGTCAGCCGCCTGGCGCTGCGGCCCGCATCTGCAGCATTTGCTGCATCTGCACCATCATGCGGTCGATGGTGAAACTGGCGGTGGCCTGACGCGGTGGGAATTGGCGGAAGGTCATCAGCCACTTGCCCACCTCCTGCTGCACCGGCACGAATAACCACAGCTGGTCGGCGAAGAAGCGCGCGTACATGGCTGAATCGATGGAGGTTTCGTAGGGATCTGAGCGCAGGTTGATCAACCGGGGAAAGTTCAGCGCCTCCCGCGGGCCACCCCAGCCCTCCATCTGAAACGCGAAGTGAATTTTCCAGTCGCGCCAGCGCATGGCATTGAAGTTGGCGTTGTCATCAAAGTAGTAAATATTGTTGCGCTTGCCTGGACCCTTGCCCGCCAGTAAATCGCTCTGGTCGTAACCATCGATGTAGACCTTGAAGGTTTTGTCCCCGGCGCGGTGCCCCTTCTTTAGCTTGTCATTGATATTGGGCTCACCCGCTGCGGCCAGCAGTGTGGGCAGCCAGTCCTGGTGGGAGAAAATATCGTTGATCACGGTGCCGCCCTTTACCACACCCGGCCACCGGATCAGGGCGGGTACGCGGAAACCGCCCTCCCAGGTTGAACCTTTTTCACCGCGGAAGGGCTCGGCGCCGCCATCTGGATAGGTATTGGTTTGGGAGCCGTTGTCGGTGCTGTAAATGACGATGGTGTTGTCGGCGATACCCAGGTCATCCAACTGGTCCAGCAATTGGCCCACATGGTGATCGTGTTCCATCATGCCGTCGGCATACAGGCCGTAGCCGGAGGCGCCCTGCCACTTGGGTGCCAGGCGGGTCCACACGTGCATGCGGGTGGCATTAAACCAGACGAAGAAAGGTTTCTCGTCGCGGTGCGACTTGTCGATAAACTTCATGGCGGCATCGGTGAATTCCTGGTCTGCAGTCTCCATGCGTTTACGGGTGAGGGGGCCGGTATCTTCGATTTTCCCGTCGGCGTAGGAGTGAATCACGCCGCGCGGTGCAAAGCGTTTGTGGAAGGCCGGGTCTTTGGGATAGAAATAGGTTTCGGGCTCTTCCTCGGCGTTCAGGTGGTAGAGGTTGCCAAAAAACTCATCGAATCCGTGATTGCTGGGCAGGAATTTGTCCTTGTCTCCCAGGTGGTTTTTACCGAATTGTCCGGTGCTATACCCCAGGGGCTTGAGCAATTCTGCGATGGTAGGGTCTTCCGCCTGCAGGCCGATCTCGGCACCGGGCAAACCCACCTTCAACAAACCGGTACGCAACGGGTGTTGGCCGGTTATGAAGGCCGAGCGCCCTGCGGTACAGCTCTGCTCGCCGTAATAGTCGGTGAACATGGCGCCCTCATTGGCGATGCGGTCGATATTGGGTGTGCGACTGCCCAGCATGCCGCGATGGTAGGCGCTGATATTGGACCAGCCAATGTCGTCGCCCCAAATCACCAGGATATTGGGTTTATCAGTTTTTGCCTGGGTGGCAACAGCGGTCAGACAGAGCAGTGCACACAGCACCGGGTGTAGCAGGTTTCGTCTCATCATGGGGTAGCCTTCATTTTTCGGTATGGCAAGTAACAGAGCGTAGAGCTTACACCATACAATCCATGGGGTAATGTTCAGGCCGGCCAGTAAAAATGGTCTGATTGGCACTCACAAGTTAACTTACTCTTGCTCTGAAAGTGGATAGTCAGAGAGGATAATTCAAGAAAATAGGGTTCAAAGTGGCAGCTGACGAAGTACTGGCCTAAACTCTTGACATGGGAGCATAGTCACTTGTCACTACCCAAATAAACTATTGCGCAAGAGCAAGGATTACGAACCAATGAAAATCGTCGCAGACATGAGTCTCTATCCGCTAAAAGACGGGCCAATACCGACCATCATAGAATTCATAAAGGAGTTACAGGGGCGCGATGGTATCGAGGTTGTCACCAACCAGCTCAGTACCCAGCTTCGCGGTGAGTTCGAGGCCGTAACCGGGGCGATTAACCATTGCATGCGGTGGGCGATGACGGCACCGAACACGGTTGTCCTGGTGGTGAAATACCTGAACATCGACGCCGAAATCGGTAGGGCGCCCAGCCTGACCCCTCCCACGTGAGTATGCGAGCTAGTTATGATTGAATTCGAAGACCGCTTGGCGGATTACATTTTACCGCTGCGGCCGAAGCCGGTGGCAGGTCTGTCTGGGGCATTCTTATAGTTAACCATAGGAGGAAGGCGAGGTTGACAAAATAAAGTGACGCGCTAGGATAGCCAACCTAAATAATAATCTATGGCTTAGCAATGACACACCACGCGGAAATTCGACACGATTGGAGCCGGCAGGAAATTGGCGACCTGATGGGCATGCCCTTCAATGACCTGTTGTTCAGGGCCCAACAGGTTCACCGGGAATATTTTGATGCCAATACGGTGCAGGTGAGCACGCTGCTCTCCATCAAGACAGGTGCCTGCCCCGAAGATTGCAAGTATTGCCCGCAAAGTACCCGCTATGATACCGGCCTGCGCACTGAACAGCTGGTGGAAGTGGCGCAGGTAGTAGCCTCTGCACAGCGGGCCAAGGCGGCCGGTTCTAGCCGTTTTTGTATGGGCGCAGCCTGGCGCTCACCGAAAGATCGCGACTTGCCGGTACTGCTGGAAATGGTGTCACAGGTGAAGGCGCTGGGGTTGGAAACTTGCATGACCCTGGGCATGTTAACCGACCATCAAGCTGAGGCATTTGCCGAGGCGGGCCTGGATTACTACAACCACAACCTGGATACCTCGCCGGAGTACTACGGCGATATTATCTCCACCCGCTGCTACCAGGATCGGCTGGACACCCTGGCCAGGGTGCGTTCGTCCGGTATGAAGGTATGCAGCGGTGGCATTCTGGGCATGGGTGAGCAAGCCGAAGACCGCATCGGTTTACTGCAACAACTGGCCAATTTGCCAGCGCACCCGGAAAGCGTGCCGATTAATATGTTGGTGCGAGTGGCCGGCACCCCGCTGGCGGACATCGAGGATATGGATCCATTGGATTTTGTTCGCTGCATTGCGGTCGCCCGTATCATCATGCCGCGAGCCTGGGTACGCCTGTCCGCCGGCCGCGAAAGCATGAGCGACGAAACCCAGGCGCTGGCCTTTATGGCCGGTGCCAATTCAATCTTCTACGGAGAACAGTTGTTGACCACGCCCAATCCCGAGGTGGGCCAGGACCAGCAATTGTTCAAGCGCCTGGGACTAACGATCCTGCAGTTACAGCCCAGTGAGCAGATCGGCGCGGCTGCTGAGGACACCGGCGATTCGCAATTCTACAACGCGGCCGCTGGCTAACTGCACGTAAATACGGCGATGGAACACTGGGGCTTATCTGAAGCACTGCGTGAACGCCGGCAGAGCGGCCTGTATCGGCAGCGCCTGGAAGTGGCCTCTGCACAGGGCCCTGAGGTGGTGGTCGAAGGCCAACGGCTGACTGTAAATCGGCATCGAGAATTGACCCACTTCAACACCAAGAATCAATAGCTTGCACGGTGGATCGGTCCCGAAAGGGGGTCAAATTACGATGCTTGCCTACAGGCTTACCACCTCGCCTGCCGTTTGCCGTTTGTTGTAGCGGCCGTAAAAGTATATCTGGCCTATTCCCACCGGCAGGGCCAGGGCACCGTACACAAAAATGGTGACCAGCACGGTATCACCCAGCGGGTCGCTCATACCCACTACGGCCGGGAATAGCGAAGCTTTTAGTAGCAGCGCCAAATTAATGTTGCGCACGGTCACCTCGATGTTGATCGCAGTGATATCCTTTTTTGCAGTGCGAAGCAGCCTTGGTAATAGCCACGAGATAAGGGTAATCCCCCCAATAAACAGGGCGATTATGCTGGTGTTGAGTAGGCCGAAGCTGGGCATGTCAATGCGCCCCGCACCCGTAGCGCCCAGCGCCATCAGTACGATAATGCCGATCGAGAGACGAATACTGATGTGGGAAAATCGACCGGCAATATTGGGCCATAGTTGCAGTACGCCCATTCCTAGAACCAGCGGTAGTAGCAACATCATGCTGATCTCGACAGCGATTCTGGCGGTGGGCATGTCGAAGCTTGGCGGCATGTGTTGACCGATGAGTAGTCCCAGGACCAACGGCGTGGTAATCAGGCAGGCAGTGCTGGTAATGGCGGTGAGGGCGATCGACAGGGCCACGTGTCCACGTGCCAGAAAAACGAAGACATTGGACATGGTGCCACCCGGTATCGCCGCACACAGGGCAATGCCCATCGCTACGCCCGGGGTAAAATCCAGGCTGCGAATGAGTGCCCAGGCAATAAGCGGGGCCCCAACCAACTGAATGCTCAGGCCCAATAACATCGCTCTGGGTTGCTGCACGACCGCAATAAAATCAGTGGGCTTGAGGGTGGCCCCCATGCCGGCCATTGCCAGGGTCAGTTGACAGGCGGCGAACCAGTACTCGTACTGAATGTAGAATTCAAACATCGGCTTGGCGGGTGGCTCCTGATCAAAATAGGCCACAGACTAGAGTAAGGGGGGCTACTTTACCAGCTGCGTAGCGCGATCAAGGTATCCACACAGTAGTGAGTTATAATATGAACGCAATGTAAGTTAATGCTTGAAGAATCGACCAGATCACCAAAAGGATTTAACTTGAGCTTACGAATTTTGAAGGGAATGTTGGTGTTTGCACTATGTGCAGTTGCCAGCTTTTCTGTTCTTGCTGACAATGAAAACCCCTATCTTTACATTTTGGGCGTCGCCCAAGATGCGGGATATCCACAAGCCGGTTGTTACGCTGTGCGCTGTATGCCGGGTTGGAAAGATGCCGGTCACAGGCGGGGTGCAGCGTCACTGGGTTTGATTGACCCGATAAGCAATCAAAAATACTTGTTTGAAGCTACACCGAACTTGCCAGAGCAGCTATTCACCCTGCACACAGAAGCGCCGGATAAACGTTATACGCTGGCCGGAATATTCCTGACCCATGCTCATGTCGGTCATTACGCCGGATTAATGTTTCTGGGTCATGAGGTGATGGGGGCATCAGAAATACCAGTCTATGCTATGCCAAGGATGCGTCAATTCTTAACCACAAATGGACCGTGGAGCCAGCTGGTAGATTTTAAAAATATCATCTTGAGACCATTACAAGATAAGCAAACCCAGAGCTTGGGTCGCATCACAGTGACGCCGTTTTTAGTTCCGCACAGAGATGAATTTTCAGAAACAGTGGGGTATCGAATAAACGGCCCAAATAAAACCGCAATATTTATTCCAGATATCGACAAATGGGCTGGTTGGCAAACCGACCTGTCTGAGCTGGTAAAGACCGTTGATTACGCATTGCTAGACGCTACTTTTTTTGCCGATGGAGAACTACCCGGACGTGACATGTCAAAGATCCGGCATCCATTCGTAACAGAGACTATGGAAGTCTTAAAAAACCTGCCTCGCGAAGAGCGCAACAAAGTGTGGTTCATCCATATGAATCATACTAATCCCTTGCTCAATCCTGATAGCAATGAAAGTCAGCGGGTTCGATCTGAGGGCTTCAATATTGCGACGCAAGGTAAGAGGCTTGATTTGTAGGGTTGAATTATTGCCGGCCTACACCTGGTGTACCTCCAAGTTAAGTGCCCAGCGTTTCGAAGACATTGTCTCGGAAGTGGATGCTGTCCTCGACTCTATAGGAATCTCAGCACAAATGAGTTCGGTGAATGGAGCGGGGCGGTTGCTTGAGTTCCGGGGCGGATTTCTGCTGTCTGGTTTAGTTATCTTGCCAGAACCGTCTAATTTACTACCCTTCGCTGAGCTCGAGATCCTTAATTAAGACCAGGAACTCCTCGATATCGAGCGAGGCACCCGTGTCCCACGAGGCCTTAAACGTTTCGGGGGTCATAGCGTTCTCGGTGGATTTGATATCCGCCTGCAAGCGCTCAGTATTGAACGGTTCGATCGGCGACTCAATTTCCTCACGAAGCGCTTCTGCAAAGCCAAAGAACAGGGCTGCGTCATGGGGCTTATCGCGATGCTTGCTGCTCAATCCCGCAATTATTTCAGCGCAATAGGCAATCGCGACCTTTTTACCTCGGTGGGCGAACAACCGAAGGCTCTGGGTGTAGTGGGCG
>SMVB01046358.1_pt1 | contig 11894 bp, 11 predicted proteins | sample 2456461 | NCBI WGS metagenome assembly SMVB01 (sample SAMN11095934, study PRJNA526329) | marine sediment metagenome | biome: Marine sediment; feature: Surficial sediment; material: Deep marine sediment; isolation source: Hadal surficial sediment | place: Pacific Ocean | collected 2014-05 | depth...
CCTTTCCAGTAAGCCGTGTAGCCGAGGAAGGTCAGGTCAACGCCCGTCGCATTAAGATCGTCCCAGATAGTGATGCCGTGCAGATCGTTGACCGACCCCTGGGTATTGATCACGGTGGTTGTTGCCGGATCGAACAGTACCGGGCTTGTCAGTGAATAAGTGAAGGGCACGCCGATTGCGGCCGTCGTCTGCCCCGGCGGATTCTGCTTGTCGATCTTCTCGACGGGGATCAGCAGATTCTGGCAGCTCTCCTGAATCGTCGACGACGAACCATTCGTGAACCAGATTTTGTGCTCGAGAACGCTGTTACACGACATCTGTCCCGTATGGACGACGTTGTCGAAGATGATGAGCCAGCGTTCGTTGGTCTGGCCCGGCTGCGTGAAAAAGGAGAAGTTGGTGGTGAGTGGATTGCCCGCCGGAAAATTTCGGACCGTGCAATTCGTGTCGATATTAATATTGGCCGGTGGAACGGGAGTGACGAAGCCGTCAAGTGTGGCATTTGGAAACGAAGAGCAATCAACCGCCTGCGCCTGGGCCGGGTTGGCAATAAATACCAACAGCACGACGACCAGCAGCCAGAGGCTAGTCCGGAATGCAGCTCGCTCATTGAATTCGTCGTGGGCCATAGTCAATCGCCAAATCTCTTGTGCGCTAGGCTCACCAGTGCGGACGGCCCGACAAAGGTCCAGAATTCGGGCGGTCCCGCTGCCTTGAAGTCCGCTGACTCTTTAGACCGGTGACTTTGCGTCACTACCTTTCGGTAGTTTTGCCTTTTTCGGAATTGAAGCGGGACTATGGCTTAACGCCTGTAGCCCAAAAGTGAGCCAAGTCACAGGTTTCGAATGATATTGCGCACCTGGAGAAGTAATTCGGGAGGCCGCGCGGCTATTGGGTTTTCAAGCCGCGAGCGGAAAGACTGGCGGCTAAAAATAGCGACTTATGTCAGCAAATTTCGACTGTTTTCGCCCGATTTAGCATTATGTTCAAGGCTCGCCTGATCAGGACGCTGGCAGAAAATCAATCGGATAAATAATGGTCATTGCGACGATATCCTGCTTGGCGCCGAAGTCGAATGTGAGTACTCGCCTGACGACCTGATCCGCAAGCATCGGCGCACCCATGTCTGAGGAATACAGTTGGCACAAGGACACGGAACCATCCGGTTCGATCGTCAGCCGTAATATCAGCTGCCCACGCAGTGTCGGGTTCTTGCGTAGCTCGCGATTATAAAGTCGGTACAGTGCCGACTTGTAACGATCGAATACGATCTGGATTTCTTCATCCGTACGGCCCGCCAGGGCTCGGCCGCTCAGTGGTCGATCTGGTCCATTACCACCGCCGATCGAGCTGGCGACGCGAGCCAGTTTTACGCCATTGATGGAACCACCAGCACCACCGATATCACGGCTGATGTCCGAAAGGTTGATACCACCACTCGAGCCAGGCGCCAATGTCGCCACCATCAGCCGTTCCGGTCGACCGACGGAATCTTCTCCGGCGCTCCTGACCCTGGCCTGGGAGCCGAGCTGTACGCTCGGTCGAATATTCGCACGACTGGAAAATCTCTCACGAAACGCAAGAATACCCTTTGACTTGACCTGTTCCCGGGCGTCCGGCTGCTCGACATTCGCGAGCAGGGGTTCCTCGATCGATTCGGGTCGCGGCTCGGGTGGCTGCTCTTCGGCGAGTTCCGGTTCGGGTTTCGGCAACTCTTCCTGAGGATTGATCGGCTCCTCCACAGGTGCGGGCGGTGGCAAAGCCCTCTCTTGACGGACCAGTTTGGCAATGCGCTCTGGCAATTTCATTTTCTCTGCGCGCTCTATCAGCGGCAGCGCAATCACGCTGGCCAGCACCGCAATGCCAACTGACGCAGCCAGCGATGTCGCCAGCGAACGCTTGAGACGCTGATCTTCCTCACCACCCCGGGTCCAGGGCATGATCTGGATCCGATTCGGCAACTCACTGCATTCACGCTCCTGGAGCCACTCGCTGCTGCGAGCTTCTTCCCGTTCGATAAGGTCCTGAAGATCGTAATGCAAATAATCCAGATCATGATTCTGGTGGCCAATTTTGTCGATGATCGACTCACGACGTTCTTCGGCCCGAGCGATCTCTGCTGCGTATTCGTTGATCTCCGCACGCGCATACTGCAGCCGCTCAACCGCATTATCGGCGGCGCTCCGTTCGCCCCAGAACAGCTCTGCGGCACCCAGATTATCAAGCTCTTCAAGCGAGCCACAGATCCTGGTGAGAATATCGTATTGATGATTTTTCTTTACCAGCGTCTCGAGTTCGGCAGCGTTCGCCCGCAGGTCCCCCTCGAGATTATCGAGCGCGCATTCGGACTGCTCGACCTGCTCTCTTAGCGACTTTTCCTCATCAGGATTTTCTGGGCTCACGATGTCACCTTCATCCCTGTGGTGCTAGCGTGCCGCGACTCGTGTCGGTTTTTGAATAACGGCGAGGGAAACATTTTCATATCCCTCATCGGTGCAAGCCGACATGATCCTCCTGACCACAACGAATGGCACCGACTTGTCGGCCAGTATTGTGACTTCCTGGCTAGCCGCCACAGTCTGAGTACTTGGCCCAATAATGCTCTCTTTCAGTTCTGCCAGGCGCGCAATTACAGGGTCCATGGTTTCAGCCCGACCTTCGAGGATATCCGCGACGTACGCGACGATCTTGCCCTGTACAAGAACATTTTCCTTGCTGATAAAAATCACGACCGTCTCCCGCGGCTTGCTTTCCTCGTGCGACTCTGGAAGCTTCATGTCCTTGGGTACTTCGAGCAGTTCGACAGAACCGGAGTTCACCAGCAGGAAGAACACAAGAATGGTGAATATGTCCATCAGTGCTGTCAGATTTATTTGTCCGATTTTCCTGCGGTTTCGCGACATACGCTTGATTCTGCGTGAGTCCCTCATGGCGCATCTCCGACGGAAATTTCTGAGAACAAAGCGAATAATTCATATTCTTCTTCGCCTTCGATTCCGTTTTCTACAGGGACCTCAACACTCCTGACGATGTCCATAATCTGAATCAGGTAGTCGTATGGAATTTGCGCCTCCATCAATACCGATGCGGCGTCCTGCTCCGGGTAAGTCTGTTTGAGTTCAACCATGAAATCGGACAGCGTCTGAAGATCGAACTCACCATCCTTGTTCGGGATCGCAGCAATCACTGCTTTGCCATTGGTTATTTCGATGCCGTCTTCCCTGACGACCACCTCAGGCTGGAAACTTTCTTCGGCCGTCGATGGTCCACCTGCCGAACTCGGCAGGGTGAGCTCGACGATCGTCATCCTGGAGAACACGGCTGTGATCAGCAAGAACGGAATCAGCACCACCATGAGATTCAAAAAGGTGGTTACGTCGATTTCATACGAGGGCTTCTTGCTCCGACGTTTGTAATGATGCCGTCTGGCCATGTTGACTAGGCCTCAGCCGTGCGCATTGCTCGTCGCGAAAATACGTTCAGGGCTTTGACCGTGGCCATCTCGAGACTGTCCACAATATCGCCGGTCTTGCTGGTCAGCACCGCATGAACGATCAGCAGCGGTATGGCGACCATCAAACCAAACGCAGTCGTATTCATGGCGACCGAAATACTAGCGGACAGAAGGTCAGCCTTTTCCGCCGGATTCGCATTGGCAACTGCCGTGAACGCCTGGATCAGGCCCATGATCGTGCCAAGCAAACCGAGCAACGTAGCAATGCTCGATGCGAGCGCAACATAATGCGTGCGCTTTTCCAGGCGCGGCACAATTTCCATCATGCTCTCCTCCATCGCGATCTCTATGTCTTCACGACGGCGTACTGCGCCCTGCAGCGACAAGCCCATATTCAGAACCTGTGCGATAGTGGATTCGTCCTTGCTGGTCATTTCCCGCGCTTGATCGAACTCACCATTGCTCAACAAGGGCTGGACTTTCTCCCACACCGACTTGTTTTTGTTGGTGACCAGCCCCAGCGTAATGAAGCGTTCACCTGCGATCGCGGCTCCGACAGCGAAGACGAGCAGAATCGGATACATGAATATGCCACCCGAATCGATGAAACCTATAATCGAATAGAATAATTCCATTGCTAAACCCTCAATTTGACAGAATGTCCTGATTTGCTCTCAGGACAAGTCCAAGAATAGACGTGCGTCAAGGTATTGAATGTGATGCAGTGCCCGTTCGGGAGTCATACTGGTTGACAATTACCGCTTATGCACCGGAACGAATCTCGTAAAAGCTCAACTCACGCAAGAAAACTTCCTTATCGACCGGTCGTGCACGATCGTCAAGCGTGTCAGAGAGACTAATATCGTCACCGAGTTCGGATGATTTCCAGGGAATGATGACGAGCGATTTCGGCGCTTCATCGTTGCCGAGAATCGACATGCCCGACATCGTTCTCGGACCTTCCGAGACCTCTCCCGGGTTCTCAGTCACCGTATTTTCCTCGGTAGCTTCGGCATCGTCTGTCGCGTCCTCGCCCATTGCAGAAGCACTGACGAACAGCAGCAATACGAAAACAGGAAATAATTTCAACATTATTCCTCCACCTGGCCGATTCGATAGCGGATATCAGCGATCCACATCGAAGCCTCTTCATCACTGGGCACCGTTGTCATATACGCTTCGTAATTTCCCAGTGCACAGCGCAGATCGGCAAGGTACAAATCACAAAGAATGGCCAGATTGCGCCTGGCGTAGTGGTAGCCCGGATAAATTTCCAGGGCGGCTTCGTAGCTTCGCCTTGCCTCGACAAAGCGCCCGGTCTTGCGGTAGACGATGCCGAGTTCATTGTGCGCGATGGGATGAATTGGATTTGATTCCAGCGCCAGTTTCAGATTGGTTTCTGCGGCGTCGAGATTGCCGGCGCGGTGATAGGCAACGCCGAGGTCAATATGTGGCGCGCTAAGATCCGGGGCTGTTTCGGCGACGGTTTCGAGCAACGCTATGCCCTGATCGTGCTGACCCTGCTTGAGCAAAGACAGTGCCTGATCGTATTCGAGTCGAACATCATTGCTGATTTTTTGCTCTTCGATAATCGTAAAGCCCACTGCTTCCTGAATTTCGATACGCGCCGGTAAGCGCGTTGCGGTACTGACAGCACACCCGGAAAGAACGATCCCCACCATCAGCAGGAGCGCGGCATTGAGCAACTGGAAGCAATTCAACCTCGTCATCATGAGTCTCCTTGACGCCTAGTCCAGGTTGCTACCCGGCACCTGGGCCGTAGCCATCGGTGATTTAGCCTGCTCGACTTCCTCAACGACATTGTCCTGCTCGTCAATACCGATCGGTGGCGCTACGGGCATGCGGTACGCATAGGTATCGATCGATCCCAGGTAACCGCCACTGATTTCATTTTTCGCGTAGCGCCCCGGCATGAGACCCGAGAGTTTGTCGAGGCTCTTCTGCACCCATGGGTTGTAAGTACCGCCTGCTATCAACTCGAAGTTTTTCTCGTGTACCTCAATAGCCTGTTCCTCGAAGGGATATGCTTCCTCCTCGATGACCATCTCGTAAGCAACTTTTTCTGCCGCGCTCAATCCGGGCGGGCGTTCAGAATTCAGGAGCGCTACGCTAAATTCAAAGAAGATTTCGGCGATGTAAAACGTTGCCGCTGCTGTCACGTCAGCAACTTGATAGCTGACGAGATTCTCGAACTCCTGCATCGTTGCATCCATGCTCTTTTGTTTTGCTGCCAGGCTTTCTTCGAACGGCTGCCTGAGTTCAAGCCTGGCAAACTGCTTGTAGCTCAGCTCCGCCAGCACCAGCGCTGCCTGGGCTGCAAGGTATCTGCTGCGGTCTGTTCGATCCACACCGGCATCGCGATCAACGGCGATGATCGAATCCAGCTCCTGATGGTAGCGCTCGTAATCAAGTTGCGATTTGAAAATGTCCGCGAGTCGAGAGCGGGTTTCTATCGCAATATCGAGGGGCCGCGGGTACTCCGTGACATAGCGTTCGTAGACGCGGATCGCGTCGTCAAGCACATCCACTTCATCGTACAACTCGCCTGCGGTCAGAAGCGCTTCGCGACTCAGCTCTGGATCGCTTGCTTCCGCCGCGATTCTTTCGTGTTCGGCAGCCGATCGCGCGACTTGCCCGTCTTCACGATAAATATGTGCGAGCTGTTTCGTCGCTTCGGACTGCAGTTCGTGTTCCGGGTGACTGATGCGGAACTCTTCCAGTACGTCCGACGCCAGCATCCAGTCCTCAAGTTTCATAAGGGCAACTGCCGCATCGTATTCAGCTGCGGTGCGTATGCTCGAGGTAGGCGCCACGTCCTTGATCCTTAAAAAGTGGTCCGCCGCCGCACGATAATCCTCAAGCAGATTCGCCTGCTCGCCCTGCTTATAGATTGCTGCGGCCAGGCCATCGACAATCGCAGCCCGGGACTCGTCATCTGCGGGCGTCAATGCCAGCACGTTCGCATAGGCGTGCTCCGCATTCTGATACTCGGTCAGATCGATTGACGAGTTCGCTATAACGGCCCAGGCCGAGCGAATCAGCGCAGTGTCCGTGGACGGATACCGATCGACGAGTTTCTGTGCCGATTCGATCGCGAGATGAAGGTCCTTCATTTCGTAAAGGTCTTCCGCCGCGTTAGCAAGGACTACGGGTACCTGCTCATGCTCATGGAATGTATCGGCAAACCTGAGCGAACTCGTTACCGTCGATTGCTTGACCTCGAGTTGCCGTGCACCGGTAGCAACTTTGAGGTGCTCCCGGTGTGCAAAAATCGCGGCATAACCGGCCGCCGACGACTGCTCGTGTTGCGGGTATGTATAAGCCGTTCGCTCGTACTCCGTCGCTGCTTCACCGAAATTCTCGTTTTCCAGCAACAAGTCAGCAAGTTGGTAATTAATCTGCGGCGATTCATTGTCCGTTGGGAAGGAATTCAGGAACTGCCGATACCAGCGATGCGCTTCCGTGAAGTTCGTGGATCGCTTTTCGCCCAGAGTCTCTTCTTGGTAAAGCGCGTGGTAGTGACCCGCCAGATCTGTCAGGTTTATCTTGAGAAAGCCGACCACCTCCGGCGAACTCTCAAGATCAAAGTAACCCCAGTATTCCGCATCCAGAGCATAGGTGGTGGCAAAGTCTTTTTTGGCCTCCACGACGAGCAACGGGAATCCGGCTTCACCGTAAATTTCGACAATGCGCATGCCAAAGTGCGGCGAAACTTTATGCAGCGGATTCTGACCGACGAATGACCTGTACACCGATGCGGCATCATCATAACGAAGCTTGGCGAAATAGAACTCACCAAGGTTGCCGTAGATCTTGTCAGCGTAGTTCCGATGGCCGTATTCTGAAAAGTACTCGTCGAGAATTTCAGAGCCCCCGAGGTTGGAAAAGCTCAAGCTGATGACGCGAAACGTATCGGCCACACGATGCTCATCGCTTTTTTCATATTCCTGATCGAAGTCGTAACCGATGGACAGGCGATAATCGAGCATCGCAATATAGTTGTGCAGAGCCTCTTCGTAGAATTCCTGTTTGTACAGAGCCCATCCCTGCTTGTACAAAGCGAGCTCGAAGTAGGACGAGGTCTTGCCCATTCTTATGATTGAACCGTAGGCGTTTTCCGCCTCACGATAACTTTTCCTGACGAAGTGATACTCACCGCGCCGGAAATAAACTTCATCGAGATATCTTGAGTACGGAAACTCGGCAACCAGCCGATCCGTCACTTCCATCATTTTATCCGGCTCGCCGATTTCGTCGTACGCACGTGACAATTGATAGAGCACCTGGTCATTACGCTCGTAGTTGGGGTAGGTCTCAAGAATAGTCCAGTACGTCTTGATTGCTTCACGAGGCCCTGTCGGTACCGATGCGCTCTCAGTACTCGGTAACGGAGTATCAAATTCCGGTGTTTTCGCCAGCAGCTGGTGTCGCTCGGTCGCGCGTTGTTCGAAATCCTGCTCAGACTCCGAAGGCACCGCCGGACTGCTCGTCTGTCGATCCGCGGCGATCTGCCGGGTTGGACTAGCGGCGTCGGGAGCCTGCATCTCGACAATCTCACCGCTACCAATGAGGCCGTAGGCCTGCTCGATCTGCAAATCGGCAAGACGTCGCATTGCCTCCGGAGTACGTGCGCTCTCCGACGTCTCATCGAGATAGCGGCGATAACTCTGGGCGGCGCGTTCAAGACTGTCTGCGACATACACCTCTTCGGTATCCGCCGGGATCGCTTCGAGTTCAGCGAGCGTGCCTTGTTTGCTGGTCGTTGCGCAACCAGAGATAGCGACAGCGGTCAACGAAATTACGATGATCAGCCGGTTCATTTCGAGGCTTCCATTCGGGCCTGAGCTTGTGTCGCCCGGTCATAGCTGTCGGCGAGTGCGAATCGCGCCTTGTCTCCGTATTTCGCCAGCCGACCGCGGCGTGCGATCAACTCGTCAACTGCGACGACCTCAAGGAGGTGGCCCTGACGCGCCATCAGCAACTCGACTTTGCGGGTGGCATTCGCCACTTTTGCACGCAGCTGCTTGATCGGTTTTTCGTAGCCAACGTAGCTGTGCGTCGCCGACTGCCGGGCCCTGACGTACTGGTCGTATTGCTGTTGCGCAACCGCCATGGCTGCATCGAGACCACGGAGATTCTCGTCGAATCGGGTCAGGCGTTCGTGATATTCGGTCTCAAGCGTCCAGGTTAACGTGCCCTTGAGGCGTTTGACGCGACGCAGGATGGATGAAGAAACCGCAGCGTCCATTCCTTGCAGCTGCGCCTCGATATGTTCGAGGCGTGCGAGAATGGCCTGCTCTTCCCGGGTCGCCAAAAATTCGGGCCGGGGTGTTGTGAGCAAATCGTCCCGTCGCTTGACGAGCATTTTGTGTTGTTCAATGCGCAGTCGAATCCTGGAATCGAGTTGGCGGAATTCGGTATCGACCTCGGGCAACAGCGGTTCATAGTGGGTGCCGCGGATGTCCACCATTTCATCGAAAGAGTCGAAACTGTTCTGCCAGGCGAGAAGTTTCCGGTGCAGGTCGGCGAGATCCAGGTAGTTCTGCAGACCTGTCTGAAAGCTGTGCGAGGCAAGCAGATCCATCAGGTAATACGTTTCAGGCGCCTCCGGCAAAGCACGCAGCCGAATCACCCAGTCCTTGTCCTGACGAATTTCCTCACGAATTAACGCCTGCAGGAAATTGCCTTCCCGGATGCTGTCGATCGAGGCGTTGAGCTTGTCGATTTCGGCAGTGAATGAGTCGAGCGCACGGCCGTATTGAATGGCCGCACGACCGTGAATATTCAGCTGACCGTAGGCATAGGGCAACGCAAGCATTGCTTCCTGCGTCGCACGATCTGTCACCTCGCGTTCGGCCAGGATGCTCCAGGGAACCACGGCTCTTTCGGTATTTTCAATGGACATGTTCGCCCAGCCAGAGCTGAGCAGCGCCTGATTGGAAAACGGACCATTGAGGCGTACGCGATTCAGAAACGGAATCGCTTTCTCGTATTCACCCGACTCCAGCAATGCGGTACCAAGCACGAGATTGGATTTGTCCCTGATGGCCAGTTCGGCGGGGTCGTTAGTTCTAATCTGTCCTGCCCGATCGAGTTGCTCAAGCGCATCCTGCTTTCTCCCGTCCTGCAAATAGGCGATCCCCAGGTTGTAGGCGGCAAAACCAGCAAAACTGTCAGAGCCCTGCAGGCTCTTTAGTACGTCGATCGAATCTGACGCTCGACCCTGTGCAAGATAGACATTGGCACGGAGGAATTCGATATCATCCCGGATGGATTCGGGGATCTTGCCCTCGATACGATCAAGAGCGCGGATCGCCTCTGCCATCTGGTTTTTTTGAAAGTGGATTCGTGCAAGCCTGTAGGCGGCGTCATTGCGTACAGCCTCATCGACCGCACCCTCGAGCACCGCCTTGATCGCACGCCCCGCGCGATGGTGCATTCTGTACCGCAACTCGAAATCACCAAGAGAAAATTCAGCATCATTGATGTGGTAAAAAAGAGTGTCGAGCTCTGGCTCGTCAAGATCGTCGTGTTGTTTGACCTCAGTATCAAGTCGTTCCAGAGCCTCAAAAAAATGGCCCTGGTACGCGTGATACAAAGCCTCGCCGAAGTACAGATCCTTCAGTTCATCACTGTGACCTGGACTCGCTGCCAGACAAGCAGCCAGCAAGAGCCCGGTCGCTAAGGACGGTGCTCGACCCACGGTCTACCAATCTCCGACCTGGATCTCGCTCTTGCCCAACCCTGGCCCCGCCAGGACAATCCCGAGTGTCGCGGGCTTAACCCCCTTCGAGAAGCTGAAACTGTCGGTCTCACTAAAGTCTTTGCCATTGGCGAGCTTGCCGATCATCGTGACACGCAGTTCGTGTTCGCCCGTAACAATATTGCCCGTGTAAGCTCGCTGCACGCCGCCTTTTCGCAGCGCTTCAAGTTCCTGAAAACTGTATATGTGGTGAGTGGCCATTTCGCCGTTGATCTCGATCTTCACGGCGTCGAGTCTGAAATCCTCGTCCTCGGCAATCGATACGAATACGGCTATCTGTGTGTTCGATGGGTAAAGCAGCCGCTCTTCGAGGTTGCTGAGTTCCGAGGCAATATTAAGCACATCGGATTTGATCTCCTGGACCTGCCCGTCCAAGCTTCTCATCTCACCAGCGGATATGTCCTGCGCGCTGCTCGCGACCGATATGCCGCAGACAAGCAACATCAGCAATGACGTTTGACTGAGTACAGACATCCCGCAATCCCTCTCTTTATTACATAACCCATGCGCGAGTGCTGGCAGCATCGGAGACAAGCGCCAGTGTTGAGCAATATCACTGCTTAATCTGTGAACTGCGCCTCAGTTCGATGCTGATATCGCCATCTATGGTGTTGGCCGAGCGACATGCATAACAACACGGGCGATCTCCTACGGAATCGAAGAATTCGAAAAGGGAAATCAATTGGCCTGGCCAGGTTTCGCGAACGGCGCGGACCTACGCGGCGTTCTGTCACCGACCCGGGCGCTAGCGTCTCGAAAAAGGATGTTACCGAGCCGCAAATCCATGCGGCTAATTTGGCGATCTTGTTTGGGATAATAATTATTTGGTCTTGGCGTCAAAAGGAAAAACGGCGTCGAAACTTTGCCCAAGCGCCGCAGCAATCTTGAACGCTGCCTCCAACGATGGAGAGTATTTTTCTTTTTCTATTGCGACGATTGTTTGCCGGGTAACACCAACAATATCGGCAAGCTGCTGGGAGTAACTTCTGAACGGTTGCCCAGCGTCAAGGAAACCCTTGTGGCTGGCAATAGCTGAGATCGGCATTTAATGGACAGGATTCCAGAGCTTGAAAATTTAATCGGCAGGAAAAATGCCGGCAGGCAATTCTCTCCCGCTGATCCGGCGGTTATCGTGGGGGCTTTCGCACCGGGATTCATCCAGAAAAAGACACGCATTCGCGTACGACTGGACGTGCTGGACATCGATCCGAACAGAGGCTGTTTATTTGGGCCGATGACCGCTCGTATCGGTTATTAACTTTCGGGGCTCGTGATAATTCCGGCTACGTCGTCTGCCGGGTAGTACACCCTCCGGCCGACTTTTCGGCCACAGGCCTTTAACGCCCGTGTACGCGAATCACTGGGACAACAGAGACTGTAACGCAATCCACCGGTCGATCGGCCGAGGAGCTCGGCGAGTTGAGTCTGTGACAACAGTGGACCAAAGCGCTCCAGGAGATGAGAAGTAAGGTTTTCCTGCGTCGACGCTATTGTATTTTGCATATTATCTCCTCGAAGTGTCGTATTTGTACGTACACAGCAGAACACGCTGCAACCTGGCTTGGCCACAGAAAACTGACGCAGACCAGTGCTGGAGTTTCCGCGGCTGCCTTGAACTAACGCATGCCAAGTTGATCAAGCCGGTGAACAAGATCC
>SMVB01347385.1_pt1 | contig 11894 bp, 7 predicted proteins | sample 2456461 | NCBI WGS metagenome assembly SMVB01 (sample SAMN11095934, study PRJNA526329) | marine sediment metagenome | biome: Marine sediment; feature: Surficial sediment; material: Deep marine sediment; isolation source: Hadal surficial sediment | place: Pacific Ocean | collected 2014-05 | depth 0-1...
CCATTGAGATCGAGATGATTGATATGCCACTAGAATCAGATTGGAAAATGTTCAAGAAGCACGTTCCAGTGTGGCGTGAGCAGTATTTGAATCGCAAGAATGAAAGCATTGCTGCCCTACTGATAGACAAAGAAGAGTCACCCACAGAGCGATTCTGGAACGCCAAGAAAATAATAAAGGAAGAATCGTATATTCTAACCAGTTGCCTGGACCAATACTCTCGTTCAAAGATGACTATTTCTCTTAGCCTAATGATTCGGTATGGTTTAATTGAAGAACCAGATTTGGTAGTGTTTAGCGATGAACTAAGGGAACAAATTTTGGCTTTTGGAAGGTAATCTTGGTCATCGAGAAAGCAGCACATAACAATCAAAACGGGACAGAGCACGCGGCCCTTAAAATGGACGGTTCAAATTGGGCTGTTAACTTGTCAATACCAAAAATATTGAACACTTGATTAATATTCGTTATTGTTTTCAGTCCTAAAAGATAACCAGATCTACCGGAGGGCTCATGCAGGCCATTTCATCCTCTTTTCCCCGTTTTTCATCGTTTGTTGCACTTTTTCCAATCCTGCTAGCGGCCTGTTCCTCTGAAGAGCAGGCAGTGCAGACTGCAAATGATCCGGGGCTTGTGACTACTGCGGTGGCCTATGAAGGTGCCCGAATAATCACGGGGCGGAATGAAGCCTCTATTGAGGATGGAACTATATTGGTGGATAACGGCTTCATTATAGCCGTCGGGGCAAGCGCTGCTGTCGACATTCCCGCAGGTGCGGAAAGAGTGGACCTTGGTGGAGCTACTATTATGCCGATGATGGCGGACACCCATGTTCATCTGAACACAGACCGTAATGGCCTCATCCAGGATTTAAGGAATCGGGTTCAATATGGTGTCAATGCGGCGATGAGTTTGGGTATGGATAGCGACGACGTAGTGTTTGCAGTGCAGCAGGAAACTACCCCAGGAGTCGCTCGATACTTTACTGCAGGACGGGGAATAACTCGTCCGGAACCTGGTCGCACAGAAGCGCCTCACTGGGTCAATACACCGGATGAAGCGAGGCAAGCGGTGCGTACCGAAGTGGCCAGGGGTGTAGACATTATCAAGATTTGGGTAGATGACCGAGGCGGTCAGTATGAAAAAATGACACCGGAACTGTATGGAGCAGTGATTGATGAAGCGCACCAAAATGGAATTCGTGTGACAGCCCACATATTCACCCTTGCTGATGCCAAAGGGCTGCTGGAAGCCGGAATCGACGCATTTGCTCATGGCGTCAGGGACATGGACATTGACGATGAATTTATTGCCATGGTGCAGGCAAGGCCGGAAGTGGTTCTTGTCCCCAATATGCCTTATCGAGGGATCCCTACTGACTACAGTTGGTTGGCAGGATTTGTCTCCGCCGAACAGTTGGACAATTTGCAGTCACAGACAGCGAATCCCCTGGCCCAGGAGAGTTGGGGCATACAGGCGCGTAATCTTGATCGACTCAATCAGGCAGGCATGCGCATCGCGCTGGGTACGGACGGCAATACACCTTATGCGGCCCATGTGGAGATCGAGGACATGGTCGCTTCCGGCATGTCAGCAATGGAAGCCATAGTAGCGGCGACTTCCGGCAGTGCAGCGTTTCTTGGTATGGAAGACACGGGTACCATTGCCGTTGGACGCAGTGCGGATTTTATTGTGCTGGATGCCAATCCTCTCGAAGACATTACCAACACGCGTCAAATTCGGGATGTTTATCTGCGCGGCGAAAGGGTAGAACGCTAGTCTAACCAACCAAGTTGTAAGCCTATTTGCCTAAATTTTACTCTCACGTCTGCGACTCTTAAAACTATTCTTCTTTGTAGCTCTTCGAACAGGTTGCTTAAAGCAAAGGGGGCGCCTTTGTTGGCGGGGGGGAGTTGAAATAACGCTTTAACTAATTGAAAAATAAGGTATTAGTTGTTGATTTGCACTCAAATCTGACCCATTAGCCTCTCATATTTGCATTGAATTTTAACCCATGCAAAATGACCTTACGCCCCGAATAATCTAAGTCTGGCCGGGTCAGTTATTACTGCAAATCCTGGGTCAATATTGGATGCAATTCAACAATGACAATTTTTCAGGGTGAAAGTGTCTAACAAAAGCTGGGAAGTCCAGAGTCCTAAATATACTATTGTGGATAAACGATTTAGAACTTTTAGGAAAGCAATAAATAAGAGGGTCAAGATATGCCTGAAAGTGTTCATAGGGTAATTAAATTTTCTCCCCCCTCTTTGTTTCGGGACAACAACCGAAGTCTCGACATACTCTCTGCCATTTCTCGATGAGGATCAATAACAGATCTGTACTCATTCTTTAAATCCCTGGGACATCAAAGCCCCAGTGGTTGGCCGATCAACCTCGAGGGATCTGCACCCGGTTTTGGTACGTACTTATCAATCCAAGGTCCACCAAACTGTGCCACGTAAAGATTTCCTTCTGAGTCAATACTCATCTGATGCGGAAGAGAAAAGCCACCGCAAGCTCCCGTATGGTCCGTATCAAGCCCTGCCTCTGCAACTGCCACATCGTCTGAACAGGTAAATCCAGGACGACCGAGCGACGACGCCTCGCCATAGGTCCCGAAATAATCCAGTAATTGACCGTCCATATTGTACTTGAGAATGCGGTTTAACGTCGCGTCCAAAATCCAAACAAAGTCATTCACGTCAATCATAATGGCCACGGGATCCCAGATGTTCGGCCACTCATCGAGGAGTGTTCCATCTTCAGTAAAGATTTGGATCCTGTGATTCCTCCGGTCCGATACATAAATCCGATTCTCTTTGTCCACTGCAATTCCATGGACTAAATCGAACTGCCCTGGTCCGCTTCCGACCGAACCGAACTCGGATAGAAATTCACCCTCCGAATTATAGCGAACGACACGACCATTCTGGTAACCGTCACCCAACAGAAAATCGCCATTGGGAAGGAAGGCAAGCACTGCATTCTGCCCGAAATCTAAGGGCCCTGGGTTTGGGTTTTCACGTGGATTCGGTCCGCCTTCACCAAAAACAGGGTTGGGATCTTCCAGACGTAACAGGAGCTCGCTCCCGTCATTGCTAAACTTAAGGATTGCTTCGTGCACACCGTTTCCACCTCGTTCATCCACCCATATGGCACGCTCAGGATCATACGGATTGATATAGATCTGATGAGGACGATTGAAAAGCGAATCCCACTGCGACCAATTCTCAGTGATATTACCATCGCGATCGACAGCTACAAGAAAATTCCTCTGGCGCTCGTTATCTTCTCCCGGTTGAGACTGTCTACGTTGATCTCCCCACATCACAACCAAGATCCTATCGGGAGTGTCCGGCCAAACACCCGCAGCCGACCCCCAAGTCCAAGTCTCATCGTGATCCGGCGCTGGCTTCCACCAACCTGGTATGACGTCATAAGGACCGTTTCGGTCGTCGCCACCTTTGGCTACTTCAAACCGACTGACGGTTGGCTCGCTTTCTCCTGTGCATGCGGACGCTACCACAGTCACAATTAGCAGGAGTCCTAGACTGATACGTTTCAGCTCCATTTTCACTCTCCGTATAGATATTCGTTAATTCTCTTTCCGTCTTTCACTTTCTCCTAGCTGATTGGCCTCCCATCCTTATATCGGTCAAACCTGGCTATCGTGGTGATGGTTTGATTCAGCTTCCATGCGAGATTTCTTTTCCTGTTGCGATCTGCTATTCCGTAGCCTTACCCAACAAACGTAATACGGCGGAGATGGCAGCGTCATAGCCTCGCGACCCCTCTCGCGTGAAGCCGCCATGGCTTTCGTTGCTGATCAGGCGCACGTTGATTTCATCTCCCGCTATCACTGCTAGTGCTGGATAATCTGGTGGCGTGCGCATCGATGTCTTGCCCTGAGCCAGCACCCGGGGCAAAGAAACCGGATAGCGGTAGGTGCTTACAACATACTCTTGCGGGATGCCCCACGGCAGCCACTCCAGGGGAGAGATTTGCAGGAAGTTGTCGATGTTGTCTTCCACCGAGCCACCAACTAGTTTTTCCAGCAAGGGTTCACCGCAGTACATCTCTCCCGTTTCCCCAATGGAGTCGATCATCAACGGGTTGATGTAGGCGTCCGTCATGACCAGCGCCATTGGGTTCACCTGGGGTTCAACATAGATCTCGCTGTTGGGCGGTAACTGGGAGCGCATAGCTAGCCAGGCGCCGAAATGTCCGCCGGATGAATGGCCTACGACGACCGCTTGTTGTAAATCTACGGGGTAGCTTTCGGCAACTTTTTTCAGTGCATCAAACCCATTGGCGATGTCCTGCCAGGTGCCTGGCCAACCGCCTCCGGGGCTTGTGGCACCCCGATATTGCAGGTTCCAAGCAGCAATGCCATGCTCGGTCATGGCTTTGGACATGGCGCGATAGCTGTTGATCATACCTTCGGAAGAGCGCCAGCACCCGCCGTGCAGAAAAGTGACTACCGGGAACGGCCCGTCGCCGGCAGGCAGGTACAGTTCACCGTATTGCAGCGGGTCCAGCCCATAGGAGATTTTAGTTTGCGCGAGTGTGTACACGGGCAAACCTAAGGTGATGAGTGTAAAGGTTAAAACAAACAGCTTTCTTCCAGTTTTCATGCGGTTATACCTACTTTTTATAGTTGTGTGATTCTTTTCCGGCGATTGTCGGCACTGAAGGTATTGACAAGTTAAGCCTCAACAAAAGAAATATCAACTTTACGATACAGGGGACACTCATAAGTTAATAACTTAACCAGGTTTGCATTGTTTCATTGGCATGAATAAACCAATTGTTCGCTAGGAAGGGAGTGATCACATAAACCAGCCCGAAAAGGCGAAAATTCGATATATCTAAGCCTAAGTTATTAACGAGTATACTGCCTGCCATTGCGAGTGTTCACAGAGGTTGCAGGAAAACCAGCGATAATAGTTCCCGTAGCTAATCACGATAACAATTAACATGCTCCAGATGAAAACATTTGACACACAATTTTTTCGTATGTGATTGATCTTTATGTTAGTCTTTTCGTGATGCCATTTTCCCTTTTCTGGGGGGTTGTTGGGGGTTGCTTTATCTGGCTAAGATGTCTGGAGTACGCTAGTTTTTCCAGTGGACCCAGTGGAATAGTTTCTTGCTGGGCATAGATGTGGTTAAAGAAGCGGATATTACCGGCAATTGTCGGTTTCCTGTGCGTAATTCGTTGACATACAGGTCAATTTAGGGGTTCTAGATGAAAAGATCCATTACCGCTGTCCTGGCCGTAGTACTAGGGTCAACCCTGGTACTGGGTTTGATCCTAGTATTGGATGGACCGGAGACAGAATTAAGCGATTCTTCAGAACTTAGTGAAATCCATTCTCCTAACATTCCCACCACTCCTGACAGTCTTGAAATCGAAGCTGAGAACCTGACCGGAGTCGTTCAGACGTACTGCCAGGTATGTCATAACGATCAGTTGATGTCGGGAAATCTCTCTTTGGCCGGGTTCGAGGTAGAAAATGCTCCGAACGTGCCTGAGACAGCTGAAAAGATGATTCGAAAATTAAGGGCTGGCATGATGCCTCCACCGGGTATGCCGAGGCCGAGTCCTGATACTCTTCTGGCTCTGGTAGAAGAGTTAGAGACAAGGGTGGACCAGAACGCTGTTATGAATCCAAATCCGGGAATCAGAAGATTTCAGAGATTAAACAGAGCAGAGTATGAAAAAAGTGTGCAGCAGCTTTTCGATTTGGAAATAGATGCAAGTCGCTGGCTTCCAGAAGACACATTCTTGGGGAATTTCAATAATCTATCTGCAGCCCAAGGTCTTTCTACCACTCTTTTGGAGTCGTATCTGAGGGCAGCAGCAGAAGTCAGTCGCATTGCACTGGGGAATCCAGAAGCTTTGTCAGCTTCTTCTAAATACACTAATTCTATCCATGTCTCACAACACTCATGGGATCATTTGGAAGGCACTCCCTTTGGGACAAGAGGGGGTATGGTAGTCAGGCATGATTTCCCCACAGATGGGGAGTACGTCATTTCGATAGAGACTCAATTCGGTAGAGGTCTTCCCGGACATGATCTGGATATATCGATTGATGGAAGAGGTGTGGCTCTGTTAGCGCTTGAACATAATGGCAACCGGACGATACCGATTCAGACAAAGCCTATTTTTGTACCGGCAGGTCAACATCAAATTGCGGCTGCTTTCGTGAAACGCATCGAAGGTCCTTACGAAGATCGGCTTAGCCCATTCAATTGGTCGTTTGTGGGAGGAGAGGATTCTACAAATTGGGCTAACTATGGAATCACGGCTCTTCCACATTTGGCTGATTTAATGGTCACTGGTCCTGTCACATCTGGCCCTGTATCGGAAACGCCAAGCAGGAATAAGATTTTTTCTTGCTATCCGAACACCGAAGATGAAGAGTATGAATGTGCGCGGCAGATTATTTCTCGAGTAGCTACACAAGCCTATAGACGTGCCATAACTGACCAAGATCTTGCTGGACCAATGGATTTTTATGCTCGATCGACACAGAATTCTGGCTTTGAGATAGGTGTCCGGACTGCGCTACAAAGTATTCTTGCTAGCCCATCATTTTTGTTTAGGTTTGAAGAGCAACCAGAGGACGTTCTTCCTGGGCAGCTATATCAGTTGAATGAAAGTGACTTAGCTTCACGCATATCATTCTTCATTTGGGGAACGGGTCCCGACGATGAACTGAGGGAGTTGGCCAATCAGGGCAAACTCTCCGATCCCAATGTGTTGGAAACCCAAGTTGTACGGATGCTGTCGGATCCGCGATCTAGGAATTTAGCAACTAGTTTTGCCTCTCAGTGGTTGAGGTTACAAGAAGCTGAAAAGAATGAGCCTGAGCCCTATCTATATCCTGATTTTACGGGGCAACTCAAAGAAGACATGATCCGGGAAACCCAAATGTTTTTCGAAAACCTAGTCAAAGAAGACAGAAGTTTGTTGGAGATAGTTTCGGCAGATTACACATTTGTGAATGAGAGGCTTGCCAACCACTATGGGATAGAAGGGATCATAGGAAATGAATTCCAGCGAGTTACTTATACAGATGAGACTAGACGTGGCCTACTAGGGCATGGAAGTGTTCTCATGTTGACTTCGATGTCCAATAGAACCTCGCCCGTGTTAAGGGGGAAGTGGGTCATGGAGGTCATTATGGGTTCACCACCACCGCCGCCGCCGCCGGACATACCGGCGTTGGAGGCGACCGAAGGTGCTGAAGACGGAAGAATTCTTACCACCAGGGAGAGGTTAGAGAAACATAGAGCCAATCCCACATGTAACGCCTGTCACCAGTTCATGGATCCGATAGGGCTAGCATTGGATAATTTTGATGTAACCGGTGCCTGGCGAATTCGAGAAGACGGTAGAGAGTTGGATACTTCGGGCACGTATTATGATGGAACAGCTATTAACACCCCTATGGATTTGAATGAAGTACTACTAAAGCGGCCAATTCCCATCTTGCGTAATTTTACAGAAAATCTTTTGGCCTATGCGATGGGAAGACGGATTGAGTATTTTGATCAACCAACTGTACGAAAAATTGTCAAAGAAGCGGAGGCGAGTGACTATAGGATGTCCTCATTCATCTTAGGGGTCGTGCGTAGCGATCCCTTCCAGATGATGCAGGTCCCAACGTCAGTTGCTGAAACGAACGAAGGAGTATAGAGGTATGAAATTCATTACCGGGAAACATCTTTCACGTAGGACTTTCCTTGGAGGGGTGGGCGCAGGAGTCGCACTGCCCTTCCTGGACGCTATGGTGCCAGCGGGACGAGCATGGGCAGATAGTTCCATTGAAGCGAAGCAGACGAGATTGGTATGTATAGAGGAGTCTATGGGATGTGCTGGAGGAAGTGATTGGGGACATGCCAGAGGCCTTTTTGCTCCGAAGGAAATTGGTAGAAACTTCACCTTGGGAACAGATAGCCAACTGAAACCGCTAGAAGCCTATAAGGACTATCTCACCATTGTAAGCTCTACTGATTGCGGGATGGCTGATCCTTTAAGTGCTGATGAGATAGGGGGCGATCATGATCGTTCGACAGCTGTTTTCTTGACTCAAGCACATCCGAAGCAGACACAAGGTTCTGACATTCATATTGGAACTTCTATTGACCAGCTTCATGCGCAACGATTTGGCCAAGATACGGTACTTCCATCTCTTGAACTGTGTATTGAGGAAATAGATCGTGGTGGTGGGTGTGCTTATAACTACCATTGTGCTTACACTACTTCTCTGGCTTGGGCAACACCGAGTCAACCGTTACCAGCTATTCGAGAACCCCGCGCCGTTTTTGAACGACTTTTTGGTGCCGGAGATACCGAGAAAGATAGAAGTGACAGGAGAAGGACTGATAGAAGTATGCTTGACTGGATCGTTACAGAAGTGGAGAGATTGAGCGCGTCACTGGGAGCTATGGATCGGCTCGCTCTGGATGAGTACCTGCAGCATATACGAGAGGTTGAGCGTCGGATTCAACTGATGGAAGCTCGAAATCAAAGTGGAGAGGAAAGAGAGATGCCGGAGGCTCCATCAGGCATTCCTGGTTCATGGGAAGAGCACATGCAGCTTATGTTTGACCTGCAGGTCCTGGCTTTACAGTCGGATATGACACGGGTAATAACTTTTAAGACTGGTTTTGATCAATCCAATAGGACTTTCCCGATAAGTGGAACTACCAAGTCTATTCATGGAGCTTCTCATCACGGGAACGTTGCCGACGATATTATGGACTTCCATAGGATCAATACCTATCGCTTAGGTGCAGTCGCATACTTCCTGGAAAAGATGAAGAATACGGTGGACGGCGATGGATCTTTGTTAGACAAAACAGCAATAGTTTGGGGATCCCCCATGGGAGATCCCAACTTACATAACCACAAGAGATGTCCGTTGCTTCTGATGGGACATGCCAACGGAGCTCTAGAAGGCGGAGTGCATATTGCCGCCACCGAGGGTACACCAATGGCTAACGCGTTTGTTACCCTGATGCAGGGTATGGGCCATGAGATGGACAGCTTCGGCGATAGCAACGGAAGTTTAGACTTGACGGTGCCAAGAGGAGCGGTGTGATGAACGCGTTTGCCCGTATCCGGTTTGTGGGATTGTTTGGACTGTCGTTTTTATTGTTAGGTTTCTCAACTAGTTTTGCATCTGAGTTGATAGAGGCAACTCGCTCGGATGATGTTGAAACTGCTGCCAGACTGATCACTGATGGTTCTGACTTGAATGAGGCGACAGGGGATGGGATGACAGCGGTGCATTGGGCCGCTCAATTAGGACATGTTTCTATCCTGGAATCACTTCTAGAAGCCGGTGCCGAGGTAAACCCGACGACAAGAATAGGTAGCTATACGCCTCTTCATTTGGCTAGTAACCAAGCCAACAGCGCCATTGTCGAGAAGCTTTTGGAAGGAGGAGCCTACGTAAGTGCAACGACTACCAATAGTCTTGTCACAGCTTTGCATCTGGCCGCCCAGGTGGTAGGTGGTGCTGAATCGGTGAAGGTTCTACTTGCTTATGGTGCTGATCCAAACGCTAAAGAAGGGTCAGCTGGACAGACTCCCCTGATGTTCGCTGCGGCCAAGAACAGAGCTGAATCTGTCGAATTGCTTTTAGACGCTGGTGCGGACGCGTCTATTTCAACAGCCGTAGTGGATGTATTACAGGAAGTTTTTGCTGATCGGCAGGCAAATCGTTTTCTAAGGCAAGAGCTCTCGGAGTATGTCAGTACTGAAAGGGCCACGAATGCAAGAGGTAATTTTGTCAATGAGGATACTGCGATCAAAGACAATGAACCCAGTGTAGATGAGGTTCAGGCGGCTATTCGAGCGCAGAGGGAATTTCGGCAATCAGGAGATGCTTACCAGGAATATAACCCTGAAGAATTAATCAATTATCGTCCAGATTATCCAGGAGGACCAGATCTTCCAAGGCCTCCTTACCGTGAAACACTAGTGGGAGCTACAGGCGGAATGACTGCACTATTGCATGCTGCCAGAGAAGGCAATTCGGAAGCAGCAAAGGCTTTACTGGAGGGGGGTGCGGATATTAATCAGGTCAGTGGCGGAGATGGAACAAGTCCGTTACTTATCGCTACTCTCAATGGACAATTTGACGTGGTGATGCTTCTTATTGAACAAGGTGCTGATCCAAATCTAGTGGCAAATACGGATGGATCTGGACCGCTATTTGCAGTTCTTCAAACACAATGGGCGCCTAAATCCAACTATCCTCAGCCCAGAGCTCAGGATCTACAAAAGACAGAATATCTCGAAGTGTTGAGTGCTCTATTAGACGTGGGAGCCGATCCTAATGTGAGACTCAATACCCATCTTTGGTATTGGGAATATGGATTGACCAAGATTGGAACCGATCTAAAGGGTGCTACTCCTTTCTGGCGTGCGGCTTATGCTCAGGATATCGAGGCCATGAAGTTACTATCCAACTATGATGTCGATCCCAACATCCCAACCGCATGGCCAGCTCCAGAAATGAGAGAGCGTCGGCAGCAGGATGGAAGACAGCAGGAGGATTCGGGGTTGCCGTATATTCCAACAAATGCTTTTAATGCTTACCCGATACATGTGGCTGCAGGGGGTGGGTTTACAGGCTTAGGATCCTTCAGTGTTAGGAATGTTCCCGGAAGCTTCATACCTGCTGTTAAATATCTCGTGGAAGAGCATGGCCTAGATGTAAACACTTTAGATTCATGGGGTTTTACTCCGATGCACTATGCAGCATCAAGGGGTGACAACGAGTTGATCCGGTATTTGGTGTCAAAGGGTGGTGATGTAACTGTGATTACCCGTTTAGGCCAATCATCAGCTGATATGGCACGAGGTGGTCGGTCAGGTTTCTTTACTAGAGTTGGTTATCCTGAGACCGTGGAGCTGTTACAAGAATTTGGATCCACCTTGGAATGCCTTCATACCCATTTTTTGGATACCGGAGATTTTTGCCCACTGGCAGGAGAGTTAGATCCTTGGGGGGTACCTACCGAACAGGGGAACTAACCGAATAATCCTCAGCTCCTTTTTTAGGGCCCCGCGCGCCTGAATGAACAGACTTCGGTAGATGGTTTCGTGTGACACTTGCTTGTGCTCGTCGCCTGATTTTTCTCGTTTCAGCCATCCAGCAATTTGCTGGGGTGACCACTTCCTCACTAACTTTGCTTCCACCCTTCGACTGAGTGGTCGATTCAGCACCAGTTTACAATCTTTCGGTTTCAAGGCTCTATCCCAGGCATTCTGCTCTGCCAAGGCTGCCCTATACAGCGCAGAGCCACCGTTACGCGCAATCTCCCGACTGACTGTTGAGGGTGATCGGCCTAGCTGAGAAGCAATGGTTCTAAGTGAAAGGTGAGCAGCAAGACCGCGTGATATTTCCTCACGCTCCTCTAGGCTCAATGACCGTTGACGGCGCTTTCTCTTTGGTGGACGAATGCCCCCTGATTTCGCTATTTGTCCATGTATAGATGAAGAAGGACGATCAAAAAATCTAGCAATTGACCAAATGGGAACCCCCTGTTGATACTTGTCCCAGATATAGGATCTCATTTAATCTGTATATTTTAGTCTGGTTCGATAAGCCATGTTGCAACACTCCACTTTTTAGTCAAATATAGCAGTGTGTTGCACTGACCAGTTGAATTCGCAATAATAAGCGGACATTTAAGACTCATAAAAATGCAATTATGTGGCGCACATTGAGATTGTACATGCGCCGACAATAAAGTTGGTCAAAGCATTCGAGTAATAATTGCATTTCTATTTAGACACTGCAGCAACCAACTCAGACATCACTAACCCACCATCCCTAAAAATAGGCCAACCATCACCAGGTAAA
>SMVB01048574.1_pt1 | contig 11893 bp, 6 predicted proteins | sample 2456461 | NCBI WGS metagenome assembly SMVB01 (sample SAMN11095934, study PRJNA526329) | marine sediment metagenome | biome: Marine sediment; feature: Surficial sediment; material: Deep marine sediment; isolation source: Hadal surficial sediment | place: Pacific Ocean | collected 2014-05 | depth 0-1...
CATCGGTCGAACTGCGAAGTGCTTTCGCTGAAGCGTGCCCTGGATGGCCTTTACGATGGCGACCTCCCGAGTCGAGCGGTGGCTCTCACTTTCGATGACGGAAACTTCGATTTTGCCAGCCGGGCGGTTCCTGTTCTGACGGAGTTCGGCTATCCAGCGACCGTCTTTGTATCCACCTACTATTCGGACTTCCAGCGGCCGGTCTTCAATCCGACGCTTAGATACTTGCTGTGGAAAGGGCGCGGCCGCTCCGCCGATGCCGCAGGACTGGCAGCTGGTGGCGAGCCTATCTTGACCAAAGAGCCGGGAGACAGGAGTAGTTCCTTTGAGAGGGTCTTCCGGTTCTCGCGGGAGGCACGTCTCTCGGGTGACGGCAAGCACGAGCTGCTTGTGCTCTTGGCGGAGAGGTTGGGCGTCGACCTCGAGGCGCTCATAGCCACTCGAATGTTCTACCTGATGCGCGCCGACGAGCTGGCGGCGTTGCCCGCCGAGCTGATCGACGTGCAACTCCATACGCATCGCCATCGGACGCCGCGCGACCGAGACCTATTCCTCAAGGAGATCACCGACAATCGGGCCAGTCTGCGCCGCGCCCTCGGGAAAGAGCGCCGATTGGATCAATTTTGCTATCCCTTCGGAGACTATGTGTTGGACCATGTCCCTTGGCTAGAGCTGGCCGGGGTCGAGTTCGCGTTCACCTGCGACCGAGGGCTGGCATCCGCCCGGTCGAACCGAATGCTGCTTCCACGGGTCATGGTGACAAGCGCCCTCACGAGCCTCAAACTCGAGGCCTGGCTGACCGGTGCGCTCGAGCTCTTGCCATTGCGTCGTTCGAAGTAGAATGGGGCGGTTGGGGCCAGGATCCAATCGAGGCTAGATATCAGTGAATGAGACAAGCGAGCGAGCGACCGAGCGCCACCGGCCGGTGAACCGCCCCGACCGATGGTTCTCGCCCGGTGCAGACGCCGAAACCGGTGTCGTTGGCTGTGACCCTCTCGGCCAAGCCCAGGTGCGGTTCTAGGATGCGTCAAGTACTACGGAAGGGGCTCAAGCACATCGTCGTCGAGGAAGTTCCGGATCCTGTTGTTCGACCCGGACACGTGATCGTGGCGCCCGCCTATTCACTGATCAGCAGCGGTACCGAAAGCGCCAGCATCCATCGGGGATCAGTACTGAAGACCGTCGCGCAAAAGCCTTCACACGTGCAAACCGTGTGGCGCGCCGCAACGCAGATTGGGCTCATACGAACGCTTTCGGAGATCAGCGCGAAGTTCGGCGAGTACGCGGTGCTGGGGTACTCCGGTGCGGGCATCGTGATTGCCAAGCACCCCAGCGTCGTCGATCTGGAGCTTGGCCAGCGGGTTGCCTACGGCGGAGAGGGGACGGGGCATGGCGAGCGCGTGCTCGTGGGCCGAAACCTCGTGGCCCGAGTGCCGGACGCCGTGTCGCTAAAGCAAGCCAGTTTCACGACCTTGGGAAGCATCGCGCTGAACGCCGTACGCATCGCAAAGATCGAGCTTGGTGACGTTGTCGTGGTCGTCGGGTCCGGCTTGGTCGGTCAATTGATCAGTCAGCTCATCCGCAGCCAAGGCGGTCGGGTCGTCGCCGTTGATCTCCGCGAAGAGCGTGCCCGGCTTGCCCGGGACCTTGGCGCCGAGAGAACGGCCGTGGGTGACGCTGCGGCTCGCGCCGCAGTGAACGAGCTGACCGCAGCCAGGGGAGCCGATTGTGTCATCGTTGCTGCCGCGGCGAAATCGGACGGTCCCTGTCGCCAGGCCCTCGACCTCGTCCGGGATCGGGGCCGTATCGTGATCGTGGGCGCCGTCGAGCTCAACTTCCCCTGGTTGGAGATGTACTCGAAGGAGGTGCAGCTGCGCATGTCTCGCGCCTACGGTCCCGGCAGCTACGATCCAGCATACGAGGAGGACGGCCACGACTACCCTCTACCGTACGTGCGCTGGACCGAGAACCGGAACATGGAGGAGTTCGTGCGGCTCGTTGGAGACGGGCGGGTGCGCATCGACGAACTCGTGACCCACGAGTTCGACCTCGAGGATGCGGCGCAAGCGTACGATACGATCCTGGATCCATCAACGGAGAGCCTCGCTGTCGTGCTGCCATATCCTACGCCGGCAGAACCGGTTGGCCGCTACGAGCCTCGCACTCGGGTCGATGTTGCCCAGGGGCCTGCCTCGAGCCGAGCAGGCTCAAAGCTCGGCGTGGCGCTGGTCGGCGCCGGCAACTTGGCGCGTTGGGTCCATCTTCCGAACCTCACGAAGCTGTCCGGAGTCGAGTTGCGGGCCATTTGCTCTTCGAATGGGGCCAGGGGGAAGAGCTATGCTCGGCGTTTTGGCGCGCACTACTGCTGCTCGGACTACGACGCCGTGTTGGAGGATCCGTCCGTCGACATCGTCGTGATCGCCACCCGTCATCAGCATCATGCTTCTCAGGCGATCGCGGCGCTGAAGGCCGGTAAGCACGTCTTTGTAGAGAAGCCGCTAGCCCTCACAGCCCAAGAGTGTCGCGACGTTTATCAAGCCGCACTGAATTCGAGCGCACAGCTGACCGTTGGCTTCAACCGGCGCTTCGCGGATTTCTACGTCGAGCAGAAGAAAGCCGTGCGGCAACGCTCCGGTCCCGCCATCGTGAACTGTCGTGTCAGCTCGCCCGGCATCAAGGGCGATTACTGGATGGCGGATCCGAAGATCGGCGGCGCGATTCTGGGAGAGGCGTGCCACTTCGTTGACCTGATGTTCTGGGTGCTGAATTCGGAGTTCGTGTCGGTCTCGGCCTCCTCGCTTCCGCTAGGAGAAGGGGAACCGATCGGACGGAACAACCTGGTCGCGTCCTTCAGGTTCGAGGACGGCTCCGTCGGGAGCTTGACGTATTGCACGACAGGTGCCGATGGCGGCGCCGGCGAGCTCCTCGAGGTCTTCGCGCCCGGCATCACAACGCGATCGGAGAACTTCAAGAAGCTCGAGATCCATGCTGGCAGCCGCATCAAGCGATCCAAGCTCTACCCGCGAAAAGGCTACCTCGAGCAGATGGAGGATTTCATCGACAGCATTCGCTCGGGTACGGCGCCGAAGGTCACGGTCGAGGATGGAATCAGGTCCACCGTGGTCCGTCTTCAGATCTTGGAGGCGGCGGCTTCCGGGACACCCCGCGAGCTCGATTGGAATTCGATCGTCAAGTGACCCGTCAACCTTGAGCCTTCCCGAAACGCCGAATTGCCGCCAGCAGTGCTTGGTCGAAGTACTTCGACACCGCCGCCCAACCGTAGCGCTTCTCCACGAGCTCTCTTGCGCGACGACCCAACCGGCTTCGACGCTCGCGGTCTCGCAACAGTGACACCACGTGCTGCGCGAACTCCGCCGGCTGGTCGGCCAAAACGATGTTCTCCTCGTGGCTGACAGGAAGCCCTTCGGCGCCAACTGTCGTCGAGACGATCGCCTTACCCATGGCCATCGCCTCGAAGATCTTCAGGCGGGTGCCGCCGCCGATACGTAGCGGAACGACGAACACGGGAGCGGCGTGAACGAAGGGTCGAATGTCGTCGACCTCGCCCGTTACGGTGACGCCGTCCTGACCGGCCGCAACGGCGTGCAGCCGCTCCGATGGCTTTCTCCCGACGATGAACAGCTCGACGTCCGCGATCTCGCGGCGAACCCCAGGAAGGATCTCCTTCATGAAGTAGATCATGGCGTCCTCGTTTGCCGTCCAGTCCATGGAACCGGTGAACGCGAGCCTGGAGGGGCTTTCCTGGCCTTCCGATGGGTGGAAGTAGTCGAGGTCAACGCCCGTTGGGACGACCGTGATCTTTGATGGCTCGAGATAGCGGGCAAAGATCTTCTTGTCAGCGTCCGAGACGGCCACGACGTGCTCGGCTCGCGACAGGTAGTGTCGCTCGGCGCGTGCTGTCGTGCGGTGCTCGCGCCAGCAGACGGCTTTCCAGAGTGGATTCCTGGCGACGCTGTAGTGGCGCTTCCAGATTGCGGCCTCGACGTTGTGGGTGAAGATGACCTTGGGGCTCTCGGCGCTCCACGGAATCACCGGTGCGGGGACGAGAAAGTCGCACACGATCACGTCGAAGGCGTCGGCCTCCACCAGCTCGCGCAACGATGCTTTGACTTCTGGTCGACAGTGTTTGGCCAGCGCGAAAGGTTGACCGGACAGCAGGTGGCGAATGTAACTTGCGAGCTCGCGCGGGCCTCGCCCCGTAGGGATAGGCAGAGGCAGCGCTACCACCCGATCGAAGACCGCCGATAGCTCGTCGTGTTTGTCGTCCGGGTGCTCCGGGTAGAAGGTGAACAGCGTGATCTCGTGTCGTTCGGCAAGGGCTTTCATCAGGTGAAAGCTTCTGATGTGGCCGCCGACGTTGAGGGGCACGAGGCCACCCGCTTTTACCCACAGCAGCCGCATCGGCTACCAGCAGATCCCGTGATACGCCTCGCTGACGGGGCGCTCGGCCTTACTCAGGTGCACGAGATCGACGACGGTCTGATGCTCGGACAAGCACGACAAGATCGTCTCCTTATCCAAGCTCGGCGTACCCAAGACGATCACCTCGGCGCCCCTGATCACTTCCTCTGGATCGTCGACGAGCAGCGACCCTATGTGGGGGATGTACTCTTCGATGTAGGCGCGATTCGAGCCGATCAGGCGCCCGAGCGCGACATTGGGATCCCAGATCCGCACGTTGCATCCTTCACCGAGCAAGCGCTTGACCAGCTGCACGTGTGGACTCTCCCTGAGGTCGTCGGTGCCGGGCTTGAAGCTGAGGCCGAGCAAGCCCACCTCGCGCTTCTGCAGCCGTAGGATGATGTCAACCGCGCGCTCCAGATGTTGCGCGTTGCTGGGTAGAATTGAATCCAAGAGGGGCAACTCGAGATCCAGCTCTTTGACCCGGTAGCTGAGCGCTCGAAGGTCTTTGGGCAGGCAGGAACCGCCAAACGCGAAGCCGGGTTTGAGATATGCCGCTGAGATATTGAGCCGACGGTCGGCGGTGAAGATCCTCGTCACTTCTTCGGCGTCCACATTCAGATGCTTGCAGACGGTGCCGATCTCGTTCGCGAAGGCGATCTTCAGCGCGTGGAAGCCATTGCAAACGTACTTGATCATCTCGGCAGCCGACAGCGTCGTCTCGAAGACTTCGCCCGGAACCCAGAAGTACACCTCGCGGAGGAGGGAGCAGTCCTCCGGGCGCTGACCACCGAGGACGGTGAGGCCGGGCTCGAGAAAGTCGGCAATCGCGCTGCCCTCGCGGAGAAACTCCGGGTTCGAGCAGATGCCGAAATCTATGGCAGCACGCTTGTTGCTCGCCTTTTCGAGGGCCGGTACGGCGACACTCTCGGCGGTGCCCGGTAACACCGTGCTACGCAGGACCACGACGTGGCGTTCGCGCTTGCTGCGCAGTGCCGCACCGATCTGCTCGCAGACGCGTTCGACGACAGAAACATCAAGCTTCCCGTTCGGTAGCGACGGTGTGCCGACGCAGATGAAAGAGACCTGAGTTTCTTCGACGGCCCGAAGGGTGTCGGTCGTGGCCTCGAGGCGGCCTTGATCGCGGCCTTCGGCGAGAAGCTCGTCCAGGCCGGGTTCCAACACGGGACTGCGCCCGGCGTTGAAAGCCTCCACCTTGGCGGGATTGACGTCGACCCCAACGACGCGGTGCCCCTTGTGAGCAAAGCAACCGGCGCTCACCGACCCCACGTAGCCCAACCCGAAGATGCTGACGGAGGTGCTCATGCTGGTCCCGATCCCGTGTACGAAACGCATCGCCCACGGCCGAGGTGACCCCTTGCCGGCAGAGTCGGCTCGAGCGCGTGCACAGGAGGCGGCCTCCCGGTGCCGGAAAGCGCCACGTCCAGAATGCTTACGCTCACCGCGCTCATACTAACTGGCTCGTCGGGCGACTTCGAGCACGGGCGCCTCGTCGAGAAAAACGCGGCACCACAGCTCGAGATTCAGCAACCTCCAGATCCGATTTGTGTGATCGTGGTGTCGGCGGCGATGCTCCGCAAACAGGTTGGCCAGCGCGTCGCGGTCGAACAGCTTGCGTTCCAGGCACAAGGGAGATAGCAGCATTTCCTCGACACGGTCCAGCTCGGGTCCGCGGAGCCAAGCGCGCAGGGGTGTGGGGAATCCCATCTTTCGCCGATGAATGATCGAGTGCGGCAGCAGGTCGGCTACCGCCTCCTTCAAGACTCTCTTGCCCACAAGCCCACGGACGTTGTATCGGGACGGGATACGGGCCGCGAACTCGACGAGCTCGTGATCGAGAAACGGAACCCGGCTCTCGACAGACGCAGCCATACTCATGCTGTCCTGCTTCATGAGGAGCTCGATCAGGTAAGAGTTGATATCTGTGTAAAGCAGTCGTTTGATCGGGTCTCCAGCAGTGTCTTGCCAGCAAGCCAACGATGTCCTCAACGAGGCACCGGGTTCCGGCCGCAGATCCGGATGTAAGAGGGTCGCCTGTTCAGATTCGTTGATCGCGACGTAGAAGTCCTCGAAATACCAGTCGGGCCATTTACTGAGATCTCGGCCGAGGAAGCTGTGTTGCAGTCTCCGGCGGAGATCCCCTTTCAGCAAACCGGACCGGGCCACGCTCGACCTTACCCAGCGCCTGAGGGCGTCGGAAGTCAGCCGCCGGTAGGTGCGATCGAGCCGTGCGTTCCAGGTGGACCAGGCGTACCGCGTGTAGCCACCGAGGGTCTCGTCGCTTCCCTCCCCGGTGAGGACCACTGTGACGCGTTCGCGCGCCAGGCGAGCGACGAAGTACAGCGCCACGCTCGACGGCCATGCCAGCGGTTCGTCCTCGTGCCAAATCAGCGTGGGTAACGCGTCGAAGAATTCGCGTGGGCCGATGGTGACCTCGTGATGCACCGTGCCGAGGTAGTCGGCGACGGCGCGAGCGTACTTGAGCTCGCTCTCCGGAGAGTCGTAGCCGACCGAAAACGTCTCGACCGGTCCTCCCACCTTGTTCTTCATCAATGCGGTGATGGCGCTCGAATCGAGGCCGCCGCTCAGAAAAACGCCCAGCGGAACGTCGCTCATCAGGTGGCTGGAAACACATTCCTCCAGCAACTCGCGATAGCCACTGACGTAGTAGCTCTTCGAGTGACCGTCGCTCGAGTCGATTGGCGGTAAGCTCCAGTACCTGTCGAGGTCGAGCCTGCCGTCGTGGTTGACTTCAGCCGTATGCCCCGGCAGGAGCTTGTTGATCCCCCGAAACAAGGTTCCTGTGCCCGTCAGGTAGCCGAAGGCCAGGTACTCCGGGAGGCACGATCGATCGAGCTCCGCCTCTACGTCAGGGTGGGCGAGCAACGCCTTGATCTCGGAGCCGAACAGGAGCCGGTCTGGTGCCCGGCAAAAGTACAACGGCTTGATGCCAAGCCGATCTCTGGCGAGGAGAAGGCGTCGCTTCTTTGCATCCCAGATCGCGAACGCAAACATGCCGCGCAAGTGCTGCACACGCTCCCTGCCGTGTTCCTCGTACAAGTGGACGATGGTCTCGGTGTCGCTGCGAGTCGCGAACACGTGCCCGCGTGCCTGCAGCTCGGTGCGGAGCTCACGGTAGTTGTAGATCTCACCGTTGAAGACGATCGATATCGAGCCGTCCTCGTTGCTGATGGGTTGCTGACCGGTTGCCAGATCGATGATGCTGAGGCGCCGCATTGCCATCGCCACATTCCCGGAGACGAAATAGCCGTCGTCATCGGGGCCACGGTGGTGGATCTGGTCGTTCATCCGTTCGATCACGGAGCGATCCACGGGACCGGCTGAGTCGAAGTTCAGGACACCGCAGATTCCGCACATTGCGTCTAGTTCTCCTCCCGTTGGCTCGCGTCCCAGGTCCAGTGGTCTGCCGATCCATCTGCTGCGGTACAAAGCTGCTTTCCCCAGCGGACTCGGGTGCCACCGACGACGATTGCCTCCGACATTTGTGCGGTCTGGCGGTCCATTTTGCAGTACAGGAACGTGGCGTCGCTTTCGCAATCGCCCAATCGCCATCCTTGGTCCCCGGTGGAGTAAAAGAACAGATGCAGCTCCGACCCGACCTCGTACTCGTAGGCGGCTACGTTAGCGGGCGAGTGCTCTGCGCCGGCGAGCTCCCGAAGCACGCCGCCACAGCCGCGACTCTGGTCCACGACGGGGTCAAGCAGAGTGACGAGCTCCGCGGGAAGATGCGCGTGGGTCGAAAAAGTCAGCACTGGTCTAGGTTCTCGTTTGCCATACACCGGGGATGCCCAGCCCTCCGAGTGGCTTCGTTGCCACACGGTATTTTCGGGCGTCACGATCGCGAGCAGCGGTTCGCGACCGACACTGGCGAGCTGCGAGGAGCCGTCGATTTCCCGCAATTCCACTCCTCGAGCAAGATGCCAAGAGATGTCGAGGTCATGGGCACCGTCCCCCTCGACAACATCGCGAACGACGATAAAGCGCGACTTGAGGTTGAAGATCCACCGCCTATGGGTGGCCTGGGACCCGGGCATCGAGTAGCCGTCGTGATGGCCGAGAAACAAGTCGAAGGTCTCCCCTCCGACCCAGAGCTCTACCTTGGCAGATGGGAGATTGCTCCACGAAAACGCACCCGTCTGATCCGCCTGGCTGCGACCGTCGATTTGCAGCGTGTTGTGAGCCCCCGTCCCCCGAAAGGTGTTTCGGGAGCCACCGGCGCCGGCGTAAGCGAACGTCCCCGAATCGTCCAGGACGACTCGGTCGCCGATTGCTAGCTGCAAGCTGAGAAGGTCGGCGTGGCCGTGTCCGCCAGCTGGCAACCCGAACGAGCCGGCAGAAACGAGCACCCGTCGCGCGGTTGGGGCTCCCATCAGGTATAGGCCGCTCACCTCGAGGGCCCGCGACCGGTTGTCGGGCGAACGTGCCGTGATCTCGTCGAAGCGGCGAACGCCCTCGCTGCCGAGCAACCAGATTGTCTCCTCGCGCAACCCACCGGCCAGGGCTTTGAAATCTCCGCGGCCGAACAGAGTCGCGCCCGTAGCGAGGGGATCCAGAAGGTGTTCCGCACGATTGCGGGTGCCGTCGAACAACCTTCCGCCATCGTCGTCTCCGAATCGAAACACAGCTCCCGAATGGGCGATCGTACTCAAGGCGTCGAGTTGTCGGATTAGGGTCAGGTCAAGCTCGGCGCCTCCGTCGATACCGTTGAGATCGGCCAGCAGGCGGGAGTGCAGGAAGAAGTCCAAGGCGTAGACGTGATAGTGGGCCGACTTTTCGAAGTGCAGCCCATCGGCCCGCACTTGCCTCGTTGCCTCTTGCAGAATGATTTGCCATCCCCGCCGCAACCACCTCTTGCTGGCCACGATCTCAGGGGCCAACACGCCGATAAAGAATAGGGCGACCGCTTCGCCAAGCAGGTGGGTGTTCGGTGAGAAGTACGTCGAAAGGTACACCTCCAGGTGACGGCCGCTCAGCGAGAGGCCTGCCAGAATGCGTTGGTCGAGCTTCTCGGTGCCGGGTGAAGATCCTTCAAGAAGGTGCTTGACCCAGAGCCATGAGAGGCTCCGGAAAGCGACCTCGAGAGCGCTTGCCCAGTTAATACCGAAGGGGTACGGGTTGTTCTTCCACCAGTGGTCGAATTGGGCTTCGATCTCGGCGACGTATCGCTGTTCGCCGCTGAGTCGATAGGCTTTTGCCAGCGTCACCAAGTGATTGTGCCGATTGAGCTCCCACGTGACCTTGGCGTCACCGACCTGGTCGAAATCGCCGGAGGGAACTTTGTACCAGGGGCACAGTGGAGCACGACGGCCGTTGACAATGTCGAGATGCCAGTCGATCTCTGGGCCGTAGCGTAGGTCTTCAAAGCCGAGCAGGTCGAAACGGTGCTCGCAGATCCTGTCGGCTCGCTCGATGGTTCTCGGGGCGTAGCCTGGTAGGCGTTCGCGCAGAAGCTCGATCAGAACCGGAACCTCCTGAGAGGCGAAGAAGAATCGCGGGTCTCGATGCGCACCGGCCGTACGGATCGCGGGTGCGGGGGGTCTTCCAAGACGACATCGAAACACGTCCCAGCGTTGGGTGAGCGCTTGCGCGCCCCTCGTCCGGAGCTCGTCCGGAGTCATGCGAGCGAGCTTCGCCAGGCGGCTGCGGTTGAGGTTGCCGGGGCGCATGGCGGACTCCGTCTCAGGTTGCGGACACTGTGTCCTCGCTCGACGGACGGGCTGTACCAACCAGCTCGCGATAGAGTGCCGCCCATTGCCGGGAGCCTGTTCGGCTGTCGTATTTCTCGAGTTGTCGCCGACCATTGTCCGTCAGATGCTCCGCCAGAGCCTCCTCTTCGAGCAGCCGAAACGCGGCGCGCGCCATGCCTTCGTGATCATCGAGATCGACGAGCAGCCCCGTGTCTTCGTGGAACAAGATGTAGGGAATGCCTCCCGCCCGGGTGGCTATCACCGGAAGTCCGCTGGCGTAGCACTCCAGAATCGAGCCAGGCATGCAGTCGACGTTCGGACTCGTCAAGTAAATGTCAGCTTCGTCGTACAGCTCCTTCATCATCTCCTGTGAAACCCACCCGACGAAGCGAACGTTGTGGAGGTTCAACTCCTCGACCAGGTGCTCGAGGTCAGCACGGCAGACGCCCTCACTTGTCATCGTCAGCGACGCCTCGGGATAGCGTTGCTGGACGAGCGCGAATGCGCGTAGCGTGCATGGGATGTTGTAGAGCGGCTCCAACCCGCGGTTGTGGAGGAACCTCGGCAGCGGTTCGGTGCGCCTTCGATAGCGAAACTTGCTCGGGTCGATGATGTTGGGAATTGATCGCGCCGGTAGGCCGTAGCGCGCGAAGACATCGACGAGGTAGCCAGAGTTCGCAACTAGCACGTCGGCAATCCCGATAAGTCGCCTGGCGCCCTTCCAATCTCGCAGATGCCCCTCGGCGCGCCCGTCGCGATAGTTCAGCACTGACTTTTTCCCGAATAGCCGGGCCACCACGAGAGCCGGAGCCGGGGCCCACAGAAAAGCAAAGTGTGAGGCCGTGAAGGCGTGAATCACATCCACTTTCCGGATCCGCACGAGCAGCATCGTCAGAAAAGCGACGCTGTTGAAAACCGTCCGTATGAACCGCAGTCTCTGCAGTAGACGTAGGGGTCCGGGGACGAGCGGCGGGAAAGCCAGGAATTCAAGCTCGATGCCTTCTCGCTCCTCGAGGGCGCCCATCAAGCGGGCAGCTTGCGTATGTTGGCCTCCGACGATCTGGGGCGGCGGCGCGATCAAGAGGACGCGGACGCTGTCGTGGGGAATGGTCAACGGTCTCACCGCTGCCCGCGGATGAGCGGCGGGGTCATCGTGAAAGCCGGCCACTGTCCCCGAGAGCTACGGCCGCAGGCTGCCGTTCGGCTGAGCGCTCCTGCTTGAACCAGGACTCGAGCACATAGGCGTACCATAGGCGTTGCGGCACCCATCCGTCAGCCTCGGAAGCTTCCAATCGGCGCAACACGGCGGACGCGTCGAGCCATCCTTCTTGGTGGAGCACGGAGTCGCGGAAGCTCTCCTCCACGGCTCCGCGCCACGGCCCCGCGGTCCAGCGCTGCACGGGCACACCGAATCCTCGTTTCTTGCCGAAGGCCACCCGCTCGCTCACCCTTCGCCGCGCCAGCTCGCGCAAGACGGCCTTGAGCCTGCCGCCCCGCAACCTGACCGAATAGGGGAGCGCGGCACCGAACTCCCACAAGTCTGTGTCGAGGAAGGGCGAGCGCGCCTCGAGCCCGTGGTACATGGTCGCTCCGTCGACCTTCGTCAGGTACTCAGAGACGAATCGACTGCCACGATCGTGCTCCAGAAAGCTCGAAAGCACACAGCGGCCAGATTGTCCCGACCACGGGATGCGTCGCGCATCCACCGTTCGGCCTCGTAGTCGCTCGCCCAACATGCCGTC
>SMVB01370394.1_pt1 | contig 11893 bp, 9 predicted proteins | sample 2456461 | NCBI WGS metagenome assembly SMVB01 (sample SAMN11095934, study PRJNA526329) | marine sediment metagenome | biome: Marine sediment; feature: Surficial sediment; material: Deep marine sediment; isolation source: Hadal surficial sediment | place: Pacific Ocean | collected 2014-05 | depth 0-1...
CCATGCCACCGAGTAACACCTTGATGTTGTCGCGGCCCAGTTGCTCCGACTTCGCCAGTTGCGTTTCAAGCTTATCAATGCGTCTGACCTGGTCATCGTGCGCCTTCACAATCACTGGTGCGAGCTTGCGAAACTCCGCAATCATCACGTTTGCCAGTTGTTGCCGGGATTGATTCGATGCGTTGTTCAGGTTATGCAGTGCAGCATCTATTCTGCCGGCAAGCGCGTCCGTATTGCTTTGAACGGCAGTGTGCAATGCCTTCTCACCCTGCACCCGGGTCTTGCGTCTTGTACCGTCCAGGTTGTCCAGTGTTTTGCTTAGTTTTGGCATAAAAAAACCGCACAAGAGTGCGGCAAATCCTTATTGAATTGGAATTACTTCTGTTTTGGCTTTTCTTTCGGCTTCGGTGAGGTTTTTGCCGAACTCTTTCGTAAGTTTGACCCGGTGATTATCGAGACTGGGGATGAGATCCTTTCGTCCAAGTTCACGAATCCTTTCCAAATAGCTTTGCCCATCATATGCTCCTGACCCTGTTCCGGCCTTTGTGATTTCGGCCTCACCTACTTCGATCAGTATATCATCAGTCGGCCCTTGTTCGATCACATCTTCCAATGTTTTTCGGACCTCTGTATTGATGCGTTCTGCCGTTTTCTTGCCGCCCTTGTCTATCAATATCAAAATACCAGGCTTGCCGTTGATGTCAGTAACAGGCTGATATCCCTGGATTAATCCGGTCTTATCCTTGTCAAGAATCGTTCCCCACAAAGACCGAACAGTATTTTGATCACTCAGATTGTCACCAGTCAACATAATAGCGAAACCCTTTGGATTCTGCGTCAGTGGCTTGATTTTAGTGACCCAGACTGCTTCCTGTTGCGCAAGATATCCGATCATATTCGACGCTAATTCCGCGCCTTCTTTCGATGCCAGTAATTGCGCTACCTGGGCAGCCTGTGGATCTAACCGTTGCCACCCACCAGTGCCATGCACAAGTGTAGATGCCTGGATACCAATTGTTTCTTCGATAAATGACATCGCGCCATCGAGCGTCTTATTGGTTACCTCGATTTGCTGATCCAGATCCAGGGCATCGAACCTAGCACCAAACCTCAATGCATTCGGTGAACCACGACCTGGTGCAAGCTCAAACGCAATACGACGAATGTTGCCAGTGATGGCGCGTAATGGATCATCACCCTTTGCGCCCATAAACTTCGACATGGCAGTCCAGCCAATAGCCTGGGTTTCAGTCGGCGTTAAATTGCCACCGGCAAACCCAAGGTCATTCAACTGTTTGGACATTTCTCGTAACTGATCGCCAGCTTGCTCGTATTGTCCTTCGGATATGCTGTCGTTAGGGACATCATTTTTCAGACCTTTGACGTTATAGCCTTTTTTCTCCAGCACATTCAGCAACGCTTGATCAACATAACCCATGTCTCGGAAACTATGCACATCAATAACTGTCGGCGCACCCGCTGCCGGCGCATCACCATAATAACGTCGCGTTAGTCTGCCAGTGGCGCTGTCGATGAAATCAAATAACTTCTGACCAACACCCTTCTCAACTTCTTCGCCCTTGAATATCTGGCGCAATACAGTATCAGCAAGTCCACCCTTCTTGCCGGTGCTGCCGACCTGTATCTGTTCTGCCACTCGCAATGCATTCGCCAATGCGCCTTCCGGGGTGACGTTCTTATTTGCCACCAACCAGGCAGTGATCATCAGATCGGCATTCTCACCAAACGCAGGCTCAAATGCATCCTTGATATCCTTGTACCAGGTTCGTGCCGCCTGTATTTCCTGTGGTGTCAGTATTAATTCAGTTCTGGCTATCCAGTCATTGGTTGATATTCGACCCACAGCAAAACCAGGTTGCCCAGGTGCTTTCAACATCTGTGGATTGTTTTTCTGTACGCCAATACCAGGCTTGCGTTTTAACTTACGACCCAGGCGAGCCTCTGCTGCTGCCTTTGGCACAGTCAATGAAGCCAGTGGCTTATTGGCGATGTCCTTGGTTGCAGTCCCGACCGGAGACTGCCCTTCTATCGCCGTTTTGGTATGCACAATCTTGCCATCACGCTTAACCTGGGTGATGTCATCAGGATTGAATACGACAATGTTTCTCTTTCCTTGTCCCTCTAAATACTTGACCCCTGGTATGCCAATTTCATTCAAAAACTTTGATGCACCTTCTGCTTTGGACTCAGCAGTAATTCCCTTTCCAATATTTCCCTCACCAAAGGCATCTGCAACAACAATATAAACTTCCTCACCACTGACCTCCGACAAGGGTTTTGCTCCTTCAATCGAAAACAGGTGAGTATCATCTGCCAGTTCTGCTGCTTTTAATCTGGCAACAACCTCTGGTTGCTCACTCAATGGCAGATCCCGGTCAAGCATCTTAGCCACTGTCTCATCAGGTATTGATACCTCATAAAGTTGACTTTCAGACATCCTGGCCTTTGACTTATCCGCTGCCCTTATTGCTGCTGCCTCTACCGGGAAACCATCTGCCTCGTAACCCCTGGCCGCATTTTCATACCAGTCATTAGGGATATCATCAACAGAATCAAAGTCGGAATTATTAAAATCCCTGCCCAGTTGCCGTTGCACACCAGGATCTGTGCCAGGTAATTCCAAAGCAACTTCGTTTAAATCCTTCTTGTACAGGTTCGCTAAATGCTCATCCTTAGTAAAGTTCAAACCATGCGCAATTGCGTTTCTGCCCTCACCTGTGCCAACAAATTCACCAGAAAACTTGCTGAATTTAAATGGTGATGCATGAAGCCACATCGCAGCCAGGTTAACGGGGAAGGATGTGCCGGCAGCAAGCTTTGCCCCGGCGATCACTGCTTTCACACCAATTCCCAGTGCTTTCGCCATCGTGCCAATCGGACTCAGGATTTCGCCCACAAACTGCGGTGAATCCAGCGCAAGTCCCTCAATCGGTTCCAGGCCAAACACATCCTCACGAATAGGGTTACCACTGATTCGGGCAGAATCCGGGAATGGCAACTGCCTATCCTTCAAATCCATTCCACCAGGCACAATCAGGCTGGTTGCCCGGTTAAACGCCAGGTTAGCAAGGCTGTTTAGCCCGCCCTGCGCCATCCCCAATAGGTCTGGTGCGATGGTGAAAGGTACGCTTGCAACAGCCTTAGCCGCCGCTACAGGATCTTTTGCAACGATATCGCCGAGTGCTGTCGGTGGTGCTTGCTGGTCGAACAGCCCGGCATCTACACGACCACTTAGTTTCGGTTTAGGCATAGAACGCGCCATCAGTTCATCAGCAAGCGCACTGCTATCGTCATCCAGGAACACATCAAACGGCACGTTGACCTTGTCCTGCCGCAACCTGGCAAAGTTCTGCACCGGGTGTTCAGACATCGATATATTCCCCACACTCAGGGCAATCGAAACCAGGTTGCTGCTGTGATGCAAAGTCTAAAATGCCAGTGCGGCAAGTAGGGCAAAACGCTACCGGAAGTATTCCAATATCGCCCTCGACTCCACCTTCAGTCTCGATGTCAAAGTCACATTGGCAGATGCTGCACTTAGACATTCGACTGCTCGAGTAATGCACCAAGACCGGATTCGGTCAGGTCGTTCTCGATGTCCTGCGCTTTAGCCTCTGTGAAGTCCTTCGCTGCCTTCGCATTGGTTGACTTGATGTCGGCCTGTTTCTGCTGCTTGTCCAGGTCAGTAAGGACTGCGGCTTCCTGCTGCGCCGCATCAAATGCTTCCTGTTCCTCTGGTTCCAGGTCTTTGTTCAGGATCTTGTCCTTGTCACGCAATGAAGACATGGCAACAACATCCTCCCAGTCGATTCCGTCCGGGTTAGCCCGATACATATTCACCAACTGGTCGAATTGCTCTGCCTGCAAGTTCACCATGTCAGGCACTTCTTCCAGGATGATATCGACATCCATTTCAACAACGTCATTCTCCCTGGCGACTATCTCTGCCAGTTCTGGTTGCTGTTGATGGATCTGCTCAAGCTCCGGGCCAAACTCCTGGCGAATCTCTTTCACACTCAGCCCGGACTTGTCCATCAGTGCCTGCTCTGCCTTCGTAATCGGTTGGTTCAGTCCAACAAACTTCAGGTTTTCTTCATCGTCCGTTACCCGTATCCACTTTTCTTCGCGCCAGTACTGCCGAATGCGGTTCCACACTGCCCTGTAAACCTGTTTCTTCCAGGCAGACTGTGCATCGAACAAGGGTGTTAACTCGACCATGCCGCCCTGCTGCAGCGACTGGATTGCACGACCCGACAGAGTGCCTTCAGTCTTACCCAGTAACGCTTCGTTTGCGCCGACTGTGTCCATCTGCTGCATGGCATCCTGGTACATGGAAAACTGCGGTCCGACCAGGGATTCATTCGGGATAATGCCAAAGTCGTTGCCAAACGTGCCGGCACTGGGGAACTGCAAGTGACCATCGGGCTTGTTAGCCTCTTTCTTGAACGTGTCGATGTCGATGATCTGACCTTCTTTGGCGAACGTCTGTTTGGTGGTCAGGATATGCAGTGACTTGCTGCGCCGCTTGTTAATCTCGTCCTGCACATCGATCAATGCCTCGACCACACCGTAACGCTGCCCATCACGCTTCACTTTGGCACTGAATGCGATCTGCGGGTTCTCTGGCAATCCATCCTCGTCCAGGTAGGCGGATTTCTTCTGCTTGTCCAGCCACACGCCTTTGGTGTAAATAGCGTGTTGCCAAACATCCTTTTCCTGCCAGTAGATATCGACGCACATCACCCTGGAACGTGACTTGTTAAACCAGCGTACAGGCTTGTCATCGTAGGTTTCCGATGCCTGGGCTTCACTCATGCCAGATTCAACGTCACCGGCAGCATCAGGCCATCGTTCCTTCACCACTGCGATGTCTTTCCAGGCTATTACCCCGGTATAGGTCGCGTCAGAATAGTCACGCATCAGCGAATGCGGATCATAAAACCATCGATCCCATCGAATCTTCTTGATCACGACCCATATCTCGTCGCCCTTGACCTCTGCTTCCACAGAGACACCACCCGATCCCTCGATCAGTACATTCTCAAACGCATCCGATGCCAGGATATCGAAGTCGTTGTTGTCCAGCACAAAGCGAATCGCATCGGTTGCTGCATCTGCGCCAGCGTCATGCACCGGGGTGCGGGGGAATGCCTTTGGATCGGTGCGGGCGTTGCGCTCAGTACCCATCAGGAAATCGACCTTTGGCGCAATACGGTTGAACACCACTGGTGGTTGCTTGCGAGCCTTGAGAACCGATACTTCTTCACTGGTCAGCTGGATGTTGTCGTAATAGTCCCTGGACTTTTCCGAGCGTTCCCTGGCATCCCTGGACTCGTCCTCGGAATCGACAAACATCTGCTCAAGTTCTGCTAGTTCAGTCATGCTGTTTTCCAACTGTATTCAGTTTCTGCATCATCAAATTTCCTGTCATATCGGTCTTTCTCCGGGCTTAATTGTTTCGGCACGCTCAACATTGGGTGCGCCTCATCAACTGCCCTTGCAATCAGCGAACACATATCAACGGCATCATCGTACTTGCCGGCAGGAAACTTCACCAACTGGTCAAGCACGTAATTGCCATACTCAGTATCCGCTATTCCGACAAGACCCATCTGTGAAAGCGATTGTAACGCCCGGGCATTGGCTGACTTGTCGCCGATGTGTGGCAGCCACTCAATGATTCCAAATGCTTGTCTAGCCAGTCGTTGCTGTCTAAGCAAACCCTCTGTAGCCCGGCGAATAACTCCGACCTCGGCAAACTCACATTGTGGCTTGTGTCGTTTGACCAGGTTGAAGTACTCATGCACCCACTTTTCAGGTGCTTTGCGTCCAGACCATCCATCCAGGCATAAATGGATCTTAGTGGCAGATACATCGTCAATGAGTGTCTTGCTAACACCATGCACTCCGATTTCAGTGTAATCCGGGTTGTCTGCCTCGGCCTCGTCAGTCACTGCAAAGTCAGATGTTATGTACTTCCTGACCGGCGGCATATCGTGCGGCTTGAACCTCCAAAAGTCCTCACGCTTGAAAAATACGCCCTCATCAGGACTTGGCTTCTGCTGGTACAACGCAGACCAGTTTCGCGGTCCCTGACTGATGCGTTCCTGCTTCCAGAATGCCTCGCTGAACCACTCAGTCCATAGCCAGTCGCCTTCCTTGCGTCCCAGGGCATCGTTAACGCCTGCCTGGGCCGGTATGCACAGCACATCCCATATCTCACCATCCCTGGCCTTGATCAGTCCTGATTCGCCATCCCAGTCCTCTGGCAGGATGCGCCCGGCAGGATCGTCCTCATGCCACCGGGTCGAAATAAATACTATTGCGTTCTGATTAGGTATAAGTCGGGTGCGAAAGTCGGATTTGTACCATTCCCATGTAGAATCTCTAACAGTCTGAGAATCTGCGTCTTTTCGTCCTTTGATAAGGTCATCCAGGATTCCAAGATGCCCTCTACGCCCGGTGACAGCACTACCGACTCCAGTTGCGTAATATCCTCCACCTGTATCGACATCCCATTCACCCTTCGCCCTGGTATCGCCAGCAACGCTTATTGGAAAGATCCGGTGGTAATCCGGCCCATTGACCATGTTGCGTACTTTGCGGCCAAACAGCGTACTCAAGCCTGTATCGTAACTGCCGGCAATGATGCGCCTGGTCGGATGCACACCCAGGTAGCCGCCTGGAAGAATCACGCTGCAGTAGGTCGATTTCGCTGTCCCTGGCGGCATGAACACCATCAACCGATGCAACGTGCCATCAACGACTTGCTGCAGTTTGTCGATCAGTATCCGATGATGCAGTACCGGGGGTGGTTCAATCGCTATCTCATTAGTGAATCCGAGCAGACTTTGCTGTGCTGCGACGAGACTTGTTGTCTGCCTCAATACGTTTTCGTACTCCAGCAAGTTCCTTTGTGAGTTCAGCAAGATTCATTTCCTCCAGTGGCATATCATCGTGAAATCCGATATCCATCGACTGGTGCGCCTTGCCATCGAGCCTGTTGCCCAGTTCCTGGATAGCATCCTTGTTACCCAGTAACGATGCCTCGACCACTCTGGTCGCAATCTTGAACAACGCTTCGCCACGCTTAATCACCGATATGCCATTCTTCGCCGACTGCGCTTTAGTGTTGGTGTACTGCTTAACTGCTTTGTCCAATGCTTCACGCCATGACTTACCGCTGCCACCGTTATTGTTACCAGGTTGTCCACCTCTGTTCATTCGGATCGAATCCTATGTTGCTGAATCAATTGTAATCATTACCCTGTCCCTGCGTTACAAATATGCTTGGCTTGATCTGCATTTTGTTGGGACTGAATTTGCCATTGGTGATATTGCCTGAATTATCAGTGGATCGCATCTGGTACTTGTACGGTCCTGCAGGCACTGATTCCGTATCCTCTGGTTCGATTGTCACTTCAAACTGGGTTGTGGTGACATTAGCAATACCGCTGCCGGTCAGTGTCTTGATGATCTGCGGATTCGTATCCACCCGGAACTCAATCTCAACTGCTGACGATAGATCCTCATTCGTTTCCACGATGATGAGTTTGGTTTCGCCCTGATATAGTGTGATTCCTGCTGCCATTATAACGTGACCTTGATGGTTGGTGATCCGTCCTGCTCTACACTGACTGTTGCAGATAATTCCTGTGTTGCGCAGATTGTAGGTGAAGGATCTTGTGTAGCCTTGACCGTGACCTCGGTAACAATATCCCTTGCAGTGCCTTGTCCGACAAAATTGGTCATAAACGTATTCATGCCGGCAACCAGTGAACCGTCATTCTGCTGTGGCAGTTCAAATACTTGCCAGGTTGGATCAAGGAACCAGGTGGTATCGAATATCTCGACTACCGATCCACCCGTTTCAATGGCCCGGATAATGCCAGCCATTGCGTATCTGTCGCCAATCTCATCAACGATACTGTTGGCAAAAGGCAGGCGTACCGTTTGAAACCGCTGTTCATTACCAACAAGACCAGTGTCTACCAGGCTCTGCATTGCCCCGGCTATGGCATATCGATCGCCAATTTCATCGACAACACTGTTTGCTACCGGCAGTCGGCATACCTGGAACCGTTGTGCCTCGGTTGCCATTGCTTATGGTCCGGTTTCAGCTTCACCCAAAGTAAATACGCTGGCTGAGTCAAGCAGTGATTTCTTGTACAGCACCGTTGAACCATTGTCAGCAAAGACTTTCTTGAAGTCTGCACCCGAGGTGTCGGTGATGATCTTGTTGCGTACCCATTCTGTGTACAGATAACTGAGGATTTCCTCGAATGTCGGTGCAACGGGTGGCGCACCCTGGGTTTGTTCAGCGACAGTAATAGTGGCAGTCGATAACCACCCGGCGGCACTTGCCTGGTACAGCGCAATGAACACTGCTTCTTCGACTACCTGAAACCTTGCGAATATCGGCAACATAAGACTGGCATCTTGCAGCACCAGGTCAAGCGTTCCCACGGTATCGGTATCGGATGTGGACATGGTGTAGTCGTACCAGCCATCGACATTCGTTACTGCTGCCAGTACGCCTGCCATCGTGACCGTTGCCGCACCGTCTGCTTTCAGGATATCGGCCTGATCTGCAGAACCAATACTCGCAGAGGTTACTGGCGTAACGCCATTATCTTTGTCCATTGCAGGACCGACCCGCACATCGATTGCGGTTGACTGTTTTAATATTTGCATCTAGTTACCCTGCATCTTGGTTAAATGACTTGAGAATAATGGCGCGTTGCTTGCACCAGATAATTGTTCAATTGCCAGCATGGGCCATTTTCTAATCGTACTGTTTGCTGTCGTGATATCTGCTGCCAGGAAATCCCAACCGTCAGCGGTGAATGTTGGATTAACCATCAAGTGAGAATTGGTCCCTGTTTCAGTCGGGCTGAACAGGGCTTGCGACATCTCACCATTGGTATTCGTATTCACGCTCGACAAATCAAGGTTATCTTCGGTTGACCAGGATGTTGTATGTTCGCGCCCTTCTTCGTCCATTGCAGCGAACCCACCGCAACCACCGTCACCACTTTGTTCTGCAACATTGACAACAGTGGTTCGATTGGTCAGAAATGCGACAAATTGACTCTGGAAAGAAAGACCATTGAAATTCCAGTCAGACCCTGCAGTGGTTGGTGAGTTTATAATTGCCAGGTCGGTTGCAACATCCTCACACTCGAGCAACAGTCCAACATACTTGTCTGTATTCGTGCCGAATCGATTGGTGTAGGTGACATTGGTCGTATCAATCGCTGTTAATTCCAACCCAAGATTTGGGCCGGCACTTGCACTCGACCCAACAAGAACTAAATTATTAGTGCCATCACCAAAGGTACGATTGGCGCTGCGACTTGGGTCTTCGCCATTCTCAGATGTCCAGCCACAACAAGCCTGTTTGATCACTCCATCATAAGCATGGAATCCGAGTGAAAATCTCATGTCACTTGACCCGGCATTATCGCGGCGACTGTATCCGTAAAATCCTGCGCCGGGTTCCGTACTCATGCCATGCGCGATATCAACCGTTTCGTCAGCTGCCATGCTGCCATCACCTTCTGTCGAAAATGCCTTGCACACCGTACCGAATATCAATATGCAATGTACCCGGTAAAGGTCTGACCCTGAACTGGCAGTAAACCTTACGCCACCAGTAATAGCGGCAACCGTTGCGGATCGATCAACAGATGTCTGCCCGGGATTAAGTATCTGGATGATATTGGTTTCATTATGAAGCCTGGTGCAATCAGATAAAGTTACCGAATTATGTTCATCAGTAACGTGGATCGCACCAACATCCGTAAAGTCCGTCACACCCCAACTATTCAATAGGTGGTGAGTTGGGGAATCCAGGTTTACCGCACTGCAAGCCATCACAACCAGTCCTGTTGGTGTTCTTGCTGCGGAAACTTCGGTTGCATTGGTAACGTCAAAGGTTCCAGACCCATTCGGGAATTGTCCAAGCTCAGTGTATATTGCAGTGTCAGTCATAATTATATGTTGTTGTAAGTCGGTCCCATGTCAGGAATGTTATCACTAAGCAAATCAACGCAAACGCACTTCTTCACTGCAGGCTGCAAACCGGCATTGTCCGACACGAATATACCGTCACCACGATCAACCAGGTTTGGCGACGATAAACTAATGCCCGATGGGGTTGGTGAGAATCCCAGGGATGAACCATTCATCATGCAAGCTTCAAATTCCGTTGACAGGTTTGGATCATAAACCACATCCATAATATTCTGCGAACTTTCAATTGCAATGCCCCACATATGATTCCCGGTAGGTCGGTTGCCACTGCTCCCTTCAAATGCTAAAAACGCATCGACAGTGTCTTTGGAATAAATTTCACCGATAATATTGTCTTGCGAATGCCATCGGTTTGTACTGACGATTGCATTGAGCGCAATATAACAATTCGGACCATCCCAATCCTGTATGTAACATCGAGCGTAGCAATGATTCGATGATTCGTATTCTATGCCAAACCCGGCAGTACGGTCTGTACCGTTTAAATGGAATCCCTGGTTGTTCGCGCTGTTGCTCTTGCAGAAACTAACCAGTGCAAGTCCAACCGTCCATGCGGCAACCCTGGGGAAAAATCCTTGCGATCCTTCCGGGTCGGTATGACTTTGGTGGATCAACTGACTTAATAAAACACCGTTACCCTTGATCACCATCCACTCTGAGTCATCTTGAACCCGATTATAGTTTTCAAATCGGCAACGTCTGACCAGGGTATGCAATCGACAATCGAATGCGGAGTTACCACCAAACCGCATGAATGAATTATTCTGACCTACCCAGTCATTTCGTGCAGCATTCCAATCCACCATGTTCGTATTCTGGAAATTGTGGAACTGGTTAGCATTCGGACTGCCGCCGGCACCAAGAATATTGAAACAGTTTCCTCTGCCCTGTTTGTCACGAACAGCATTGTTACTGAATTTGCAGTACTTGCTGGTTCTTAACGCAATGTAAGTCCACACACTGACTTCCGCATCACTATTCGATGAGTTCCAATAAAAGTTCTCAACAGTAATCCATTCGCAATCCCGAATATCAAACCGTTCATCGTTGCTGTTATTGGTTCCTTGTGTATCGAGAAATCCCCAAAACCGAATGCCACTGCAATTACTCAGGATAATCCGAGTCCCGCCACGCAATTCTGTGGTTGGAACTGTTCCCCCGGAAAGAGTGACTGCCCCTCCAACAATCCACAACGGGTTTTCAGGGTCAAAGTGCTGGTTGGTCAGGGTCAGATCACCGTCATCATTCAACACACCAGATGGTGCGCGAATAACATCACCGTCATTGGCATTGCTGACAAGCGTTCCAATATTCAGCCAGTTACTGGCAGTGTCGGTTGTCGCCGGTCTGGTATTTGGTGTGATATCCCAGTACAACGCATCGATCGCCGGTTGTGTATAGGCGACACTGATATTCGGAATGATGGTGTAGATTTCCGGGTTGATGTTGCTGATTGTTACGCCAGCCGGGATCAGGAATGTGCCAACAAAATAATCAAACTGTTCCTTTATATTTGATGTAGTCCACCTCCAGGTAAAGCTCGATGAAACATCTTTGCTGTAGTAAAAGACCGTGGCAGTTTCAAAAACGCCATCCCGGTTTTTAACCTGGCACGTTCCGCTATTGCCAGTGTATGTCCACGGTGGTGATCCTGCAGAAAGAAAGTCCGGTTGATGCGCCCCATGATCTGAATCGAAAAGCACATGAGCATAAATTAGTTCATGCGTTCCTGCAGACATCTGGAATGAGCAATCATGGTGAAGATTGAAATGGTGTTGCACTGTGCGCAATAACTGGTAACCAGCATATGCACTTGGTACGGTTCCCAGGGTCACCA
>SMVB01266133.1_pt1 | contig 11891 bp, 11 predicted proteins | sample 2456461 | NCBI WGS metagenome assembly SMVB01 (sample SAMN11095934, study PRJNA526329) | marine sediment metagenome | biome: Marine sediment; feature: Surficial sediment; material: Deep marine sediment; isolation source: Hadal surficial sediment | place: Pacific Ocean | collected 2014-05 | depth...
AACATCCGGCGGCGCATGGAAATCAGAACGCCAATAGCCACGGAATAGTCGGCCAGGAGGTCGCCCTCGATTGCATCCGAAGTAGACGCTTTGAAAATCTCTGGACATTCAATCGCTTCGACGGACATTCCCAAGCGCGTCTTCAGCGCTTCAATGAATCCCTCGTCTATCATGCGTTGACCCGTCACCAGCAGCCGCTCTGGAGCGGCATTGCCGGTCCGCATCGTGTAATCGTAGAGGGATTGACGCAGTTCCTGCGCCAGCGACGTTGTCCATTCCTCCGTAGGCGCGCGTTCTTCTTCCGATACGGGCCTCAATCGAATGTGCCGGGCGTAGCAGAGCTCGGCGTCATGCGCGATCGCCAGGACGGCTTCGTCTCTATCCAGCTTGACTACCGCTGTCGTTCCCGTTGCGGGTGCGGCTGCGTTAGCAAGTTCAGCCAGCCCTCCCGCGGCGAATTCCATGGCCGCGTTGCGGACTCCGCTCTTACGCAACACGGCTTCAATCGAGGCAATTTCGCTGGATGCCGTCGCGAGTACCAAGACCTTGGAGATGCTTCCATCGCCATTGGTTCTGGGCTCGTACACCCAGGCGGTGTCGGCTACGGGATAAGGCAATTCCACCTCCAGCCGCAACGCCACCATGCGTTCAAGCTGGTCGGGTGAAGCATCTGCAATCTCAAGAAGTCTACAGAGCGACTTGGCCGAGTCGGGCACGAGGGTCACGGTGCAACCGTTCAGACTTCCGAATATCGCCGGGGCGCTGTCTGAAAGCCCGCCTTCAAAGCAGCGTGCGCGATGGACGGTTATGCCCTCGGCGTCAAGCTTGGCCTCGACGACTTTCCAGGTGCCGCCTGCCGATTGCTCGAGCACGACCACGTCCTCTGTGCCTTGGGCGCCGTTGCCGCCCCTGCGCAGGAGTCGTGCAGCGGAGTTTCTGTAGCTTTTTATTTGTTGACTCAGGAGCAAAGGAGTGTTCTCCGAATTCCGTTTAGGTTTAACGCGCTATTCATGTTCTTGCCAATACAGGATCTTTGCGTTATATCCAGTCCGGTCGACGATAGCGCTGACGCTGACGTGCGTGGCACCGGACGCGAGGACTCCAAAGGAATTTACTCTAAACACATCGGAGCGCACGGCTAGCCGAGCGTAGATGGGCTTCAAGATGTCCTTGCTTATTCCGTCCACGGTGAGCAGGTCCATGACTGTAGTGAATCCGCCGTCCCGGCCGAGTTGCTCGCCCACGATCGCCAGGGCGATCGCTTCGTCGATACCCGGCAAACACGCGAGGACCTCGACGGAGGCGGTATTTATGTTTACGAGTCCCTGCGTCACATCCCCCTCTTGAATGGTCAGCAGATCCGCTATGCGTCGCACGGCATCTTCCTCAAAGGCCATCCGGCCGGTACTTCGTGTGGTCGGCTGCTCGCCATCATTCTGGCCTTCTGGATTCTCGGGATTGATGCCGCCCTGAGGCCGGCCGCTCTGGCCTTGCCCCGGCTGGTTCCCTTGATTCTGTGGGGCACCGTTCTGGGGCGTGACCACCATGCGGACGTTTCCTTGGGGATTCCCATTCCGGCCGCCCAGGACTTGGCCTTGGGGCTGCGTTCCTTCGGGACCCTGGCCGCCCTGATTTATCTGCTCCACGAGCTCGACATCATAGAGATCCAGTATCGAAGAGAATTCGTTCTTCTCGCGATGCGCGACAATGGATTGCGCTTGTTGCAGCGATATTTCGTCGATGGAGTCGGAAATATTCTCGGCGCTGGCCGTCCGGATGTCGATACGGTCTTCGCCGTCCTTGGTGAGTTCCCGGGACGCGGACCATGTGGTTAAGTATTGGGCCAGGCCGCCGTCGAGCGTGCCATCCGCATTGTCCTGGGGCCAACTTCGATCGCCGTCGTCTTCGCTGGGGTCCAGAATACCGTTGCCATTTTGGTCTTCGCCGAAGAGCATTGCGCGATCGATACCCTCGACGAGAAGCAGGTCTTCCAGATCGTGAAAGGGCTGAAATTGCTTCTGCTCGGCTATGGAAGCGGCAATTTCAGCATCGAGGCCTGGAAGATTTTCAAGTAGCATTGCCTCTACCACGTTAATGTTGAGCTTGGAGGCTTCATCCTGCATACCGTACACGTGCGCGCCGTCCGCATCCTTCCCTGCGTATAGCGTGAAGGTCCCGACGCCCAACTCAATGTTCCGATAGAGCAGCGCGCCGTCTTCGCGCATCTCGTATTGCGCTTGCAACGTCGAGTCCATCGAAGCGAGGTCCGCAATCGCTTTTTCGACACCTGCCCGGGCGAGAAAAAACGCCTTTGTGGTGTCACCCGTCGCGGCCGATATCTGGGCGCGAAGATGTCCCTTGAAGGACATCTCAAAGGCAACCGCTGACAGCAACACGACAATCCACAGCACGAAAACCAGTGCCATGCCGTCCTTGCGCCGGGCCCTAGCGGGCCATGATGGGCACGGACTTGCTAAATGTAAGTGGGTTTTCAATTCCATCCTCGTCGACGACTACGATTTCGATGTAAACCATCTCGGGCTGGGCCTCTTCTTCGATGCTCCAACCCGATTGCCAAAAGATTCCGTCATAAAATTGCAGATTGAGTTCGGACACGTAGGGGCCTGCAATGCTCAGCGCGCCGCCCTCCAGGGGGGCCTCGTCAATTACGCCGTCCTCGCGGCGCACCAGCCCCTGATACGCCATTTCGGGGTCGCTTTCGATGAAGTAGCCCACTTCACACCGGCCCGTCAGTCTCCGTGCGTCTTCTTCTTCCTCGTAAAACGGGTCCATGCGCGGCGCAATCGAAGTGATGAAGTCAATCGTATCCAGGTCCCTGCCGTCCTGCTCGCGATCGAGCGATACGAGATAATATTCATCATGCAGCACGGCGGCGCGGATGTCGGCGCTCATCGCCTGAAGGGCGGCCTGGCCACGGCTGACCATTCGATTATAGCGATCGGCTTTGGATGCGGCGCGTGTACCGGCGGACAGCGCGGCAAGGCCTGCACCCATCAGCAGCGTTAGCAATGCAGTCGCTACAAGCAGTTCGATTAGCGTGAATCCGCGGTCCTTGGTCATAACGTCGGCGCCTCGAAGATACTGCGATCGGCCTGAAGCGTAATCAGCTCATAGCTCTTCTGGACATCGCGGGCGGTCCAGGACACGATCAGATGAATCCGTAACAGGCCCGCCTGCTCCAGTTCCGATATTTCCATGTCCCAGGAGTGGCGAGGGTAGCCTCTGCCAAAATCCCCATTGTCCGTTTCGGCCGTCAGGTAATCGTCCATCAAAGTTTCTTCTAGGAGTCCCTCGGCCAGAAAAACGGCCTGCGTGTAGTCGAGGGAGTCCATTGTGGTCCTGAAGGAGACCGTGTAGAGTTCGACGCAGGACAGGACGCCCACTGAAAAAATGGCCAACGCGGCGACGAGTTCGGTAAGGGAGAATCCGGACCTGGCATTGAGTGATTTGCGAAGAGGCATGGTTTATTGCTTCCTCACGAGGATCTCGCCTGTAGCGCCGATTACTTCCAGCGTGAACGTTTCTTGTTCTGTATCAGTCAATTGAATGGAGAGATTCTCAGAACCACCGTTGGCGCGAAAAGTAAAGCGCGCCCACTGCGGTGACGATTCCATGGCGTACTCGGTTCGCCGCCCTCGGACGACGATCACCTGTAGATTCTTGGGCAGTTGAAGCGTCGCGAGCGTCTGCGTTCGGGACTGTACCTGGTCCTCCAGCCATGGAAGCGAGCCCTTCGAAAGTGAAATCCAGCACAAGCCGCGTTGACGATCGATGTTCACATCGACGGCGTGATGCCGGGTAATGGCGGACATTTGCGCGAAGCGGAGCATTTCGATTAGCTTTTCGCCCTCGGATCGAACACCTTTACCGCGCAATGCGCTCACTGCGGAAGGGACGATGAGGCCCGTCATCAAAGTGATAAGCGCCAACACGACCATCAGCTCGATGAGCGTGAAGCCGGACGCCGCGCGCCGTGTATTCAATCTAGTCCTAAAAATCAACATCTTCAAGGTCCACCCAGCTCACAATGTCCTCGTCGTAGCTCTCGCCGCCCTCCTGGCCATCGCGGCCAAAGGACCAGGTCTCGTAGGGTTGTGCGGATCGCGTTCCGGGACTTTCGTAGCCATAGGGATTTCCCCAGGGGTCTTTGGGGATGGGCTTTTTGGGATAGGGCCCCTTCCATTTACCGTCGGAGTCTTCCGGAGAGAAATAAAGCGAGCGCAGGCCTTCTTCCGAAGAAGGGTAGTGGCCCATATCAAGGTAGAATTGATCGAGCAGCGCTTCAATCATCGCGATATCCGTCTTCGCCTTCGTTTGCTTTGCGTCATCGGACTTACCCACAACATTCGGAACGATTACTGTGACCAGCAGCGCCAAAATTACCAGTACGACCATCAACTCAATTAGCGTAAAACCGCCTTCACTTCGTCTTCTCTCTTGGCTCATTCTCGATACCCCTATCCCATTACGGTACTCAACTGAAAAATCGGCAATATCATGGAGATTAAGATAAATCCCACGAATCCCGCGACCAACAGGATCAACAACGGCGCGAGCAAGGACATAATGACTTTGGTCGACGCGGTGGTCTCGCGATCATAGGCTTCGGCGAGACGCAGCAGCATCTGATCGAGATGGCCCGATTCCTCGCCGGTCGCGACCATTTGCACGGAAAGTGGCGGGAATATATTCGATTCCTTCATCAGGTCTGCCAATCGGTCGCCGCTACTGATGCGCGTAATCATCCCTCGGACAGTTTCGGCGACCGCCGTGTTTTGGATTACCGGATGGACGATGCGAAGCGCCTCGACCAGGGAAATGCCGGCCTGGGAGAGCGTGCCGAGCAAGCGCGTAAATCTGGCAATTTCCAGATTCCGGATGAGGGTGCCAATCCAGGGGATGCGGAGCTTAAAGGTGTCGACCGCGAGTCTGACCTTGGGTTCCTTGAGCGCGCTTCGGATGGCGAAGGCCAGCAGGACGAAGCCGATAATTAGGACGATGTAGTGACCCGTGATGAAGTGACTCGTCGACAACAAGATTACGGTCGGCAGCGGCAAACTCTGTCCAACGCCGTCGAACATGACTTCAAGTCTCGGGATGAAGAACGCCACGAGGATGACGGCTGAGAGGACGCCGAGTAACATCACCAGGGCCGGGTACGCGAGGGCCGCTTGCACTTCGCCTTTGAGGGCCTCGTCGCTCTCGTACAGTTCCGACAGTTTTAGGAGTTGTTCGTCCAGCGTGCCGCCCATTTCGCCGACACGCACCATGTTGGTCATGAGATTCGGAAATACCTTGGGATGTCGGGCCAGCGCGTCCGCGAAAGTACTACCACCTTGCACCGATTCTGAAACATCCCTAAGCACCTGCTTGGCGACGGGGTCCCGCGTTTGCTCGGAGATGACGGCCAAGCCCTTAATGATGGGCGATCCCGTGGCCGAAAGCGTGGCGAGCTGACGCGTGAATGTAGCCAGACGTATGGGCCGGCGTCCGAAATTGAATTGAATGCTGCTCAAGCCTTCGCCGCCCGAGTCTTCGCGTAGATCGACAGGATGTTGCCCGCTCGCGATGAGGCGTTGCAGGGCCTCGCGGCGGTTTGCGGCGGTAATGCTCCCTTCCGCGGGGGCGTCCTCATGCCCTACAGCCTTATACCAAAACGTCGGCACAGTCTCTCCACAACGTCCCATACGGACGGATATCGTACAGTCTCGTTTTCCGCAGCTGAAGCTCACACGCCCGCGCGAAACCCTCCGAATGCGAGGCAGCACTCGCACACCAAATTCCCGCACAGGCAAATCAACCCATTATATAGACGCCACCGCCTCCCATTTGGTGACATGCGCGCGTTGGTGCGCACTTGATGGATTTAGACGCCGAAGCGCTCAGATTATGCACTTCGCCGTACGCGATTCGAGTAATTTCAATTCGATGCGCTATATCAGCGACCTACACTTCGTCCATGTAGGTCACGCGAATAATCTCCTCCGGCGTCGTAACCCCTTGCGCAACCTTGAGCCAACCGGCCTGGCGCATCGTTTTTAGGCTGTCACCGAGGTAATTGCGAAGCTCCGAACTGGTCGACTGTTTCAGGATGAGGCTGCGCATCCCTTCATCTATGGTCATGAGCTCTAACATCGCCGTGCGGCCCCGGTAGCCGGTGTTATTGCATTCCGAACATCCCTTGCCCTCGTAAAGGATGGGTTCAACATCGTCACCCAATTCGCGCTTAAGTTGGGTCATGACCGTTTCGGTGGCTTCGACCTCTTCGCGGCAGAATTCGCAGACCTTGCGCACGAGCCGCTGCGCCAATACGCCCCGGACGGCCGAGGCGATGAGATAGGGCTGGATGCCCATATCGATAAGGCGGGCAATGGATTCGGGGGCATCGTTGGTGTGAAGCGAGCTGAGAACCAGGTGACCCGTGAGCGCGGAGCGTATGGCGATTTCCGCGGTCTCGCTGTCGCGTATCTCGCCGACCAAAATCACGTCGGGGTCCTGGCGGACAATGGCGCGCAGGCCGTTGGCAAAGGTCAGGCCTCGCTTCGGTCTGACCGGAATCTGATTCACGCCTTCGAGTTCGTACTCGACCGGGTCTTCTATCGTGATGAATTTCCGTTCGGGGGTGAACATGGTTGACAGCGAAGCATACAGGGTGCTGGTCTTACCGCTGCCCGTCGGGCCGCAGACCAAAACGATGCCGTGAGGATTTTTCAAGAGACTCATATAGCGCTCGAGCGTGTCCCCCTCGAAACCAATCTCATCGATCCCCGAGAGAAACGACATCTTGTCCAGGAGACGCATCACGACGCTTTCGCCGTACATCGTGGGGATCGTGGCCACGCGAATATCGACGTCGCGGCCTTCAAGGTGGAGTTCGATGTGGCCGTCTTGCGGCACATAGCGCTCGGCGATGTTCATGTCGGCCATGATCTTGATGCGGGACGTGACGGCGTCCTGGAGATGCTTCGGTGGGGCCGGCATTTCATGCAAGATACCGTCAATACGGTACTTCAGTTTGACTACCTTCGCGAAGGGTTCGATATGGATATCGCTGGCGCGGTCGCGGATGGCCCGCACGATGGTTAGATTCACCAAGTTTACAACCGTGGGCTCACTGGCGATTTCTCGTAGATGACCGATCTGATCCGAATCCGATACATCCTCCCCGCCAGGTTTTTCGAGATGCTCGATCATGCGCTCAACGGAATGGCCATAGTAGGTCTGCATCGCCGCGGACATGTCACTCTCGGTACATATCGCGCGCTCGACCTTTTTCCCGGTCAGGATTTCGATATGGTCGACCGTCTGAAAGTCGAAGGAGTTCTCCATGGCGAGCAGGAGGGTGTCATCGGTCACCGAGATGGGTATAACGCGGGCCTTGTGGATGAGTTCGGAGGGAATCTCGGCTGCGGCGGAACGGTCAATCTCGACTTCCGAGAGACTCATGAATCTAACGCCGAGAGAATCCGCCAATTCTCGAAGCGCAGTCTCCTCATCGGGCCAGCCCATGGCCACGAGACACTTGCCGATGTGCTCGCCCGTCCTGCGAAAGCGATCCAGTGCCTCACGCACTACTTCCTCAGAAATCTTAAGCATGGGTCTTACTCCTCCGCAGCCTGGACGATCCCGTGGTCAGCGCGCACACGCAGCCATGCTACAACATTAATGCACCTTACTCCATAAAACGATCATTTTTTTCGCAGGGTTGACTCGCGGCTGCGGAAATTGCACATCGGAATTATCGAATATCTCGTTATTTCTAGATGGAGCCGTCGCTTATTCGATCAAACTCTTGGGACAGCATGGATCTTACAGTCTGTTCAGGACGACACTTCTGGGCGTGGACACGACTCGCGCACACCGGAACTGGTCAGAGCCATTTTTCCTGAGGCACGACGCCTTGCGAGAGCGGCAGGGTCAACCGAAAGCCGTTCCAGCCATCTTTGGGCGGCTCAAGGGTCAGTTCGCCCTGGTGTGCGCGCGCGATTTCCCGTGCAAGGCTCAGGCCGAGCCCTGCGCCACCGGCACTGCGCGAACGCGACGTGTCCGCGCGATAGAAGCGGTCGAAAATCCGTTCGCGGTCTGCAGGGGGAATAGGGCTGCCGGTGTTCCAGACGCCGAAGATTGCAGTCTCGCCTTTTTGACGGAGGCGGCACCGGATTTTTCCGCCCTTCTGGTTGTAGCGGATCGCGTTACTGCAGAGATTGTGCAGCACTTGCCGCAGCAGCGCTTCGTCCGCATCCACCTGTATGCCGGGCTCCACTTCCGCCGCGAGGTCCAATGTCGGCGCGAGGATCTTGGTATCTTCGCAGATTTCATTTACGACTTCACTGAAATCGAGGGGCGTCACCGCGATGTTCAGATGTCCGGCGTCGGCCCTGGACAGCAACAACAATTTTCCAACGATCGATTTGAGCCGCTGGACTTCTTCCAGCAACTTCGAATAGGTGCCGAGTTCTTCCGCGCCGGCCGGTTCCTTACGCAGTGCTTCTTCCAAGTGGCCTTGTAAGATAGCAAGTGGCGTTTTCAATTCGTGGGCGGCGTCGGCGCTGAAGCGCGCGGCCTGGGCGAAACTCCCCTCAAGTCGCGCCATCATCGCGTTGAATTGCAGAGTCAGCTGGCGCAGCTCTGGATCGCGGGTTTCCTCAGGGACGCGTTCGTGCAACCCGCGGACTGAGACGCGCTCAATGGCCTGGCTGAGACCACGCACCGGACGCAGTGCCTGGTTCGACACGGCCCACGCCCCGGCGATGATGCCGAGCAGCGCCAGGCCCGATGCGGTGAGAAAGGTCATACGCATATCAGCCATTTCACCGCGAAAGCGGTCCAAGCGCACGCCCGCAACCAGCGTAGCATGCGGCGCACCCATCTCGCCGATGCGCCATGTCCCGCCCGGCAGCTTGATACTCGAAAAAACCGGAGAGCGAAGCGGAGGAGGAAATGCCCCTGGCCCGCGTCGGCCCCCAGGGCGGCGCCCATCGCGCCGGGGGGGAGGGGGCGGCGCGCCAAATTCGGTATTCGGCCGGCCGTCGAGGGGCTGAGAGAAATCGGAAGTGTCTTCCAAGATCGGATTGATCGGAGTCGTAAGACTGCGGGGCGGGTCGTTATTCAGGACTTGGCCGAATACGTTAGGATCGGGGGGTGACCGACGATTCGGACCGGAGCCACGACGGCCCCGAGGCGGCGGCCCCTGTCCATCCCATCGTGGCCCGCCCGGTGGAGGGCCACCTTGCATCCCGCCACGTCGCGGCGGAGGACCCTGACCGTCCCAACGCGGGCCGCCGGGCGGCTGACCACCTCTCATGCCGCCGCGTCGTGGCGGAGATCCTTGCCCATCCCAACGCGGGCCGCCGGGCGGCGGACCACCATCCATACCGCCGCGTCTTGGTGGCGGGGGCCTATTCGGATCCCACATCCGCGAATCTGGAGGCGGCGGTCTTTCCCGGTCCCACCTCGGTGAGCCCGGAGGACGCCGACCGTTGAATCCGCCCTGGCCGGGCGCGCCCGGCCAGGGCGGGGGCGTTTCGAAACGATCGGGCGACAGCTCCTCGGGCCAGTAAGTGGATTGCGCGATAATCTCTCCGTCCGGCCCTTTGATGAGCATCAACCTGGTCTCGTCGGAGCCGGACAACAGGCTCAGCGAGCGTTCCAGGTTTGTCCATTGCTCCGCCTCCATCGGCTGCAGGAGAAAACGTTCTCCAAGTTCGCGCAGTTGCCCATCGATTTTCTCTATACCCGCATCGTAGAGGCGCGCATAGGTCCAACCGGCAAAGATCGCCAGCACGATGCCGGAGAGTCCCGCGGAAACGAGCATCAACCGTGTTCGCAACGAAGTCAGCATGTGTCGCTCGCGGTCTCATTCTGTTTCGCGAAACGGTATCCAACGCCACGCACGGTTTCGATAAAGCGGCCCGGCTCGCCTGCGTCGAGCTTTTTGCGGAGCCGTTGAATGTGCACATCCACGAGATTTGTATTGGGATCGAAATGGTAACCCCAGACATGTTCGATGATCTGCGTCCGCGTCATCACGCGACCGGGCGACCGCATGAGATATTCGAGGAGATTGAATTCGCGCGAGGTTAGAGTCAGTGCCGCATCTGCGAGCTGCACTTCGCGCGTCAACAAGTTGACGGACAGGTCTCCCTCGCGCAGCACGCTTTGCTCGGCGCCGGTAGATCTTCGGACGAGCGCATGCAGGCGCGCAACGAGCTCCTCGACAAAGAAGGGTTTTGCCAGGTAGTCGTCCGCGCCAAGATTCAGGCCCTCGATTCTTTCATCGAGCGCGGAACGAGCCGTAAGTAAAATTACCGGGACCGCATTCTTCTCTTGCCGCAATCCGCGCAGAATACTGAGTCCGTCCCGGCCCGGCAGCATTATGTCCAGCACGACGACGTCATAAGGCTGCGACTGAATGAGGTCGTAGGCATCATCGCCCCGGCCGCAGAGGTCTACGGTAAAACCCTGTTCCTTGAGTCCACGGGATACGAATCCCGCGATTTTTTCTTCATCTTCGACTACGAGCACGTGCATGAGGCCAGTATACCACCGGATCGCGCCCGATTCGCCGCCTCAAGATTACGATTTTGTAATGTTCGCGAGCGATTCCCCGTCATCTTCGCCAGCTACGATTCATTCATCAGCGAGAGGAAGCGTAGACCAACAGAAAGGAAACTATCATGAATATACGAGAAGCGATACGGAACGTGAAGATCGGTCTCACCGTCGTTACCGGCGTTGCGGCCGTTTTCGGCTGCGCCTTCGTGGCGACAACCCTGGTCGCCACGGCGGCTGAGGAGGAGCAGGCAGGCGTCGAGGCGCCTGCAACCGAACCGTCTGTTGAGTCCATCGATAGACCGGCCTCCGATAGGCGGCGTCCGGGACCCGAAGCTCGCGGGCCATCATTCACGGATATCGACCGCGACGGCGACGGAACGATTTCCGAAGAAGAGTTCGGATCGTATCTGTCCTACGCGCCGCCCAGGCGATTTCGCGAAGCGCCACGTGGACGAGACGGCTGGGGCGACCGGCGTCCACGCTTTGAGGGCCCTCCGCCGCGTCGAGAGCGATTTGAGGACAGCGACTTTGGCCACGCCCTTCGCGAGGATGGGTATCGTCCCCGTGATGAGCACTTCAGGCCCCCGCCCTCTTCGCGCGGCGGGCAGTACGACGATCGCTTCAGCCCGTCGCACCGTCCCCCAGGACCGCCGCCGCACTTCGCACGAGGCGGACAGGGTGGTGGACGAGGACCCCGTGGCTTTGACGGTCCAGGCGGACGCGGTCCCGGTGGCGGACAGTGTGATCACGGTGATGGCCATCGAGGCCGTGGCTTCGGGCCGCCTCCGAGGCGTCAAGGTGCGGGCCATGGATCCGGGGGCTACGGTCCTGAGGGCTACGGTCCCCCGCCGCGCCGCCCGGGATATTAATTCGTAACCTGGATACCGATTGACTCAAGTAATTTCCTGAAGGGAGGTCGATATGAATACATCGCCGCACCGTAACGACTCACGCGATACACACTCAGTTACTTTGGTTCGCAAATGTCGAGCCCTCGTGTATACAGTCGCGTTTGTATCCATATCCCTGGGTGCGGCGGCCCAGTTACCGCCGCCCCCTCCTCCTCCTCCGCCACAAGGACTCCCGCCCGTTCCTTATCCGGCGGAGAATGTCCCCAGCGAAGCGAAGCGGGTGCTTGGGAAAATTCTCTTCTGGGACGAACAACTTTCAAGTGACGACACGGTTTCGTGTGGCACGTGTCATCGCCCGGCTTTCGCGGGGGCGGATCCGCGACTCGGCCAGCATCCTGGCGCCGACGGGCAATTCGGCACCGCGGACGACGTGATTGGGTCGCCGGGAGTGGTCCGTCGAAATGC